>Ga0326760_1000980_pt1 | contig 13267 bp, 13 predicted proteins | sample GCREP_S_FD_207668 | JGI IMG/M metagenome (GOLD analysis project Ga0326760, IMG submission 207668) | Hot spring sediment microbial communities from Geyser Creek Basin, Yellowstone National Park, WY, United States - GCR.EP_S | ecosystem: Environmental > Aquatic > Thermal springs > Near-boiling... | reverse complement strand
GCATACAGAATGCTCACAGCACTAGGCTTTGAAGTAAAGGAGTTAACTCCCGAGTAAAGCGAGCAGGTGAAACAGTGAACATAGTGCCTGGACCAACATTAAAGCGCTCGCAAGAGAGTCTAGAGAAACGTTCAAGTATCACTTGGAGAGGGGGCTTGGTGTCAGGTTGGGCCATAAGTCGCTCGTGGAGACTAAACGAGATTACACATCAACTAGGATTATTGAATTTTGGTAATATTAATCAAGCCAAGCTCGTAGTATAAGAGCCCAATAGCCTCGAACGCTATTCCAGCCGCGTCTGCGATCTTTTTATCTACGTCTCCCTCAAAGTACTGTGGGCGTTTTTCAGCCATTCGTGCAACGATGAGCATTAAGAACTCGTTTAAGTCTACTCCATCAGGGTATGCAGATAGCTCTAGAAGTATGGTTTTATCTAGCCACCCTACGACCCTGAATCTGACTCCATCACTCCTAGTGAGAGTAGCCCAGTTGTCTCCTACCTCCTCAATGGTGTAATTTGGATAGAGGATAAACTTCTCCATTTCAGCTACCCACGCACGGTAAAGCGTCTTCTCATTTACATCGTAGACCTCTAGTGGGGGGTACACGTGGGCTACCCGCGGCAAGTCTCTTATATCAACAATTATAGTTCCATCATCTCCTAGCTTAGCCCAGCACAGGGAGGGTCTGTACTGGACTCTTCCTTTCTCATCAATATATGGTACGTACTTGTGTGGAGCATACTTTGTGAGCTCACACTCCTCGCTCAACCAGATCCCCCATAGCTAATTAGTAAGAGTACATAAAAAATAAGTGTTAATTAGCGATGCAAACCCGAGATGTAACATTATTGTGGATTTAACGCTAGCATGAACTTTTATGGGTAAAGCCTTCTTCTCTCCAGGAAGTAGTGAAATGAAAAAAGATTTAATTCGCACCCCCTCGAAAGACTAGATCGAATTGACTCTAAGAGATCTTTTCACGTTGAAAATATATAAGTTTCAGCACAACAAAATCTATTGACACGGGAAGGTCTTTCTCCATGCCTATTAAATTTGAGACAAAAACTATTGCGCTTCCAAGTTCTTATATGGGATTAGATCCTGCTGTCCTATTCAAGAGGAATGATAAACTATACTTAGTAGGATTCTGGACAATTACTAATTTATATTACGGAGCAACTATCATCTCACAAAAACAGCATGAAAGACTATACCTAATAGAATTAGCGGAACCAGAATTATACAAGGAAAATCCAAAATTATACAAGGCAAACGAGATCTCGGTATGTGATGCAAGGTTCCTGGTAGCTGGAAATGGAAGCGCCTTCACGATATGTGATTCAAAACTTCACGAGATCACGGACTCAGGGAGTAGGGCTATTTATAAGTTTGATGAGGAATTACACTTATTGAGCTACGACTACTACGGTAATAGGATAGTAGCGATTGCAAATACCGATAATGGAGCAAATGTATACGTTATTGAGCTATCTGGCTCGGTTAAAAACTACAAGATACCATATAAGCTATACGACTTCTCAAGTGATAGTGAACACTACTATGTCACGTGCTTGGGCGAGGATAAACTGTTTGTGTTTTCGAAAGACTTCTCACTCGTGTACGAAAAAGACCTCGGGAGATACTTCAAAGACGCAGAGTTTCTTGGTGGTAAATTTATCAACATCGGCGTGAATGATCACCTTGTAACTTTAGTTGCTGGAATTTCGCGTAGTGGATTCAAGTTACTAATTTTTAACAAACAACTAACGCTTAGAGGAATGACATGGCAAGGATGCATGGATGTAATACCTACGAGAAACTACATCTTTATGTCACGCTGTTGGCTTTCTTCATATAAAAATGTGGTATTTTTTATCGACCCGTTTGGAGATTTTTACATATTTCATGCAGATTGGTTTTCAAGAGTAATATTGATGAAATTAACTTTAACAGGGCTTTCAACGCGTTATGATCCAGAGACACCAGAAACAATAGGTGTAGACGCAAACCTATACTTCTCTGATACGATAGCATTATACTCAAGCAGATACGGAGTAGTCGGTACACTTCATTTATTTGAGACCCAAAAAGAGCCTTCAAGTAAAAAGAGCGGAGAAGGCCTAGTTGAAAAGGCTTAAACGACTATTTAAGCCATGAGAAAAACGCGATAAGGATTGATGCCTGAACTGAAAGAAGAACAGCAGAAATCAGAAAATTCAGGACAACTATTGTACAGGGAGCTATTACATATTGCTTGAAAACAGAGCAGAGTACCCGAAAAGCACCGATTACTATAGTTCCCATAATGATTATAAAGAGCAGTAAGTCAAATAGCATTTAAAGCACTAGAATCCCGTGTTTCCGTAGCTGAGACCACACTAAGCTGTGCTAGTTTATCGACTAGGTCTCTCAGGATCTTGTCTAGCTCCTCGACTACCCCCTGAGCCTCTCTACAGCCACTGCGACCTTGCTTGTAGCTCTAGCTAATGGCTAAATGAGTATGACCCTAGAGGTGCTGTAGGTGGGTTGAGGAAAAACGAATTTGCTTGAGGGTGGGGTTTTCGCGCCTGGGTTGTGCTAGCCTACTAGCCCCGCTATTATCGCCGTGTAGAAGGCCATGATTATCGCGCCCATTATTGCGCCTGCAACGCACCTCTTCCCCTTCTCGCTGTCTCCCATCGCGAAGTGTATGGCCCCGACTATGAACGCTGCTGCGACGGCTATCCACCCTATCCACATGATCCAGCTCAAGATCCTAGAGACTGCCTCTCCAACGCCCGGTGGTGGGGAAGGCGACACGGTCACCGGGACGCTCTGGGCTACAACGCGCTCCGCTAGTAGCGTCGAGACCGTTGTGAGTAGAAGAGCTCTCCCAGCCCTCACGACCTATCACCGTATTAAAAAGGACCTCTTAAAAGCACGCACTTTTAACTCACATCGATGTAACAAGGGGCTGGTTATCCCTAGATATAAAGGCCCTAAAGCAGGCAATTAGAAGCCTAGCGCTTAGAGGAGAGCGGGTAATGTTGCAACTAATACTAACAGTGCTAGTATACACTAGTACTGTTAGTACGTGTTTTTTAAAACCCCGTGGTTAGTGTGGGGACGCCGGCGTTCGCCTCCACGAAACTACTCACATATAATAGTTAGGAGAGAGGTTGATGCTGTAATTGTAAAGACCGATGAAGATTTATGTGTACTAGTTCAAGGCTGCTGGAAGGAGTTTGAAGAGAGGTTAAATTAAACAAGAACACCTGATGATAGAGAAGTCCTCTAAATTAAAGGATGATGAAAATGAAGAAAACTACTTAACTACTCAGAAAAACAAGTGCTCTATATTTACATAATAAGAGTAAGGAATGGATATTAGATTGCAACTTTATAGAAGAACCAAGAGAACAAACGGAAAGAAAATCAAGAAACAAGAAAATGAAGTAGACAAATCTAAGTAGAAGAACATGTAGAAGCACTTTAAGTAAACTTTCCTATTTACTCAGCTTTGTGAAAGCGGTGTACGTGGCGCTGAAATTTGTGGAGGTATTATAGGAGACGCTTCTCCTACGATTTCTCCATACTTGCTACCTATTACAAACGCTCTAATTGTGCCTGCAGGTTTACTCTCAAATGTGAAGAGGTGGCGTAGGAGAGCTCTATAACTTACTATGAGCTCTCCGAGTTGCTGATATGTAGGGATGCGATCTACTAGGATCACTTTCTCAGGTATCACGTTTTCTAATTGTTGTAGTGAAATTGCCTGCGAGTGCTCAGTTACCTCTCTAAGCAGGAGTTTTTTAAGCTCTTCACATTTATTTATAGTTGTGCAAATTCTATTATTAAAAACATTGTCAATATACTTTATGCTTTCAAGAGATTTTTCGTAGAGAAGAAGATCTTGTGCCGCATAAAGTCTAGTTAATCCTTCTCTACCGAGCTTTTGCTCATCAGCTAATTTTGGTAACACTTCTTCAATATACCTCTTCACAGACATAGCACTAACTACTCGCGGAGCCCCCTGAGGTGTTGTAACAACTAATTGCGGGTCTACAGGACCAATGTGAGAATTTGAAAATCCGATGATCTTATCGGAGAGCAACGCTAATAGCGTCCCAGCAGAAAACGCGGCATCTAATATGAAAGTGTGCACTTTCTCAAAACCCATATCTCTAATCTTACTCATTAATGCCTCCGGGAATGTTATTTCACCTCCATATGTTGAAAGCAATATGAGAACGCCTTTACACCCCTCTTGGCGAAACTTCACTAAGTGCTCTTCGATATGACCTATTATAGGGTAACCCAAGTAAATGCCAGGTATAACGGCATACTCGTAGATATTAGTAGCTAAAGACATGACACAGAAATCACTGCCCCAAATACTTTGTTTTCTCACTTCTCCCTCAATTCTCTTTAAAAGCTCTTGCCTCCTTCTACCAGGATTCTCCTCGAAGACGAGGTCTACTAGAGTAGACATTACACATTAACCTTAACTCTACAAGTTACAGGTAAATATCCCAAATAATAATACCTCCTCAGCTCCTTAAACTCCTCAATAACTCTTTTCTCCTCCTCCTGTAGCCTTTTAACTAAGTCTAAAACAGCCTTAACATCATCCTCAGGAAGACCTGAAAATCCAGACACGCAACACACCTCTAACCATTAATTAAATAATTAAAAACCATTTAAAATCTCTAACTTCTAATTCCTCAGAACACCATCCAAGATGGCTTCCAATTCTTTAAAGTCCATTGCGAACCCTCGGGCCATTGGCTACTCTTTCTCTGTTTCCATTAATATATATTTCCTGTAGAACCTGGATCTCTTTCTCAAGTATTCTCTGAGCTTATATGCTCCTATGGCTCCGAGCAGTGCTCCTATTACTGCAAAGAGTATTCCACCATACATTATTCCCAGGGTTAGCCCTATTACTAGGGCTATTATTATCGTTATTTTAAGTGATTTACCCAAGTTTCTCACACTCTTAATTATTTAGATTGTATTCCAACGTTAAAAATCAGCATCCTGACAGATTTGTTCATACTTTCAATTCTTTAGATTATTTTTAAGTGTGAACTTTCACAGAGGAGACTGTAACCCAGGAACAACTAGTCGACAACATATCTAAGAATAAAACGGCTGCACAACGATTAACTCTAGAGGTGCACAACTACCTCAGCAACACGTTGCTAAAACTGAACAACTGGAGTCTAGAAACCAAGTAGTGGAAAAACCCGAGATACACTAAGCAATCACACAGACAACAAGGTAGCCAGCCCAGAGAGCCCCGGGAGCCAAGCCAGATAAGGAGGCGATGCGGGGTGAAGTGCGTGGTCGTGTGTTACGGTTGTGCAACGGTTTCCCTCCCGGTGTGTACTGGGTGTGCACTGGTTGCGTGATGTCTAGGTCTTACATCATTAGTATCAGAACATATTCTGGGTTGGACTGCTTGTTTTTAAGGCCTTGCATTATTAAGGGGTGTTGCCTGGTATGCCTAGGAGGGTTAACGTTGTTGAGAGCGTTAAGAGGTATATAACCGGGAGTGAAGAGGGAGTTATGAAGAAGATCACGGTAATGGTCCTCAGAGAGCTGGTGAACGGGTCTAGGACAACCAGCGAGCTACACATTCGAGTAGTAGCCGAGCTCAAGCAGCCAGTAAAGATCAGCCTCGTGAGATACGTGTTGCGGAGACTAGAGAAGAAGGGAGTAGTCAAATCCGAAAGCCTATTATTCACCAAGAGCCTACTATGGAGCCTAAACCTGGGCAAAAAAGAGATAGAAGATCTCCGCTCGGCTTTATTAAAGGTTTAATACTAATTTATTGTTAAAAGAGGAGTCCATGAACACAGACAGTACTAAGTACCTTGAGCAAGGTGCCACGAAATATACCAAAGGTTGTTTGCGAAAGCAAATATTTAAAATGATATTGAGAAATGAAGTTTACAACACACCATGCTTAGCTAGCCGATCGGCCATATAGTTTCATATATTTCCTTAAGAACCCTCTCCTCTACAAAGGTCTCGATTTCTTTCTTTACTTTAACTGCCTTTTTCCCATAGATACGAGCGAAAGCGTATAGTACTGATTCAAGTAGAATAATAGATAATGCAATCGCCCCCAACACATACCATACAGTAGTGGTTAGTATGTATACTATTCCTCCTACGATGGAAGATAAGGGAATTATTGATAGTAGAATGTATCTAATATTGTTTACAACATCTGCCATGTTCTTACGCAATAATCTGTATTTTTGTATAGTATTGATTCTTCTCACTAACGCCTCTAATTCATTTTCTTTATTCCTCAACTCTTTAAACGCATCTTCAAGTGCTCTATATACTGAATCACTGATATCTTTGAGAAATATTACTACTGGTGGTGGATTACCATAGACTATTAAGTTGTATCCTTCTAAAACCTCTTCGTCAATTATTATTCTCTCCGGTTTATCCAGCTTGTCTATTGTCTCTCTTAATATATGTATCCCTTCCTCTGGATCCAGACGGCTTATTACCAGTTCTTTGAACGCACTACTCCAACCCTCCTGATAGCATCTGATGTCCTTGATTTTGAGTACAGTTTCTCTGAGTCTGGTGCCGAGTCTACCCTTGTATTCCTCTAATGGTTGCTCTTTCAATATTGTAAAGTCCTCTATGACCTTCTCTAGTGCTTTAAGAGAGCACTCTTCGTCGGGGTCGAATGTGTAAGGGTGGTTCTTATAAGCTTCTTCAAGCTTCTTATACACCGCTACTGCCGTTTCTAGGTTATGTCTATGAAACAGGATGTAGTAGGTGATTAGTATGAATGGGTAGTAGGGTTTTCCAAAGTCTATCTCATCCAGAACCCTTGTATCACCCTTGCATACTAGGTCTACAAGGCCTTGGTAAAGCGACTTTGATAAACTAGGAGCTTCACTACAGATCTTATCTTGACTAGTGGCCAGGTCTATTAAGAAACTGTCAAGAATGTTCCAAATAGTTGTAGCCGAAGGCTTTATGATGAATGAGGCCATCACAACACCCTTATAAAGAACACGCTTTTAAAAGAGATTTGTACCAGGAGTAATGCTTCGGCACAACTACGCCCTCCAATATACTTCTCCTCAGATAAACCACATCACCTTTTTAATTAAGCTATCTTCATCTAAATTTGTGCCTAGCTCAGCCAATCTTAACGACAACCACGCTATTTCTCTAGAGTACCTCACTGTTATGGGCTCCCTTGCTACGGGGTTCTGAACGCTATTGTAGATTAGTCTGCACATACCAAACACTGTAGCCAAGAGTTCTCTATCGCCTAGCTTTAGCTCATCCTTTACGGGCTCCATCTCTCTATGTCGCGAAACAATTCTTGCCCTCGATAACCCCCTCCTAATGTTGCCCTTAGTGCCCCTTTGAGTTTCAAAATACCCTGAAGTAAACATGAGGTAGAGGCCGGGCTTTAACTGGAGTGTAAGACCTATTGGCGGGTAGCCTGTTTCTGCCTTGTTAACTAAGTATCTGCTTTGAGTATCATAAATTACAATATCGCTGTCTTTGATCTTTAAAACATAGACTGCTAGAAACTTTTCGAGCTGTTTTTCAACAGATTTAATAGCACTAGCTATCGCCTCTTCTTCAACTCTACTAATCTCCTTCCCAGAGTAATGGACGACCAGCACGTTATCCCTCTTCTTGCTGTGTTTAAGAATGTTAGTGATAGACCTAGCTAAGAGACTTGCTATTTTCTCGCTGATATCCTCGACTCTGTCTAACAAAAGAGCTGTCGAATCCATAAAGCACCATGTACCAGCTTGATCAAATACCACTAAGTGACCCACAGCCCGCTTTTTGAATAGCGGATGGTACGAAATCCCGAACCCCATAATAAATACTGCCACATTCTCAGAAGCTTTTTCACCGAGTATTCCTCTATCAAGGGTATACGGAATCCCACCCATCTTTGTGAAGATCTGTATAGCTGTTGGAAGTAGCGACCACCTATAGTTTTGCTCGTCCTTTAAGAGATCTAGTGTGAACACCTGAGATGCCACTCCGCTTCTAAGGAATGTCGCTTTTGTCCTATAATAGATACTGTCATAGTCCCCTCTGGCTACACGCGGTAGTATAATGAGTGGAAAACATGTATAAATGTCATTGGAGTAGTTTTTAAAGGTCGAAAAGATTTCACTAGGATCATAGTTCTCGAACGGAACAGCTGATATTTCGATGTTGAGCTTGAATATAGCATTAAACCCGGGAAATATCCTTTTGTTCTCTAAGCCTTCAGATAAATGTCTCCTTATCTTGCCGTTGACAAGCTTCTGAATCTCGTCATCTCCGCTTTTAGCACCCCTATAGAGTATCAGAATGCTCTTGTATCTATTGACAGAGTATAAATAGGCATCGCCATAGAGAGGCCCATAAGCTAGTGGGTCGTTGTGAATAATTTCATATGCACTAAGTCCGATTCTGCCCCCTCCAAATCTCAGTGGAAAGCTTTGTAAATCATAGTACTCAAATACCAAATTCATATGTCTCCCACTCTGGCAAAGCTATCTCCAATAGTGTAGGCGACGTTACCTAAGACGAGATTTGATGGTGCAAATCTTGCAAGAAGTCTCTTGAAGATTTTAAGGTCATTTTCAAGGATCTTAAAGTATTCGATAGGGGTGAACCCCGAGAGTTCCTTGTGCTTATCGAAGTATTTGCAGAGGTAATTAGAGATGAACTCTCTTGAGCTTCTATACGTTGGGTTTATCCTAACTTTATACGCATCTAACTCATCATAGGGTATCTCTAACACTTCCGGCTTCTTCGACTCTTTACTTATGCATTCTAATTCGATAACATCACCGTTTCCCTCGCTTTTTATATCCTTTATTTCGTAAAGCACAGAACCTTCGGGGAAAGCAACATTTACACGCACTCCTCTCAGTGCTTTGTTTATATCCTCAACCGACTGCTCGATAAAATCTACTACCCCCTTGAGTTCAAGCCTGTTCAACCTTCTATATTTAGAAGAGAGTATCATGTAAATTCTTTCTCTATCACTGACAACAGCGTGCTGAAACCTTATTTGAAGCTCTTTGACAACTTCGAAGAACTTAGCACAGCCATGGTCGCCACCCCCACAAAGACCAGGATAATTCTTACAGAAGTCAAATAGAGGCTCTATTGAATATTCATCTCCCTGCAATATCTCTCTCAACGTTTCTGCACTTAATTTTATACATATTCTCACGCCTTTTTCATGACAGCTGTATTGAACTGGTATAATCCTCTCTACTAGATTACTTAAGAGATTTGCTACAACATAAGAAGTCGAGGATATAACCTCTTCGACAGCAGAGCTAACTAAAGCATTAACAAGCTCGTTTATGTCGCTAGAGGAAGAAAATAAACGTACATGTTCTCGCGTAGAACTTCTCTTATTATATTCCTCAAAATACTTTACAAAGGCATATTGTAACTCGTTTCTGAGTACATCTTTACTCGCCTCTCGCCCTATATAAGTTATGTAGACCCCTGGCTTCAAGTCTCCATACTCACTGGGGAGTAAGGTAGAGACAAAGTTCTGCGAGTACCTGTTAATTACGTGAACAATCCTAGTAAACCCAAGATTTTCTAAAGCCCTTGGAACTCTAAAAACCTCTAATTTATCTCTGTCAGGGTTCACATCAACGAAATTGATAATATACCTCAAATTATAGGCACCGAAAACCATTACATTAAGTTCACAGTATATATTAATGCTGTAAAACTTATTAAATAAATGAAATAGCTACATGAATAGTAGAGATATGTAAATGTAGAGGAGTTTTGAAATACGTGATAGAGCGTGGAAAAGAGATTCGCTAGCGTTTCCTATGAAAAATCTCCATTGAATGCAACTTCGTGCAGATCCTACAGTGATTCTAGTCAGGGAGTCTACTTCTAATGTAATTTAATAGTTCTTCAGCCATTCTTCTATCTCTTAAGATGTCAATGTTTTACTAGATGAAATAGCTAATCAAATTAACTTCGCATGGAGCTTTTGCGATGCTATCTTTGATAAATTAGTCGTGAAACTAGATAACGCTCCTAGGATGAACATATACTTCTCTACGGGTGTTTAAGAGGAGCTCGAGGAGTTAAGTGAGCTATTAATACTAATAATGCAAAACCCTATGTATGTTTCATACACTTTTCTCGCTTATCTTAGAATCTCGCTTTTCAGATGGTGCTTGAGAAGACTTCCTCACCCTGCTCATCGTAGACAACAATCCTCGACTTAGAGGCCTCAACCCTATAACCCCTTTCAGCGAACACCCTCAACACCCCGGCTAAGTCTCTTTGAACACACACTACTCTCCCATCACTAAGCTTGAACTCCACGCGGCCATCACTGCAAGAAGCCTCTCTCTTCTCCCCGGATTCAACTATAGGGGCCTCAGCGGGCTTCTCCTTCTCAATTTCCTGTAATACCTCCTGCACTGTTTCAACGTGCTCAACTATTGGGCCCTTCAATGCTGTACGTAAAGGGGCCTCGAGGGGCTTTAATGGGAGTCGCTGCGTCGTCTGCGTTTTAGCGGACCTCTCTACCGGTGGCTTGGTGCTGAATATTTTTACCTTGGCCTTGTCTACATCGGCTTTCTCATATATCTGCTTTAACTTATTGAAGCATGTCTCCCAGGTCCACGCGTGTACCTCGGCGAAGTCTTTAACGCTCTCCTTCACCCAGTTGTGTGCCACCTGCTCTGGGTGCGTCTCAACCTCGTTGCAACTCTCAACCTCCACCGCTACTGCCTTGGAGTACATAGGCCTCCAAGTGGACCTATCAACAGGTATGGCCACTAGGTCGGGCCTCGACGAGAGGGCTGGGTCCTGCCTAGCGGGTGCGACCACGTAGCCCCTCTTAGCATAGTAGAGCAGCACTTTCTTAGCTATAGGGCTACCTCGTAGATCTTTGCGTGTAGTCCTCCATGCATAACTCTCCTAGAAGACTCCACCTTTACACCAATACGCTCAGCCGCGCTCTCGAACTGCCTAGTCGCAGCTGTTATTAAGACCAGCTTTACTCCTCGGTAGAGGTCGCTCAGAGTCTTAAGCACGCTCACGTAGAAAGGCTCTATCACTTTAAGCCTATGGCTCCTCATCCCGTAAGGCGGGTTTGTCACTATGAGGTCTGCTTTGACATCTCTATAGGTCTCGTACCTCGTAGAGTCGCCTAGGATGAACCTTATGGTATCAACGACCTTGGCGCTCTCAGCGTTTAGCTTAGCCCCCTCTATAGACTTGGGGCTTATATCGATACACGTTATCTCGTACTTATCCCAGCTCACTCGAGACATCAGCTCCTCAAGGACCTCTCTATCCTCCTCTGGGTCGTAGATTGGGAGCTTCTTGAAGTTGTACTCGTCTCTAAACATCGATATCGGTATCCTCCTAGCCATGTGTGCAGCCTCTATTGGTATAGTGGCTCCACCACAAAGAGGGTCTAGGAGGGCTTGACCTCTATAACCCCCGATCCGGAGCATTGAGGCTGCTAGAGTGGTCTTCAAAGCGGCTTTGTGCGAGAAGACCCTATACTTCCTCCTATGTAGCGATGTCCCCGTGGTGTTCACGCCTATCAAGAGCTCGTTGAACCTGACGAACACGGAGATCTCTACGTCTGGGTTGTCTAGGTTCACCTTGAGCCTAACCCCCTTTCTCTCCATGTAGGAGTCTATCACGGCCTGCCCAACGACTCGCGCTACATCTATGCTTGTGAAGCTGTGCGAGCCGATCCTCTCGCAGCGAACAGCGAAGCTCATGTTGGGCGAGATCACCTCGCTGTAGTCGATAGACTTCGACGCCCTGTATATGTCATCTAGGTCTTTGAACTCGCCGCGGTATAGGAGGAGATACAGCCTATTGATCGTCCTAGCTAGGTAGTTAACCCGGTACATCTCTCTCAAAGGCGCCTTGAAGAAGACTTTACCCACATCCACCGCTACGGGCGAGCCGGTGATCTCAGCTATCTCCCCAGCCGCGACGTCCTCGACACCTAGCGATACGCTGACAAACCAGTCCCTAAGCCCCGGCAACAACATCACCAACAACACATCGTCACAGTTTCAATATGTTTTCCGGGAACTCATTTCTAAACGTAGTAGTTGTAGACCCCACCCTACTGTGTAGGCTCTATAGGTGCTTCACGCTTCTACATCTCAGCGCGCCGATAGATAGTCTACGTATCGAGCTGTATCACCACTGTATTTGGTCTAGGGCCACCTGAGCGTCTCGCGAGCTTGAGCTGTGGATTAAGACCCCGTGAACCACTATTGAATGTTGCGGATAAGTCTCATACCCTAGTGTATACCTCTACGCCCAAGCTCCTAGCGGTATTGAGCCCTTTCTCATCTATGAACGGGGTTATCAGTACAAGTCTCGGTTTAACACCCACGACTTTAGAGTAGAGGTTCCCTATCCTCCAGAGCTCCAGCACGTCACCGCTAGATGCGCTCGCCTTGATCTCTACGAGTATGTGCACGCCATCTTTAATTACCAAGTCCACCTCTACTTGAGAGGGGCGGCCATACACCTCCCCCTTATCATCATAGTGCTTCCACCTCTCGACCCTGCCTACGCCGAGGATCTCCTCTATAATCCCCTTCATAGCCTCTCTAAAGGCTCTTTCAGACTCTACACCCCATCGTGCACCTAGAGCTATAATTCTCCTCTCCATCCTGGTTTCAAGTAGATCTAGCCTCCTCATAACGCTCTCGTAGAGTTTATTGAAATCCTCTCGTAGTTTGTTATAGTCCTCTCTAAGCTTCACAGTCTCCTCTCTCAAGCTCTTCAACTCAGTCTCGATGACTTCAAATCTCCTGTATGCCTCTTCCCAGCGCTTGTTGTTTTCTTCCCATCTACGCCAGTTCTCCTCCCACCTCCTCTCCTCTAGCTCGATATATCTATTGAAATCCTCGCGGAGCTTCTTGAGCTCGCTTAAGATGGCGTCTAGCCCGATCAACCCAGCGACAGCTAATCTAAACTCCTCATCCTCTCTGAGTAGCTGCAGTATTTTCTTCTTGAGTTCTAGTAGCTCCAAGGCTCAACACGCTATGCACACCTACGTCAAGAACCCTATTAACCCTGAAAGCGCCACTTCGACTAATTAAGGGTTCTGTGATGGGTGAGTCTAGACTATTCCTCTTCCTCGCTCTCAACCTCTACGAAGCCTACTAGTCTATCATGTAGGTCTGTGCATATGATGTCGAGGATCGCTATTAGCGCTAAGTCCTCTAGTAGACCTCTCTCCTTCTTGC
>Ga0326760_1000978_pt1 | contig 13276 bp, 18 predicted proteins | sample GCREP_S_FD_207668 | JGI IMG/M metagenome (GOLD analysis project Ga0326760, IMG submission 207668) | Hot spring sediment microbial communities from Geyser Creek Basin, Yellowstone National Park, WY, United States - GCR.EP_S | ecosystem: Environmental > Aquatic > Thermal springs > Near-boiling... | reverse complement strand
AGCTTAGGGAGGGCTTTAGGCCTGAGTACGCCAGGATGGCGTTGCCAAACGCCACCGCTGTTTTGTTCGCCGTGCAGATGAACGCCCGGGAGCTGTTGCTGAACTTCGCCCCCCTGCGGTGCGCATACACGGCGCAGGCGGAGATTAGACACGTCTGCTGGCAGATGTTCGCCCACGCCTGGCGCCTCTGGCCCGTCCTCGCCAAGCTGGTGTGGGCGGACCTCCCGGCGTTGCACCGCGACTTCTGCACCAAAGTCCCACGGGGCGAGGACTGCCGCCTCTACGCCATAAAAGACGCAGAGGAGAAACACGGCTCCCTGCCGGAGAAGCCTTGGCTAACCTAACCCTTTTTCTCTCTAACCAACCTGGGGCTACGACAGAGGGGTTTGGTGCATGTTTAAGGTTGCTGGCCGGGGGCTTTGGGTGGCAGGATGAAGTTACGGCACAATACAAATTTTGAACCAACACATCGCAGGAATTTCTTTACAGGGATGATTATACCTGTAAGGTAATTCCTGTGGCGTGCTGGTTCAACGTTACTGTGCCCGCCGTAAGGCATATGGGAAAGTCCTCCAAGTGCATCCCCGCCGAGGCCCCCGTAGGGGGCGGTGCAGGGTCTTCAGAAGCGTACCCGCAAAAAGTATGTCGTTCTTCAGGTTCTGGTACTCCGACCCCGACGTGTTTGCAGACGTATTGGTCTGCCCCTTGTCTACCTACCGCAGACTGCCGCTCAAGTCGCTGAGGATATACGTGCCGAGAAGCGGGCGCATCTATCTAGACAACATGCGGGATACAAAGACTTTCTTCCACGAAGCGTCTCACCAATGTTATTACTTTGCATATGCCATCGCTATACAAAACCGCCCGGGGCCGCGCAGTGGATGAGACGGTGGCAGACATCGCCGCCGCCGTTGCAACAAAAATGGTGTCAGTGTCCAGAGGCGTTGGGTGGCTACTTATCGAAATGGGACTACGCCTAAAGCCATGCAGTTAGTTGCACTTTGACGGAGACGGCGATCCGCATCTATCAAGCAGGTACGTCTTGACCGCGCTCAAGGCAAAGCCTGAACTCATACTCAACCTACTCCCTTAGCCTTCCCTTTTTCCAAATTTCCAAAAACTTATTTAAATACCGGTACGCTTCTGCCAGATATGGAGATAGTCGTAATGAAGGTCGGTAAAGACTACGGCGTCGTCATGGCAGAACTGCGAATCGTAGGTCTGAGGAAGTTTAGAGGTTGCTACCTTCTGGACTTTCCAACTAAAGAAATGGACGAAATCTCGCAACATCTGAAAGGACTGCCCGTAGACCTTTGCCTAGTAGACTACGAAAGATACATCCACTTCGCGAGGTTTATCTTCGTAAATGGCAAAGTGGAGTACGTCATCCTAATGACAAAGATAAGGCGAACCGCCAACCTCAAGAAATTTGTAGTTCGCCTGCAACAACATAGATGGCGTCTCATGCTCCGGGTGCGACCCCTCCGCCGCCGCACCCACGCCTAACCCTTCTTTTTCCCACACCAGAAACTTCTGACAAAACTACTGACATGTCAAACGATTTTGACACTCACAAGTAGGAAAAAAGAGAGGTTATTCGGCCGTTATACCTGGCCGAGGCCTAAAATGTCTCGGCCTGGTATAACGGCCGAATAACCGTGGCATAGTTTTTACACACCCATAACCTCTCTGGGTTCAACATTATTTCAGTGCTTCCACAATATGGACACCTTTTAGCCATGTGTGATTTTTCGTCTTCTTGTTTGATGATTTAGTTGCTACAATGGCCAAGAGGTTCTGTCTTTTCCGGCTTAGGCCCGGTTTCTGTCTATGACAAATTGGCGAGCGTGGAGAGGTATGCCATGTAGGCCTCCAGTGGTGTCTCTCTGGCGTACATTGGGGGGGGGTCGGGGAGGAGCCAGGCATAGAAGGGCTTGCCGGAGGTGCACACAACGTCCCACATGCCATCCCCCAGTCTGCAGGGATTTCCTCACAGGTAGAATTATGCCTGTAAGTCAGTACCTGCAGGGAAAAACCTGCAAGCCTCAGCAGGCGTGGAAGTCCGCCGACAGGCACATCCCCACAGGGATTTCCTTACAGGACTAATTATCCCTGTGAGTCAATCCCTGCATGTAGCCAGCTTCGCCGCCTTCAGCGCCGACGCGCACGAACATACACAACGCCGAGTAGACGCTCTCTAAAGAATACAACTAGTTATAACAAATTGAAGCAAAATGTACTTCCCCAAAATTTCCTCGAAACACAATATAGATAATGTATTACATGAGACTTGGTAGTTTTCATGGAGTGTCTCTCCGAGCGGGGCCGCGGCGTAGATGCAGAGTCGCCGCCCTAGCGCTAAAACGAAGGCCGGCGGAGAGAATACGCCCACAAGCCGTCGGGAAAAGAGAGAAAGCGTCTCCGTGAGCGGAGGAGTGCGTTTGAGACGGGGACTGTTGCTGGTACGCAGTTTGGCGTATACACCGTGCATGTCGCCAACAACAGGACTCAAGAGGACTTAGGGCCCACCGCCTCAAGCAAGGTCCAGCCGCGGGAGCCGTCGCTAATAGTGGTAGTAGTACAGCTTCAACAGAGCCATCCTGCACCCCTCGCTGTTTAAGTCGCCGCAGTTCTCGTAGACGGCGCGGAAAAGCCGCCGGACTAGGGGTTTCTTAAACCGCGCGGAGCCCCACAGGCCGTGTAACCTAACCGCGTCGGACCTGCCCTCCACAGCCGCCAGCAACATGAAGGCAAGCCATGTGTGAGAGTATTCAGGTGCCAGGGCTTCCACTAGAGTCCTCCCATCCGCCTTACCCAGCAACGGATGCGCCTCAGGCGCTTCTTCCTCTATAACTGACCTCAAAATCTCGGCGGCTTCTCGATAGCCTGCGGCGGCTGCCACGACGATATTGCAACGTTTGGCCTCAGATGGTTGGGCGTTGAATAATTTGCCACATTCTTTATGGGCTTCGTCTCTCTGCAGGAGGCCGGCCAGCATCAATAAAGCCGGCCGAAACTCCGGTAAAAACAGCGACTTAAACACATCCACAACCTCTTCCAGATTCGCCCCCTCCCCCACGCCGAGAACCCTAAGCATAAGCCGAGTATTCACAGAGACCCGTGGGTCGTAGTTCAGCAACCACCGCCGCTCTTTCAATAACTTTACCGCCTCTTCTTTGTTGTCAGAGACCGCCAGGTAAACTAAATACTCGCCGAGTATGTAGGCCGCCGTTGCTAAATATTCCGCGGTCAGTTCAAGGTGTTTCTCCGCCTCCTTCCACAGCTCCCAGAAGCCTTTTGCTCTCTCCAGAAGTTCCTCCCAGCTGTTTGCGGCAAGGACGCGGGTTCTAAGATCCCGACCACGGGCGGTGAGGTAGTTTTCCCACTGCTTCAGCTTTCTGTGCATTTCCGCCACTTTTTCGAACTCTTTCGCTGTCTCTTCCAGTTTCTTCTCGTCTAACTCGCCTTTCTCGTCAAGGGCGTGGTTCAGCTTGTAGAGGGCCAGCAAATACGTGAACCAACCCCTAAAATTTTCGACCACAAACCCGACGTCGCCTGTGATGTCGCGTGCTGTCACCCATTCGGCGAAGTCCGCGTCGCTTTCCATAATTTTTCTCAACTCGTCTAGATGGGTCGCCGCACCGTCTAACACGCTCTTTACGGCCTCGGCCTCCTCTATGAGGTCGCCTAAGCCGCAGTACCTCTGCATGACTTGCGCCAGCTCGTCGCTGTATAGCGCCGTGGCCAGCACATAAGCCCTAGCTACGGCATCGAACAAGCGTTGTGTCGAGAGGCCGACACCCGGCGCCGTTGCGACGCCACGCTTTCTAACTTCATCGTACAGTCTGCACATATTTGCCGCACCCTTCCACCTGCTCTTAATGTGTTCTGGATATCCTCTCACCAGGTTTGAGTAGGCGCGGACAGCCTCCACCAGAGGCCAGATGCGCTCCGTCTCAGGGAGGCGGTCTTCGAGTTGTTGCAAGGCGAGGTAGATATACAATGTGGTTCCTTGATCCAGCAGAGTCAGCCCTGAGGCGGCGGCCAGCAGAGAGACGTATCTATGCGGCGCCTTCTCGCCCAGAGGACGCAACTTCGCTAAAATCGGCAACACAGTCTCCGGACGGGCAACCCCCTGCACCGCGAAAGGCGCAGCGTAGAGTAGCTGGTCAGCCGTCTCCCCATCCACCTCAGCCCCTGCGGCCAACACCGCCAGACCCAAGGCGTAGAAGGTCTCAGATAGCCACCAGAAGCCTCTCTTTCTCCACCTCGCCAACAGCTCCTCCGCTGTTTTCTTCGCGGCTTTTATGATGTCGGCTTCTGCGTAGGGGGAGAGTATGTTTAATTCTCTTATGAGCATCAGTCGTGCTACGTATGTTGAAAGCGGCGGTATCTCGCCGTCTATCGTCAAGTACGCATCCACGGCGCAGGGCTCCAAGGCGTTTCCCAAAGCCTCTGCGATGTCCTCCGGCAACTGCCCCCTCCTAGGCAACACGAGATATCCAGCCAGTGCGTGGCCAACGATTAGGGCCACCCTCTTCCAGCAATGCCTGACCTCGCCGCTCTTGAAAACAGCGGCAAGCCTCCCACCGACAAAGGCCAGTAAAGAGTTCTCCATTCCCCTGTCGTCTTCGGGGACATCAAGCTCGGCGAGTATCTTGCCGCCTTCTTTAAGTACTTCGTCGCGGGCCCGGTCAAGCGCTTTGATTAAGTCGCTTACTGCCTTTTTGTAGAGCTCTCTAGCCTTCTCGCCGTTTAGACCGGCTAGGTCTCTCAACACCTCCTCCACGAGGTCTTCGTGCTTTTGGGTTAGCCATTTGGCTATAGGCTCCAGCGCGTCTTCTTTCAAGGACTCCAGGCTGGCGCTTTTCAGCTTCTCCGGCTTTAAGAAACGCCAGACTCCGTAGTTTACCGCCTTTGTGATGTACGTCATGCCCTCCGGCACCGGGCCGAAGTAGGCATGGAGGAGGAGCGGCACAGCGACCTTCCTAGCCAAGTCGCCGTTGCCACGAAGCAACACCCGCCAGATGTAGCGAGCAAGGAAGAGCTTTGGCTCCTTCTTCGCCTCCTCCACAGCACTCTCCACGTTTTTCACCTTACACCCATTGCTCCTCAGCCAGAGGCCGGCGTATTTGGCCACCAGCGTGTATCCGCCGTTGAACTGCGCTATCTTCTCCGCCAGCTTGCTGTAGTCGCCCTCGCAACCGGAATACTGCCTTACGACTTCGTGGAGGAACTCCACGTCGACACGCTCATAAAGCTCAGACACAAGCTAAAATACACATCAACATAAATATTTAGATGACTTGAAGCCGGCATAACATTAGAAAACAAAAGTCTAGCAGTACAGCTTAGGGGGCGAACACGCGCTCCCGCTGTCGAGTTGCTACATCTCGCAGAAGCCGGCTGGCGGCGTCTCGAAAGCCGCGAGACCTGGCGGGGGCGGGAAGAGGCGCGCACGTCGTCAACCGGCTGTCAACGGTTTTATAAGGCCGCGCCGGAGGTTGTATGTTCCGGCTAGAGTTCCGCCTCTGCGGGCCGCTGATCAACTGCCTGGCTGAGATAGGCGCTGAGAGTCTCAGCGCCGTCACCAGCTTCGTGGACGCGGAGGCGCTGGAGGAGCTCGCCGAGACTGCGGACGCCGTGAGGGTCGTCGTGGGAGACTACGCAGTCCCACGCGAGGTGTACGAGAAGTGGCGCGACGCAGTCCGCATACACCCAGACAACGCAGGAACCGCTACGTCGGCGTGAGGCTCTTTGGCACAGAGGCAGAAGGCGTTTCCAGTCACATAATTTTCGAAGTGGGCACAACGCCTTTAGACGGCGCACGTCAAAAGTTATCCGATGAAGTTCAAACCCACTGGTTGCGGCTGACCGACGAGCTCGCGGCGGCGATAGCCAGCACGCTTGTGCGAGAGCTGTCGAGAAACTGCAGGCAGAAGCGGAACGTGGTGGAGTACGCCCTGCGGCCGATATAGGGAGGCACTTGAGAGCCCGGATGACCCGACGTGCAATCTATCAGTAGAAGTGGAGGCCTGAAGGACAGCTCCAAAGCTGGCAGGGCGTATCTAGTAATATCATGTAAATAAGATGTAGTATCATATAAGCCTATAGGCTATGCGATAGATTACTTTGGCTCCTCGTAGGGAGGTAGACGTTCTGGGCAGGATTAGGGATATTCTGGGCAAGTTTGTTGGTCAAAAATTTAATGATGTTACAATAGCGGGGGTTAGGGAGCAGTATGAGGTTGATGGGAGGTTTGCCGATCTAGCCATCCTTAAAGATGATGGAAAGCCTATTCTGCTTATAGAGACTAAGAAGGTTAGGCATCATGCTAGAGGGTTTAGAGTTGAGAGAAGATTCATCGTTACGTCTGAAGATGTTGTAGGTCAGGTTGTGGCATATGTAGCCATATTAAAGAAAAGCGGCATTTACGTACCGTTTGTCGCAACGGCTAACGACAAGCAACTAGCTCTGTTCAAGGTTCCTGAGAATATTGATGAACTTGTTGATTGGAAAGCTATCGAGAACAGGAGATACGATAGAGTCATAAAAGACTTTTACAAGTTTAGAGGTCAAAACTTAATCTCTCACGAGCGACACAACTTCTCTGAGGAGTCCTTCAAGAAGCTTCTAGACACAGTTACAGGTATCTACAAGAAGAAATATGGTATTGAGGAGAAGAGACAAGAGCTTCACTGGATTGTAATAGAGGATTTGAGAGGCTTTGTAGACTTCCTATCACCATTCATAGAGGAGGCAATAGCACCAAACGGACGGTTTAGACCTGACCTAAGGCAAAGGCTTGACGAATATTCTCAGAGAACGGGCTATAGACCAACGCCAGATGGCTTGGCTAGAGAAATGGCTTATGTACTGATGAACAAGATGGTGTTCTATAAAGTTCTTGAAAGGTTCTATAACTTGCCAAGACTTGAACCACTACATGAGAAAGGCGTGGTTACTACTTGTAGCTCTTACATTAAAAAACTCAATGTATACTTTGAGAAAGCTGTTGAGGTATCGAAAGACTTTGAAGCAGTCTTTAGGACAGGCATATACGACGTTACTGAGAACGATGTTGTTGAGAATGACGAGGTTTTGAATGCTCTTGACTGGCTTATCGAGTACCTGGGGCAATACAAGATTGAGGAGCTCGGCGACATCATTGGATACATCTATGAAGAGCTCATACCGCCTGAGGAGAGGCACAAGCTTGGCCAGTTTTACACGCCAAAGCCGATAGCCGTACCGCGAGGTATTAAGAAAATATAATTTGAGAAAGTTCGTAACAGGCGCGCTATTCCCGGCATATTTGTTCCCTGGATAATTCACTCTACGAACTTCCTAAGAGAAGGTGGAAGGCTAGGGATGATAATAAGTGATAGCTGGCTTGGAACGCAATACGGGGTTAACTTTGTAAAGTATTTAGCCGACAAGTTCAAAATTGTCGCTATTATAGATCTCGCAGAGAGAGTCTTCGAAGTACCCTTGATAGGAGCCTGCATTATCCTCTTAGAAAAGACCTCTAATAAGAATGAGAGGGATAGCAACAACATTGTGTTTGTGTATCTAAAGAAGCAATACGATGTCGACACCATCCTTAGAACTGTTGAAGATGCAAGAAAGGGCAAAGTTGAATCTCGTGAAGGTATGATAATTAGTGTTATAATACAGGGAGAGCTCTATAGGCACTTGGAGAAAGGCGATGTAAAACCAATTACTCTATTGTTCAATGTTAAAAATATAATAAACGCTATTGCATCCACTAGAAATGTAGTCAACCTCGGTGATCTCTTCCAACCAAGTGAAGGTAATACTGGGTGGTCTGTTTACGCATCCATGAGGGGTAGAGGTGCTGGGGTAGGAGGTGAAGAATTCTACTACCTAGATGAGGATAAAGTTAGACAATTCAACTTGGATGAATATGTAGGCATCTACTTAAGGCCCCTTATTTCATCACCCGAAAGACTTAACTTCTTCACGTTTACCGATAAAGACTGGGAGAAAAAGAAGGAATACATATTCATGGTGAATGCACCATTTACATTACTGCCGTCTGAGATCCAGAGCTACATTAGGCTAGGGGAGACAACCATACAAATCACTAAGGGACCAAACAGAGGTAGACCAGTCTCAGAGTCTACAGTGGCCAAAGAAAGAGAAGAACTAGGCACTGTGGATGTTCTAGGCAGGTCGGTAACCTTTTATGATTGGTATGATCTTGGCGGTGTCATAGAGGCGCCAATATATGTAGCGCGGGGCGTTCAGTATTGGGTGAGGTTTGCATTTGCAGGGTTTCAATGCGCTTTAGATGATAGGATACTAGCTCTAATACCCAGACAAGGCGTTCAGTTTAATGAGGTTGAGCTTAAGGCTTTACTAACATATCTAAACTCATCGTTTACACAGCTTCAGGCTGAGGTTATGGGTAGGAGTACTGGTGGCGGTATGATAGAGCTTGATGTAAGGCCTCTTAGCACATTTCTAATACTGAACGTTAAGGCTTTGCCTAGGGAAGATGTTGAGATACTAGCCCAGTTGTTTGATAGGCTTGAGTTTGAGGCTAGGAGACTTGGTAGTGCTAATGAGGCTGAGAATGTGTTTGGCTCTGAGCTTGCTAAAGAGCTTACTGGTAGAGTAGATGTGAAAGTAGGCATTCAAGGACTATTCAATACTGTTATTAAGGAGATTGATTATGAGATCGCCAGGATCTTAGGATTAGAGCACCTAGTCGAGACTGTCAGGGCAATGGTGCTGGAGCTTGTTAGGAGGAGACTGTCTAGAGCTAGAGAGCCCAGGAGAGAGGCCATTAAGGGCAGTGAGGAAGACAGAGAGCTCCAGAGACCGAGAAGGAGGAGGGGACCCGAAGGTGGTGGGGGTTTCACAAGGCGCCTGGACGAGTTTTTCTAACGCGCTAATGACGCACAAAAGCCGCCATGCTAGCAGGCGGTGTTCGGGCTGAGGGGACCAGGGGGGTACAGGCGCGTGCCATGAATTGAGCTGGTGGTGGTCATGCACTTCAGCCGGGACCGAGCCCATGCGGGCGCCGAAATCACTTGTTATTTCGCCCGCCGATTCGTCTCCGTTTCGTCACGGCGCTACGGCCGTGGCTTGCCAGTGTGACGATGCATGGCGTAGCGCCGTACTTCTCAGCAACATCCATGACCATATGTCACATCCCGCCGAAGAATGGCGCCTCGCGAAAACAAAAGAGGAGGGAGAGGCGGGGAAAGTACGCCATTCTTCACAGTTGGGCTGGGCGGCTTGGCGTCGGGTTGTCAACTGGGTGGGCCTGTCCAATTCACCACCTCCGCCTCCCACACGTACTGGGCCAGCCCTCTCTCGCGTAGCGTGTATACGGCTTCTCTGACGGCGGCGACTGCGCGCCACCAGGTGTCTGTGCCGGGCGTGGGTGGGGCCACGGCGCCTTTTACGACTTCCACGGCGCCTATTTCGGCGAAGAGGTCTAGCCTCCGCCGCGTAAGGTCGAGTGTGAGGCGGAGAAGCCCCACGCTCCTGTGCCAGCACAGACAGGCGGCTACTGCCTCTATCAGCCTGTCCATAAAAAGGAGGTGTGTGGGCCGGGTGGAGGTGCGGTTCGGCTGGAGGTCGGGTGTCCGGCCTGTGGGGGCCGTGCTAGAGTTGATGCTGGTTTATATTTCTAACGCTTAAGACTGCGGCGTATAGCTGAAAGCTTTTACAGATGTAAAGCGCGTGTTGCACGACGTTTTAAAAACGCCGTGGTTTATATAGGCGCCGCGTCTGCCGCCGGGGGTGGCGGCCTGGTTGGCGTGTTGCAACTATGGCCGCGGGTGGGATAATTGGCTGGGTAGAAAACATCTCATTACCAGCAACGTCTTTTCCTGCCCCACTTTAGAATCAGCAATACGGCGAGTGCTGGCCACGCTGTTAGCCACATTAGCACAATTGCCTCAAGCCACAAGCCGCTGACGCCGGTCAGCCGCTTAAAGAGCTCAGCGGTGAGAGGCGACTCGATGGCAAACGACGTTGCAATCATCACGGCTGGAAACATGAGGAAAAGGTATGCATTACACTCCAGCCTGCATTCCGGGCATTCCACGTCCATACGTTTCTGTAGGTTTAGAATGCTTGCAGTCGGCGCCGCAGACCTCTACCACCCCAAAGAGTTCTTCAGCTGTAGCAACAGCCGCAGCCGCCAGAGGCCGGATTCTCATCGTTAAACTAATTTGTCAATTTGAAAATTAGACGTCTTAAACTGCGTTTCTGCGCCGGTTTAACAAAATATGTTAGTTGAAAAATACGGCGTTTTAAACTGCGTGTTTCTGCGTGTATTTACTAATTTATCGCTTTTTCCATTATTATATTAGCGGTTTTGCGAAATGTTTTTAAAGGTGTGTTTTTCTGAGGGTTATGGGTCGGGTGGAGGTGTTGAGGATGCCGGAGGTGCGGTTTGCGAAACGTTGCTGGGTTTACGTAGGCGGCGCGGAGGATTACGAGGATGAGGTGGTGGTTAGGGTGGGCGATGTGTACGTTGTCGGGACTGTACTTGACGACTGGTATGCGGCGCCGGCGCACGCCGTGAGGCGGCTTCTGGCGAAGTTGCTAAACGTAGACGAGGAGGAGGTCTTCCTGAGCTGTTGATATGGAGCTTTGGCAGTACTACAAAGAGACGTGGAAGGCTGAGCGTGCACTTAAAGCCGCCGTGCCCACCGCATGGCTTGTGGCGGGCGGTGTGGCGTTTGCCGTCGTCAAATTCCCGAGGGAGCCTGAGCCCGGCGAGTGGTGGGTGGAGAGGGCGTGGATAGCCACGCCGTGGATATTCACTAACGGCCTCTTCGGCGTGGAGGTGGTGTTTGAAGACGCCAGGTTTACAGCAATCGCGTGTCCCCAGCACGGAGAGGTGCTGGCAGAGGTGGAGGAGGTGCACATCCTGCTGAATACGGAGCCAGTAGTCGGCTTTAGGCTACACGACGGCGCCGTGCAGTGGCTGAGGGGATGGGCCCTGGCGCTGAGAGACGAGACGGTGAAGCGGAAGGCAGTTGAGAAGGCTAGGCGCGTAAAGTACTGCCAAGACCTCTAAATCCAACCTTTTTTGTCAACCCACTTTTCACCGCCTTCTTAAACTACATTTTCCTTCAAACTTTACATTTTTTGTTGTGTTTAGAAGTTGGCGTCTTAAACTGCATACTTTTTAGACAGCTTAACTATTTAGTCGCCTTTACCCTTTATCATTATATCAGTTTTGCGAAAACTTTTTAAAGGTGGATTTTTCTCCAGGTCATGGCTGGGTGTCCGGTCTGTGGGGGTCCACTAGTAACCGACCGGGAGAGGGGAGAGACAGTGTGTGCCCAATGCGGCCTAGTGGTGGCTGAAGCGGCGGTGGACGTGGGGCCGGAGTGGAGGACTTTCGAGAAAGAGAAGCGGGTTAGGACGGCCCCGCTTAAGCTGGTTGTCAAAACCGACATGGCCGTTAAGCCGGAGCATGGCGTGCAGTGGCGTAGGCTGGCGAAGTTCCACAGAGAGACTCTACATGGCTACGAGAGGAGGCTGGCGGCGATAGGAGGCGAACTGAAGCGTATTAGGGAGTGCGCTGGTTTGCCGCAGAGCGTGGTGGAGGAGGCTGAGGCGCTTGTGAAGCGGTATTTCGACCTTGTGGCCGGCTTTCCGCCTGAGGTTGTGGCTGTAGCAGTGTTGTGGACCGCCGCGAAGGCGGCTGGGGTGCCGAGACCGCTGGAGGACTTCCTCAAATGTAGTAAAGCCGACGAGAGTCGGGTTAGGAGGGTGGCGTGGAGGTTGAAGGAGGAGATGAGGCTGGGCAGAAGGCCTATTGAAGATTACGTGAAGACGCTGGCGGCTAGAGTCAACCTGCCGGCGCCTGTAGTCAAATCGGCAGTGGAGCTTCTGGAGCGGAATAGGAGGGTTTTGTTTGGTAAAAACCCGTGGGTTTCTGCGGCGGCGGCTCTTTGGCTGGCGTCGTTGAAGAAGCTGGGTCTTCTGAAGGCGCTGGCTGAGGCGGCTGGCACAACCCCGGTTAGCATAAGGAAAGCCGCCGGGAGGATGAGGATATGAAGGTCTGGAAGATTAGGCAGTACCTCCCCGCCCTGCTTTTATACGTGCAGAGGCGTGTGGGTGGTGAGAGGGGTGTCGTAGTGGCGGTAAAGACGCGGGATGTGTGTGGGGTGGATAGGCGGTGTGGAAGGGCTGTGCACAGCCTCATGATGAGACTTGTGGAGAAAGGGCTCGCGAGGCGGCTCAAAAAGGGAACCTACATAATCGAGAGGGCGGCGGTGGAGGAAGTTCTTTCGGTCTTGAAGGAGTGGATATGACGACGGCCGCCAGAAGAATTAGGACCACGGCCGCCGTTTTTGAACTGCCGCAGAAGCTGGGTATTCTTCAGTATGTGGAGTACGAGCCTCCGCCGAGGGAGTGGTGTACTAACGACGGATGCCTCTACGAGGGGGTGCTGACTGCGGAGGGGTGCCGCAAAGGAGTATGCGTAAAGTACCGCGTGTGGGTGCATTCGCGGGATAGGAGGAGGTGGGAAGTGAAGGAGAGGTGGAGGAGAAGGAGGGATGAGGAGGCGGGTGGGTGTATTAGGCAACAGGTTGCTGACGCGTTGTGGGAGTTGTCGGGGAAATACGACGTCGGTGTGTGGTATGAGTATGTAAGGGTGGGTGTGGGGGTTAATCAATACGACGTCTTCTGCGGCGTGGTTGTGAACGGCGTAAGGCTGGATCAGCCGTATTGCCGCTCTGCGGAGGAATGCGTTGAAGAAATACTAAGAGAGTATAAGAGGGAGGTGGAGAGGCTTAGGGAGCCGCCTGAGCCGGCTTTAGTTGTCAAGATCGACCCCGTGAAGGAGCTCCTTAGGGAGTGGCCGGAGCTGGGGGCGTTTGGCACGGAGTGGGTTAGGAAGTGGCTGGATCTTAGAGAGAGGTTAATTGAAATTGCCAAGGTCCTGCGGAGGTTTCCATGGATGGTTGATGCGATAAGGCAGAGACCGATGAGCATCCTACACCCGTACATGATAGAGGTTTACGTGGCTAGGGATGGGTCGGAGGCGTGTATTTCGCTCACCTCGTCGAAGGCGTACTGCGGCCAGAACAGCGCGGCGAGGGAGGTGCGGCTGGAGCTGGAGTTTAAGCGGTACGAGGCATATGAAGACAGGATTAGAGAGGTGTACCGCCCCAAGGGACTGCTGGCATTCGCCGCGGCGGCGAGAGAATACGTGAGGATACTTTAGCCTTTTTCCTCGCCTTTTTACATCAAAGTCAACGTCTTAAACTGCGTT
>Ga0326760_1000975_pt1 | contig 13363 bp, 16 predicted proteins | sample GCREP_S_FD_207668 | JGI IMG/M metagenome (GOLD analysis project Ga0326760, IMG submission 207668) | Hot spring sediment microbial communities from Geyser Creek Basin, Yellowstone National Park, WY, United States - GCR.EP_S | ecosystem: Environmental > Aquatic > Thermal springs > Near-boiling... | reverse complement strand
TGAGGGAGAACAGAGATAAACTCGAGAAAAACCCAAACCCTCTTCAACCTCTCAGGAACACAAATACTGTAGTAAGGGTTGCAAGAACCATGAAAAGACTTGAACCTATGGAGAAACCTAGCAAGAACAGAAACAAACAAATGAGAACCCCTAAACCAATGAACACAAACATTGCCATACCTAGAGAAGTACAGCTGCAGAAGCTTGGTGGCGGTAGTCTTACCAGAGCCATCAGCACCAGAGAAGGTAATATGCTCCTTCTTCATGGTATTAAGGCGCCTTCCATCACTCTATGATTAACACTTGATGCTTCATAATCTCTTAATGAGAGGTGCTTTTATTCTTCTTGCTTAAAACTTTTTATTACCATGAAATCCAGATCACATTACTTGGAGCACTTCTTATGTTGAGGCAAATCCCTCTTGGTCACCGAGTATAACTAAAATACTTAATGTTCAGAGTTCGCGGGCAAACATGATACTAGTTATTGAGAACTGAGAAACGATGCTAAAATGAGCGTTTAAATGCCTAAAATACATATCGGCATTAAGGTGTGGCATGGTTAAAAAAGCATCGATTATGGCTTAATTGCGATAGTTTGAACTTCTTCGACATAGCCTTAATATCTACTGACTTGGTTCTCAACCTCGACTTTGACAACTATGAAGCGATTATAGTAGATTAATGCATTTAGCGATGGTGGCTTTTCAGAGAATTGAGAGAAGCATTGATGAGCGTAAACCAGGTAACGTCAAAGTGAAATATGTTGTTAGCGATATAAATAGGGGTAGAGGTTATGCTGGCGGCATGAACCTAGGTTGGGAGGCTAAGGATCCAGAGTCAAAGTATGTTGCATTTCTAAAATTAACGACTTAATAATGGAATAACAATCACTAAGGAGAATAATTGATTTCATGGAGGATCAGGAGACCCTTGCTATAGCAAGAGGATTATCATGCTCTAAGGACGACAAGGGAATATATTCAGCAGGAGGTTTCGCGGGTGGGAGCTATGTTCTTGCTCTTGGTAATGTATGATTATGATGAGGTGCTTATGAACATGAATGTCCTAACATGGGTAAAGCACACTACATAACCTATGCTGTTAGAGCTTATGCAATGGTTAAGGCTGATATTATAAATAAGGTACGTCATAATGGAAGACCTTTTATAAAATGAAACATTTCGTCTACTTAGATGGCAATTATTAGGTTTGATATTGTGGAATGAGAGTTAATAGCTTATGTACTGATGAGTGCTGAGACGCACTTTGAAGGATTATCTACAAAAATCTGGCGAGAATTTCTTATGATTACTGTACCTCAACAGCCTATATCGATATACTGAAGACGTAGAACTTTGTCTTCAGACTTCAATATGTAGCCGGGTGATTAATGTGTTATTCCGTTCTTAGCATAACCGACTACAAAATGAGGAAAATATTTAGAGATACCTAAAAGAGTTAAAGGAGGGGCTTAAGCTTGCTGAAATCATTAAAAGTAAAGTTGAGGCGTTAAACCTGCAAAGCAAACTACTTCTTAATGCAGTATATAACTCCTGTATTCCGATCTCTCTCTATAATTCTACAGGAAAAATCTTTATTGAGAAGAGTCAAAAGTTTTGAGATTAAAGCACCTGTTTCATCTATGTGAAATTCTAAGATAAGCTCTTTAAAAATCCTTACATGTTCGTAATCGTTTAAAACAACGTCATATTCGCAACCTTCACAATCCATTTTGAGAACGGCATTTTCTCCTTTTATCTCACATATTTTTACAATCTCACTTAAAGTTATTGCCGGGACTTGACTTGTGCATTCACCTGGAGCGTGATATGTATCAAATGTAGCATTAACGTCGACATTTTCAATACATATTTTGCCAGGTTTGCTAGCTAAACCGGCGTTAATGGCTATTACTCTATTTTTAAGGCGATTTAATGATATGTTCTCTAGAAGCTCTTTAAACGCCTCTGGATGAGGCTCTATCGCGATAACTCTCTTGGCGCCTTTTACAGCAAAATAAATCGTAGAATCACCAACATAAGCACCTATATCTATGACCTCCTTACCCTCTACATTAAGCACGCTATAAGCGCCAAGATCAAAGGTATCGATTATTGACGGGTATAGATGCCTGAATCTTACAATGCCCTTAACCCAACATTTACAATTTGTATCATACCACCACTTACCACACCATAAGTATTTTCTCCCATCAATATACAACTTACCATCAATACATTCGATGGTTTTTATTATACCACGTGAAAATCTGCTAATTAACCTAGCAAAAGCTTCCGGACTTAATTCACATATACAATCTCCCCTCTTTACCTCGATCTTAACACCAAAGCCCATCTTAGCTAATGGATATTTAATCAATAGCTCTATCCAATTATCAAACAGTTGACGACTGAGTAATGCCTTCTTAAATTTCAATAGTATCGACGTTATTAGCTGATGTAGCATGAGTCTTCTGCACCCTTTATTCTACCTGCAATACTAAGGATAGCACTTAAATACTGAGGGATGATCTTTGATATATCAAACTTTAAAGCTACTTTCCTACATAGAGAAGAAGATTTAGCGTAAGTCTCAATTTCATTAAGCCACAATCTGTACATAAGTTCAATTCTTTGAGCAAGCTCTGCTGGGTCTCCCGGTTTAAATGATAAACCTGTACCGGGTTTCGAACTACCTATCTCGCTTAAGAACCAGTTTGTTGAGGGAAGTCTACTTACTATAATCGGTGTACCGCATGCTAGACTTTCTAGCGCTGTTAATGGAAAACCTTCGTACCTACTTGGTATAATTACTGCGTGAGATTGGGAATATAAGTCAACTAATAAATCTCGGGTAGGCAATTTGCCGTACGTAATTAACATACCCATTGATCACATTTAGTACTTGCCGCGAGGGCTCACCTCCATAAATAATAACATTTAGCCAACGTGTTTTGCCTAGAAACCGCAATGCCTTCATAAAAATGTCAAATCCCCCCTTAAATGAAGGGTTGTATCGAACAATTATGGTGAAATCATCGAGTTTGTTTTTTGTTGGTCTGAAGAGGCCAGTATCTGTAAAGTTAAGTACTAGAAAAGTCTTTTTACATATTCTACTAAAGATGTTATAATCGAACGAATTCAGAACCCTACAATAGATCTTCCTTCCAATAGTCTTGATCCATAGTCGCTTCACTAGAGTTTCAGGTCTAGGCTTGATTCCATATGCTTTTTCTCTGAAATACCATAACCAATCGGGAGAATGTATGTCAAGCACGATTGATGTGTTAGTTAACGGTATTATTGGTAAGACTTCGTTCAACGAATGCATCACTACTACATCATAGTTATTAAGTTCTTTAATTAAAGATAACCCGTAAGCTATGTCATAAACAGATATAGTTATGTTAGCTATTTTTAGTGACCTTATATACTCAAGAACTTCTATCAAGAAATATTCTGCACCACCAATTGGTTTTCTAATGTTAGACCATACAAAAGCTATTTTTACTTTATCATCTTTAACCATAGTTCTATATACCTCTTAGCAGTATTTTTCCAAGAAAACATTCTTGCACGTCTAAGTGCTTGCTGACTAAGTTTCATTCTTAGATCTTCATTGTTAACAATAATGTTTATGGCATCCGCTAACTGCTCTATATTTCCAGCCTCTACAAAGAAAGCGGCATTACTTAGAGTTTCTAAGAAAACGGGAATTTTACTAACTATAACTGGTGTTCCACACGCTGCTGCTTCTAATGGTGGAAAACCAAAACCTTCATGATAACTTGGATATACGAAGGCGAGTGCGGCAGAAAATAAGAAAGGTAGATCGGTACGTGGTACAAAGCCAAGATATTTAACGGAGTTCGCTTTGCTAATTACTCTTAATATTTCAGGTTCTTCTAATGGACCTGTGAGTACTAGCACATAATTCTTAATTAGTTCTGGCAGCTTGCAAAAAGCTTTAATTAGATCATAGACACCCTTACTCCTCGATATTACTCCAGAATAAATTAGGTACTGCTTACGAATGCTGTATTTCTCTTCAACGTATCGTTTAGCTTCTTGTCTGTTTATGGGTTTGAATATCTCTTCAATTCCTGGATAAATAACGATAACTCTGCTTGGATCAATATTTAAATGGTGACTTATAGCGAGCTTAGAGAAGTTAGAAACCGTTGTTAGCACAACGTTATCTCTGATATCAGCAATTTCTTTAATAAATAAATATCTATGAAGAAATGAACATCGTGAATAACAATATTCGTTGGTTTCGAAGCTAATAGGGGAGTAAAAGCATGAACGTACGTTCGAGGATGAGGAATGAAAATAAGATTCGGATTATATCTATTTAACTCCTTAACAAAGTTAAAAATAGAGGTTGGAATACTAATAATATTACTGAGTCCGGCGAATTTAGTAAGAGGATACCTTATTATTTGTATGGAATCGCTGTATTTACCTATTTACTTAAATGTTTTAATAAATTCAACGTGAAAATAATATATACCACGCTTATTAAGACTATCAATATAAAGCATGGAGATATCAAATAATACTTTCAACGTCTTCAAAACACCTCACTCAATGTTAGAAACTCTGAACTTGGACTTAGAGTTTCTAGTGCTGCTATTATTATCCTCAATTTCATAGTATTAGGTAAATGCATAAATAGGATAAGGGTATCTGTTCTTCTTAGTAACTCCCTCAATTCGTAAAGATTTAAAAGTCTTAGATTAAATGCATTGATGCACCCGTGTCTGTCTAGTATTTTATAGCCCTTGGCTGGACCAACATAAGTTGTTCTTACAACTCGATAAACTCGCCTAGCTAGTACTGCAGCAACATCACTATGAGGACCATAGGGGTAAGCAAACGAGTTCACTTCATACCCTAATAACTCTGATAGAAACTTCTTGCTTTCTACAAGCTCCTTTAACATGACGTCCTCGGATGTGTGAGTCATATCTATGTGGGTAACTGTATGGCTACCAATTTCGTGACCTAGTGACGCTATTTCTTTAATTTCGCTTGGGCTAAGCAGTTCCTTACCCATAAACGTTCTCAGACCTGTGATTACGAAGAAAGTAGCTCTGATACCGTGTCTAGCTAGGAAACGTGCTATCTTTAGGTGTTCCTTAAAGCCATCATCAAAAGTTAGGACGATCTTCATAATGCATTACCTAGTATTTCTTGTATTAGTTAAAGGTGCTAGCTCATGTAAGCTTAAAGCTCAATTAATTTCATATGCTTTAATACTTGTTCAAGTCTCCTGGCTAGTGAGTTGTAGCTTAGGTTTCTAACGGCAAAGCTTCTACATTTTATACTTAGTTCATTTAAAAGATCTTTATCTGATATTACATTAGTTATTACATCAACATAGTCATCACTGCTTTTCACCCTTATATAAAGACCCTCGTAATCCTGCATTGAAGAGCTAGAGCCGCCTATAGTTGGGGTTCCTGAAGCTATTGCTTCTATTAACGTTGCTGGTGGTTCTGTAGGATAAGTCGTATCTATAGGTAAAAGCAGTATATCTATAGCATTGTATACATACCATATAGGCGTCACCCTCCTGACTATTAATGTGTTTCTCCTTGAAGCTTCTTTGAGGTACCTGATGGTTTCTCTTTTAACGATATCAATATGTAAATATGAGATGAGAAATTTAATGTTGTCATTACCTAAAGTGGCGGCAAGTTTAGCTGCTATATCGAAGCCTCTATTATCGTCAATGTCTCCTACATAACCTACAATTATTTTGTTCGGCGGTAATCCTAGTACTTGTCGAGCGAGAACTTTATCCCTAGGTTTAAATAGTTCTATATCTACTGGTGGATACATGAAGAAACCTTTACTAAATAGCTCAGCAATCCTCTTCGAGGTACCTATAACTAGCCTAGAACCATACTCTATCAACGTCTTCTTAAGTCTCCAAAGACTGTGTACTTCAGGTAGATATGAGAATTGATATGTTACTATATCGTACATCCTCATCAGACCCGTAATGGAAGTTAAGGGTTTACTTATATTCAGGAAATGCATTACTCTGCAGCGAAGATGTGAGAGAACCTTTGCAAGCTCCTGAACATAGAACATGTACTTATTGCCGATCCTGGCACCCATGGTTGTATCGATAACGCGTATGTCGCCTTTATATATAATTCCAAGTACTTTAAGAAAGCCTCTTGCAAACGCTGTTTGACCTTCCATAGCCGTTGGATGCCTTGATACTATACAAGCTTCCTTAGTATGCATACATATAACTCCTCAACAGTTCTCCTCCAAGAGAACTCTCTAGCTCTTCTTAAGGCTTTAGCCCTCAGCTCCTCTAGTAGGTGGTTATCATTAAGTACGCTATCCACAATCTCAGCCACTTCTTTAAGGGATGTAGGCTTAACAAATACGGCGGCATCTCCTGCTACCTCCATCACTGCAGGCTCCTCGAAAGCTATGACAGGGGTTCCGCAGGCCATGGCTTCTAGCACCCCCAACCCGAAACCTTCGTGAAGTGATGGGTAGAGAAGTACGTCGGCGTAAGAGTAGAGCTTAGCTAGCTCGGGTTCAGGTAGCTTTGGCACGCAGAGTACTTCTGGAGCTTTAGCAATGCAAGGGCCTCTGACCAGCAGCTTAGCTTTTGTACGTAGGTTACGGAAGATGGCTATAGAGGCTTTAACTATGTGAAGTTTCGTCGCTACTGTGAGAATTACCCTCCTCTCCCTTGACCTAAGCTTCGGGTTGTAGAGAGGTCTATAAATAGAGTGATCGACGCCTAAATGAACCACGCATGGCTCAACCCTAGCATACTCCCTAACTACTGAAGCTATGGCATGTGTTGGGGAAAGCGGTATGTCTATAAGGGGCTTGACTAGGTTTAGTGAGAACACCCTCCTCAACCTCCGTTCCAAAGGTCCACGACCAGCATCTTTAGCTGTTAAGTACGTATGACTTATCGAGCGAACATCGTGTATGAAGGCCGCTGTAATAGCTCCCCTGAGTTTTCCTAAGATAAGCGGGGGTAGGTATTGCAATGATGAGTCCGCGGCTACGATTACATCAGAGCTACAGGCAAGTTTACATATTTCAGCGTTCGCGATCTTTGCAACGTTTTTCGCGATCTTTAAGTGACTTTCGAGTTCGTCCGCAACAATTACGCTAAGCCTAGACATGCTCCTATCTACCTCTTCCACTCAAACAAATCTCTACAAGATCCTTTACTCTATCCAGAGTTGACTTAAACGAAAGCATCTCTTTAACTACAGTTTTACTCAGATGTGAATACTCCTTCAGTAATCTGAAGTCCGTTAGCAGGGAGATCAGTACTCTAGCTATGTCCTCTGGGTTCGGTTCTCTTATGAGTGACTCGTTTACAAGCATTACTAAGTCTCTAGAACCTACATACCTAGTAACTACAGGTACGGCTCCTAAAGCCATAGCCTCGGCTACGGAGATGGGAAATGAGTCAAATAGCGATGGTTGTAGGTATATAGAGCAGTTACTCAACAATTTAAGCACCTCTATGCGTGGCAGAGTACCGACGATCTTTATGTAGTCCTCAACTCCAAGCACCCTAGCTCTACTAGTAATTAATCGTCCCAGAGGTTCTCTTTCAGTACCTCCTGCGAGAATAAACGAAGCCCTTACGCCCTCCTTACTTAGCTTGTAGGCTATCTCCGGTATTAGGTGAACCCCCTTTATTGGTATGAATGCACCACTAAAGCATATCCAAGGCTTTTTGATGTTGTAGGTTACTTCAATATTTAGCAGAGCCTCGAGCTCTGGTGGTGCTGGGTAGAGCACTACCGCCTTATTCTTCACTAAGTCTCTCACAAGACTCGAAACAGCTACAACTAAGTCTGGTAAGCTATAGATTTTGCTAATTAAAGGGTTTAAAATAGATGGAGAGCACGCTACTGAAGCCCAACACTTGTAAAAACCTCTCTGTAGACTGCCGAAGACTGTGGGTCTAACCCCTTCGGTAACCAGTATATCACCACGACTTAAGAAAGCGCTTCTAAGATCGTAAATGCTGGCAACCTTAACTTCGTGACCCAAAGCCTTAAGTGCTCTCAGCCAAACTAAGTGCCCTATGTGTGGAGCTTTAAGGGATAGGTATGTCACCTTAACCATATCGTCCACATACAGTTTCGGTAAATAACACTATAGTTTTGATCAAACCCCGCTATAATGCTCTTCAACTGATCTTCTGAGATGCCGAGCCTATAGATATTAAATGACCTGTAGAATACTGCAATGTAGTTGCATCGCAGTATTTGAAGAGGTTTAAGCTGTGGTAGAGGGTCGAGAGTTATTAACCGTGCACTCACATTATAGAGCTTATAGTAGAACTCTGCCATTACGTGAGCCCCCGAAGCACATGTTGTTGCTTGTTGAGCTGTATAGCTTACTAAGTATCTTACCTCATCCAGGTCGTATGGTGTTGGGAAGGCTATTGGGGAGAAACCCCACTTTACGGTAGGGGATAGTGCTAGTAGCGACATTGCAATGAGTAGAATTGTGATTTTAAGCAGTTTATTCTCAAGTGTTAACAGTACCAGTATTGGAAGTGCTGTTAACACATACATAGAGTACGGTACCATACCCCATCTATTCATAGCTAGCGCCATTGCTTGCATAGCTACAAGAACTAAATACAAAATTGCCCACGGAAGTCTATTTTCTCCTCCAACACCCTTCTTAGTCCTAGAGGTTATTACTACCGTCGAGACTAAGCCTATAAGGAAATTTAGTGATATAGTTAGCATTCTAAAGTAGTTGTAGAGCTTGATTATCGGGTTAACTGGTGATGCTATTAATGAGGGTAGGGGGTTTGCAGGGCTCTCTATTAAGGCCATTAACTGCATCAATGCGGAGTAAAAGCTCCCAGAGATGTACATCACTAAATTTACTGTAAACCAGGTCACTACAGTGCTAATTGTAGGCAGGATTAACTTTCTATTAAACAGTGCCGCTATAGATAGAGCTATTGGTACTATTAATGATGTTGGGTCTGAGATCACGTAGGCAACGTATATAAGTACAAGTGCTGTAACTATAGAGATGCTCGACCCCCTTACTTCAGTTCCTAAGACTGTGTTATATAGATAAAATGTCAAAAGTACTAAGTAAATCCAGGCGAAAGGAGTCCTACCGTAGAATACCGGGTTTAGCATAGCAGCGAGTACTATTAGTGCGGCAGAGATTTTATCGCAGAATATTCTATGCTTAACAGCTATTAGCGGTAATGCATAAAGTACTGGTAACATTATTTGAACAGTGATCACTCCTTGCAGAGGTTCAAATCCGCATATCAATGTGTAGATAGATGTGAAGTATGCATGACCGAGTGAGGAGGCCTCTCCTTGTATGGGCTTGATATACCCATGTAAAATTCCTTGAAGTACTTCTAAAACAAACCCTAGCTGATCATTATATAGAGGTAGGGATTTAAAGTACACCATGTAGGGTGCTATCAGAAGTAGAGACCACAAGGTAAGTAGTAGGATTATGGATGCAAAGAGGTACTTACGTAAGTAAGCAGCAATAATAATTGCAACCATAGTAATAATTATTGAAGCTATATAAGCTACATTCTCATACAGGAAGAACGGACTTTGAGTAATCACGTTAATGTGCATGCTTTTTAATGAGATAAAAGACCATGTAAGCATAGATGTTGCTAAGAGTACTGATAAGCTATCTACTATCAATTTTCTGCTCAAGGTTCTCCCCACCTTCAATGACTTTCCTGTATATATCGACGTACTCCTTAGCTATAGTCCTCCAATCAAACTTCCTAGCGTACTTTACCCCCCTCATAGAGTAACTCTCCCAATTATTTAGGACTTCATCAACAGCTTGAATCAAAGTCTTGGCATCTTTAAAGAGCAATCCAGCACCAGAACTATTTATATGTTCCCGTCTAGCATCATCTCTATCATAAGCTATAACAGGTGTTCCAGTAGCAAAAGCTTCAATAATGGGTAGACCAAAACTTTCGTGCTTTGATGTTAGCAAGTAAAAATCGGCACTGCAATATAGTTGAGGGACTTTATTGTATTGTATGTAGCCCATACTTACTATGTCTCTAGAAGAATAATTTAAACCTACTGCTATTAAAGTTGCTTTTGGATACTTACGTTTTATTACTTTAAAGCTTTTAATAAGGAGGTCTCTACCCTTGAGGTCATTATGTGCTGTTAAATTTAGTATTACAGGATAGTGTTCAGATCTCTCTCTGTATTCTCTCTTATGGCAAGGCTTAAAAAGCTCTAAGTCAACACCGTTTGGTATCACCCTACCTGATATCCCGATTAACTTACGTAGTTGCATGTTTGCATAGTTGGAAACCGCCGTTATAAAGCGGATTTTCGGTAAGATCCTTCTATAGGCGAATCTCAATGTTATATTTATGAGCTTATTCCTAATGCCAGGTACGTAAATAGTTGGGGTATACCCATGCCAGGTGAAGACAATATTTCGAAGACCTTGTTCAACAGCTATCTTGGTATATGGGTATGAGGTGTGTATGTGGATAACATCGTAGTATCTGCTCTCCTGGGGTAACTCCTCTGGCTTTAACTTAATGAGGTTAACGTGTTTAGGAGACTCAATCCTTATAACCCTAGCAGCGACAGTTACATCAACATCATATACTCTTAGATACTTACTTAAGCTATCAACAACAGTTTTGAACCCTCCAGGCTCGTAATATCCAAGAAGCATTAGAACATTAATCCCCATAGGTTAAACAATTTCGTGTAGTATAGGTAAACCAATCTTTTAGCAAGTGCGGGGTTAAGCAAATACGTTACTCCTAATATGGTTGCACCGAGACACGTTATTGATTTATAGTTCTCCAGATTCGCTATTACGTGTGCAAGATATCTACCACAGTTCCCGTAGATACATCCAATTACCGTTGCTTCATCGTAGCCAACACAACTACCGAGTCCTAAGTACTTGGCTAGAGTGATAAGCATACACCTAGCAAGCGCGTGCCTTGCCGCATTTCTAACTGCTTTAATAAAGCGATTTGCAGAGTCCTCAACGAATCTAACACTACTAGCACTAGTTTCTGAAACTCTATAGTAAGTTAACCTTCTAGGGTCGTGAAACACCGCTCCCTCGCTCACCATCGCAAGCAAGTATATCAAGACATCTACAAGGTCTGGAAAAAGCCTAATAACATTAACCCACCTAGCTATGAAGCTCCTCCTAACAGCCATAGAGCTAAGTCTAAGACCTAAGTACCACTTATATAGCTCAAACGCGTTGAGTTTCTCCTCACTGTTTCTAGCTACAACCTCTCTCGGAACGTTAGTTCTCTCTAACAAATTGTCATATACAGGCTTATTCGATTCATCAATTACAAGGACGTTATTATGGTAGTATATTAGTGAAGAATCTCTTCGAAATAAATCCGCTATGATCCTTAATCTTATTGGAGAGTACATGTCGTCATCCTCAAGGAATGTTACAACATCACCTCTCGCCATCTTTATACCTATTGAAATCTTCGCACCTATCGAGGCTATATCTACAAGAACACTCTTACCACCTAGCTTCTCAACAATGCTATCCACAAACTCGTCCCTAAAGTTCTTAACCACGATAAGCTCATAATCATCCCTCGACAACGTGGAATTGATAACGCTTTGAATAGCTTGTCTAATGTACTTCCTTCTATTGTATGCTGTAACTATGATGCTTATAAATGGTTTATACATGAACGGTTCCCTATGCAGAGGTGATTCCTTTCTCTACCTAAGCTAAAGGTTCTCTCCGTCTGCTTAGCCCTATTTTCATGCTTTTTAAATCTTTGCACGGGGCTTAAACCGATTTTCCAAGTTCGTAGACCTCCTCACCGCATATGGCGTACAAATCGGTGGTTCTGGGCCTTGCATTAAATAGAAAGTCGTCTCGAGTCCTTACAATAACACCTTTCCTCGTGTAAAATCAAGATTGCTTCCAGATCCCCGCAACCTATCTGAAGCCCGCATAACAAAGCTCTGCAAAAGTTCATAATACCCCTTAAGGGATAGAGGTTGAACGTGGTATATGTGGGAAGACATCTTAGTGATTATTTGCTGAGTTACGCTAAAGCAAGGTTATCTTCTCAACCTCGTGGCGTAGCTTTATATGCTCTCTTTAAAATTACATTGTATCCATCGTATATCTAATGTATTCTCTAATGTACTCTATTAAACCAGTAGCGAGTTCGTCTATCCATGCCTTTAGCAAGTCTTGGGCTAGCGTATACCACTTCCTTCCAAACTCATCAGGTCAGGTTTCACCCTGCCTATACGATATAGTCTCCATGCCAATTCCAATGCTGCGTACTTCGCGATCTCGTTTAGTACCGCTCTGATTTGTACTAGGGTATCGAAGCTCATTACACGTGTATACTCCTTTAGGAAGCGTTTTGGTATGGGTATTAAGAGGTCTGGGTCTTCGAGGTATATTAGCGGCGCGTATTTGTAGAAGCTCTTCCACCCAAGACCAACGCTACGAATAGCCTCCCTAAGTGTTGCCCCTTGCTTTAAGAGCTCTTTAACCTTCATAATCTTAATCATAGTCTCCACAGATGGCCTAGTACCAAATAACCTCTTCCAGGCCTTAATGACATCGTAAATAAACCTCCGACTCACCTCCGACTCGAACCCTAAATCGCTCACCTACAGCTCACCTCGATAGGGAAACTAGTGTTCACCCCAATATATAGAGCAATAGACACTAAAGCACAGTGTGATGGTGTGATGCAAGTGAGCGAGAGGTGAGCGAGAAGAGAGCGCTTGGTGAGCATGGGGTGAGCCTGCGCCTCACTCCACACCCCCTCTATTATCACCATCTCTCAGGCATACGCGATGTATGTTCTCGAGCCTTTACCGCGACAATTACTATTAATTGCCTTAGGCTTGGCCTCAGCTTTACTATGGGGTACGCTGAGAGCCTTAAGATGTTCAGCTTTGTTGGCTTCTTTAAAACAATCCTCACCAGGTCTTTGAAGCTTGAGATCCCTAGGTACTCCTCTGGATCAGCATTAATGTATGTTAAGTCGTTTACTACGGAGTAGTAAGCCTTTACTATCTCGAACCCTGCTTCTCTAAGCAGTAATACCACTTCTCTCATTGTGTACTCCCTCACGTGGTAATAGTATATGGGTTACATGCCTAGCAATAGCCTTAGTCTTCTGAATAGCGATGCTATGTTCGGAGTTGTTAGTATTAATACTCCTCCAGGCTTCAAAGCCCTGTTTATCTTACTCAAGACTAGGGGCACGTAGTAGTAGTGTAGATGCTCCAAGACCTCTGTAAACACGGTGCAGTCAGCGTTGTCAACGCCTAGCTCGTCTCTCT
>Ga0326760_1000974_pt1 | contig 13376 bp, 13 predicted proteins | sample GCREP_S_FD_207668 | JGI IMG/M metagenome (GOLD analysis project Ga0326760, IMG submission 207668) | Hot spring sediment microbial communities from Geyser Creek Basin, Yellowstone National Park, WY, United States - GCR.EP_S | ecosystem: Environmental > Aquatic > Thermal springs > Near-boiling... | reverse complement strand
CCTCAGGTAATCCTTAACAAACCTCCGGAAGTGGTTGAGGATGCTGTAAGGGTTGCAGGTATGTATAGGAGGCGTACGTTAATTATTAAGGAGTTAGCTAGGGTCTTAAGCGGTTTAGACTCTGTAGATAGATTACTAACTATGCCTACTGAGGAGGTTAGAGACTTACTACTTAGTATTGAAGGTATTGGTTATAAGACTGTTGATGTTTTCCTACTGATGTGTAGGGGTGAGCCTGTATTCCCTATAGACACGCATATTAGGAGGGTTTTAAGTAGGTTAGGTATTATTGAGAGAGGTGATGATTACTTAAGGATTCAGGAGAAGGTACATAAGCTACTACCACCTAACTACTACCTTAAAACACATCTAACTCTAATAGCTCATGGTAGGACATACTGTAGAGCTAGGAGACCATTATGTAGTGTATGTCCTATCAATAACTTATGCCCTAAGAAAATCTAACCAACACTAGGTATACCTGCTAAGTCCTTAGCCATATCTACAAACTCATCAACACCCATACCTGCGATCCTAGCTGCAGTCCTAAAATCACCAGTCTCTATATAGTACTCCAACGCTACCCTCACATTAAGTGGTTGAGACTTAATAAAATCCCAATTAGCATACCTCCTCCTAATCTCCCTAGCCTCCCTAAAATACTCAACCCACTCCCTAACCTTATCCTCATCAACCCTCATTTCAAGTAATCACTATATTTAATTAAGTCTTTCCTCGAATATATATGTTTAGTCTCCCTTTGATAGAGTTCTAACTCATCTTTAAAGCTGTTCAAGTGATTTAACCTCCATAACCTGTAGATAATGTCAATACCTCTCAACACCTCAACTCCAGAGTATTCTGGGTCGTAGTTCTTTAGAGCTATAGCACCTCCGTTCTCGGTTAATACCGTGAAGTTAAGTCTCCTACCAACTACTAAGCAGAATGCTTCAGGATAGTCTACAGGTCTTACAGGAACCCTCCTACTCCTAACGACTAAGTCTAACGCCTCTCTAGAAATCTCCGGTAGTTCTGGAAATATAGCTAAACCCCCCTCCTCCAGACCTTCTGAAACCCATATCAACGCACGTTCACTCTTAATCTCATTTAAGACGTTTTCAGGTATGTAGATGAGGTTGAAGAGTTTGAATATTAACTTACTCTTCGAATATCTAATCCAGTCTATCAGGAATGAGGTATCGGCTATAGCGTTAACCAATGCTGGGTATCCCTGCCTTAATCCTTAACTCATTAAATTCCTCCATAGACATACCAGCTAATTTAGCTGCGTTGAAGAGGTCGCCTGTCTCTATATAGTATTCTAGAGCTATCCTTAACTTAGGAGGTTGAGACCTTATGAAGCCCCAATTAGCATACTTCCTCCTAATATCTCTAGCTTCTTTAAAGTATTCAATCCATTCCTTAAGTTTATCACTAACGTCTGAAGTTTCAGGCATAACCTCACCAAAAATTAAATTACTTGAAGTGTTTTTAACTTACTGATTATTTAATGTTACTCTATGATTAGAGGTACTTCTACACGGAATTCTCTAGAACCTCTGATAATCTTAACTTCTATGTAGCCTTTCTCAATACCTTTCTCAGTAAGTCTTCTAAGTTCTTTAGATGTCTTTATTGGGGTACCGTCAACCTCTACTATTATATCTGAAGGTCTTAAACCTACTTCATCAGCTGGTGAACCTCTTAAGACTTTAACTACTATAACGCCGTTACTTACAGGTAGTCTATATGTTTTAGCTAGTTCTGGAGTTATATCAACTACGTAAACACCTATCCAAGCCCTAACAGCCCTCCCGTACTTCCTGATATGTTCTAAGAATAGTTTAACCTCATCTATAGGTATTGCGAAGCCTATCCCCTGAGCGTAGGGTATTATAGCTGTGGTTATACCTATAGCCTCACCCCTAATATTTATTAACGGTCCCCCACTATTCCCTGGATTTATCGCTGCATCAGTCTGTATTAAGTCCTCAAGTATTAACTCAGGACTCGCAGCTATGGTCCTACCGACAGCACTAACCACACCCATAGTTACTGTAGGTCCTGCCCAAAGACCTAACGGGTTACCGACAGCGAATACTAACTCACCTATCCTGATCTTTGATGAATCACCTAACGCTATAGGTTGTAAGTCCTCCTCAACGCTAACTAATGCTAAGTCCTTCCAAGGGGCTACCGACACAACCCTACCAATACTTCTAGAACCGTCAGATGTAACTACAGTTATTTGTGAACTACCACTAACTACGTGGTTATTAGTTATTATTAAGTCCTTACTGACTGCGAAGCCTGAACCAGCACCCCTGATAGGTACTGGGTTAAGCATGAAGTCGTAAGCATAAGTTACTGTGAAGAGTGCTACTACGGATTTAACAGTCTTAGAGATAACTTCTGAGATCTCATTACTTAACTCATCAAGCCTCATAACACACACGATCTAAATACCTACTAGAGATATTAAATCTTAACTCTAACCTAACCTCTCCTCACGTATGTATGGCTTACCTAGAGCTGCTGGTGCCCCTAACCTCAATCTAAACCTCTCTACACTGACTATAGCTAGTATAGCTATAGTTGCTATGTAGGGTATCATCGACAGGAAGTAACTACTTATACCTACCCTACCCTGAAGCATGTATGATATAGATATTAAAGACGCCATCATATACGAAGCTAGTAGAGCTCTTAAAGGTACCCACATACTGAACGCTACTAAACCTACAGCAACCCAACCAATACCTGCAGTTATGTTCTCAACCCAACTACCTACAATACCTAACGATAGGTAAGCACCTCCAAGACCTACTAAGAAACCACCTAAACCTACAGCTAATAACCTAGTCCTAACAACATCAACACCTAATGACTCAGCAACTACTGGATTCTCACCACAAGCTCTAATAGCACCCCCTAACTTAGTCTTAAATAAGAACCACATACACAGTATAGGTATTATTATTGATATGTAGACGACTACATCCTGCTTAACTATAGCTGATGCTAAAGGCTTGAGGTAATCAGGTAATGGTATGTCGTACGGGTATAACGGACTAGGCCTTAAACCTAGGAGTGACCTACCGACATAACCCCTACCTAGAAGTGATGTTATTCCGAGACCTACCATAGTAGTAGCTATACCTGAGACTATCTGATTAGCACCGAATACAACAGTTGCTAGGCCGTGTAGTAATGCTAGTAGAGCACCTACTAAACCACCTAGTAGGAGGCCTACTAAGTAATTACCACTTAATAAGGTAGTTACAACACCTACTAAGGCAGCAACAATCATACAGCCCTCAACACCTAAGTTAATAACTCCAGACCTCTCAGTAATTACCTCACCAGTTGTTGCTAGGATTAGAGGTACTGCATTCTTCAGGGTTAAGAATATGAAGTTACCTATTAAGACTATATCAATCATATGATCACCTAAGCCTAACCACTAACCTGTAGTTTATGAAGAACTCAGCAGCAACTATAGACAGTAGTATCATACCGTTCATGAGGTTCACAACACCTTCTGACTGACCTAACACGGCCTTAATAGCTAACCCACCATTAACTAAAGCACCCATCAGTAGGGATGCTGGTACCACAGCTAGTGGTTCAAGTCTTGAGATCCATGCAGCAACTATAGCTGTATACCCTAAACCTTCAGTAACACTCCATGACTTAGGCCCTAACCTCTGATGTATAGATAGTAGTTGTAGAGCACCTGCTAAACCAGCTAAAGCACTACTTATGATGAAGCTCAGTAGGACTACTTTAAAGAAGCTCATCCCTGAAGCATACGCTGCTGACGGGTTTAACCCGTAAGCCCTAATCTGAAAACCTAACTTACTCATCCTAGCAACTACGTAAGTGAAGAGAACTACTGTTAGGAGTACTAGGAAGTTAATCACCGGTATACCCTCATATGTAGGTATGGTGAAGGCTGTAGGTATAGGTTCTGTTAGTGGGAAGCCGTAGGACTTAGGACTCCTCCAAGGGCCGTAGATTAAGTAATCAACTAGTGAGTATGCGATGAAGTTCATCATTAAAGTAGTTAATACCTCATTAACGTTTAACAACGCTTTAAGAATAGCTGGTAGTAAACCCCATATAATACCCCCTAACATACCTATTGAGAGGGCTACTAACACTGATGTAGGGCTACCTAGACTTAACGTGTATGCTGCCCAAGCAGCGAATACAGCACCTACAGCCATCTGACCCTCAGCACCTATCGAGTATATACCTGCCCTATAAACGAGTAGTAAGCCTGAAGCTATAATACCTATAGGGACTGTATACCTAATACTAACTCTGAAGTCATCGTAAGATGTTAGAGGTCTTATGAATAACCTATCCACAACCTCGTAAGGGTTAGTCCCTAATAAAGCCTCAAACAATACGAAGAAGGCGATACCCACTATGAATGATGTTAAATAAGTAATTAACTTAAACCTGCTTGAGACGTCGTAACGTCTAAGGACCTTAACCCTAAACATCTACGATACCCAACATAGCCCTCTCTAAAACCTCTCTAGAAAACCCTCTAACCCCTTCATAAACTATACCACCTCTATACATCACTAAAACCCTATCAGATAATTTAATCACCTCGTCAAGGTCTTCAGAAATTAGAAGTACTCCTGAACCGCTGTACTTGATATTTAGTAGGTACTCATGTACTATAGAGGTTGACCTCAAATCAAGACCTAATGTAGGGTTATGAGCTACAACTACCTTAGGGTTTAACCTCAACTCCCTAGCAATGATTAACTTCTGAATATTACCTCCTGATAACGCCTTCACCTTCTCTGAAGGCCCTCTAGTAACTATGTTGAAGGCCTTTATACACTCATCAGCAACCTTAACCGCATCACTTAGCTTAAGTAGTGTGAACTTACTGAACCTGTCGTAGTCCTTAAGAATTAAATTCTCAGCAACACTCATATCACCTACAACCCCATACTTCAACCTCTCCTCAGGTATGTAGGCTAGACCAGCCCTAAACCTACTACTAGGTCCTTTATTAGTTACGTCAACACCATTAATCAATATCCTACCACTCCTTACCTTCCTCAAACCCGCTATAGCCTCCGACAGCTCCTTCTGACCATTACCAGTAACACCTGCTATACCTACGATCTCACCACCTCTAACACTGATTGAGACTTTATTAACTGCTACACCACCTACGTCATTAAGTACTACGAGGTCCTTAACCTCTAAGACATCACCACCTAACTCACCACCCTTACTAGGACTGATAACACTACCTAACTCACTATTATCACCTACAACTAACTTAACTAATTCATCGACTGAGTACATATCCTTAGGTCTTGAAGCTACTACCTCACCCCTCCTTAAAACAGTAATCCAGTCACTAACCTCTAAAGCCTCTAAGACCTTATGAGTTATCAGTAGTATAGACCTACCATCACTAACTAACTTCTTAAGTATTGTGAAGAGTTTCCTCCTCTCATAAGATGTTAACATAGTTGTCGGTTCATCAAGTATTAATAACTTAACATTAAGTAGTAAAGCCCTAATCAACTCTACCTGCTGCTTCTCACTAAAGGATAGGCTACTTACCAATGCTTCAGGATCTACAGAGATTCCGTACTTCTCATTAACCTCCCTAATAACCCTAATTATGTTTTTAGGTGATGTCAGTAAGCCTAACCCCTTAAACCCTAACGCTAAGTTCTCAGCTACCGTCATCCTCTCTATCAACATTGGATATTGCTGTACTAGGACTATCCCGTAAGATATAGCATCCTTAGGAGACCTAATATCGACTTCCTTACCGAAGAACTTTATAACCCCTGAATCAGGTCTGTAGATACCGTAGATTATATTTGCTAGTGTTGTCTTACCAGCACCGTTCTCACCTAGTAGGACGTGGATCTCATTACTACGTAACTCTAGGTCTACATTCCTTAAAGCGACTACATTACCGAACCTCTTACTCAACCCACTAACACTTAAGACTACATCCTTAGCGAGAATTGACTTACCATGTAAAAAAGAAGTTTGATTTACCACAACACACACCTATTACTAACTCACAGGTATTGAACCGACGACGTTATCTACGAATACCATCATATTCCATAGGTCATCATGACTTAAACACTCACCAGGTCTTACCAATACCTTACCGTCCTGAGTAAGTATTGGTTCCTTAACAGCACAGAACGGGTCGAAGGTCGGTCTAGGCTCACTCATCTGCTTCAACCTAAGCATTACTAAGTCGTAAACATTCATCTCCACACCAGTGATCTTCTCCTTAACCTTAACCTCCTTCAACATAGGTATGAACTTCGGGTTTATAGGGACTCCATAATCAGCACCTAACTCAACAGCACCCTCACTCAGTAACCACCAATAATCTACATTCCTTAAGTTTGTAGTGTTGTAGACTCCAGTAAGTACTTTAGCTACTATATCTGCGTAGATAACCTCCCAATGTACTAACTGACCACTAACTACTACATCAGGTCCGAACTTAAGCATCGGGCTGTAGTGCGCGAATGCGTATACAGGCATCCCACGTTTATAGTATTCTTGAGCAACCTCAATAACTGTTGGTGAGTCCTCAGTAAAGGCTAGTACGTCAACACCCTCAGCAATTAACGACTCAGCAGCTGACCTAGCCTTAGCTGGGTCGTACCAAGCATGAATCCACCTAACATACACTTTAGCGTTAGGGTTAACCTCCTTAACACCTAAGGCAAACGCGTTGATATGTCTGATAACCTCAGGTATTGGGTGGGCTGCTACATAACCAACCTTACCAGACTTAGTTAATGCACCAGCCATCAACCCGTTGAGGTAGTAGAGTTGGTAGAGGTCTGCGAAGTAAGTACCCATATTATCCCATCTCTTATAACCTGAGCAGTGGAAGAATATGACGTTAGGGAATTCCTGAGCAGCTTTTAAAGTACCGTCCATGAAGCCAAAACTTGTAGTGAATATTAACTTATAACCCTCACCAATCAACTTCTTAATAACGTCGTATACTTTAGGCTCCTCAACAGATTCAACGTAGGTAGTCTCTATATAATCCTTGAATAAGTTAGTGATGTATCGTCTACCAACTTCATGTGCATGAGTCCAACCGTAATCACCTATAGGACCTACATAGATAAATGCTACCTTAAGCTTCTCAGGAGTTTTAGTTACGGTGACCGGTATAGTAACTGTAGTAGTTACCCTCTGAGTTACTGTAGTAGTTATTGTTGTAGGTGTAGTTACTGTCATAGTCATAGTTACTGTCTTAGGTGGTGGTGCTGATGCAGTACCTACGAAGTAACCTACAGCTACTGCTACTATAGCTACTACAACAACAGCTAAAACTGTCTGGTACCTCATTTAACACACCTCTGTATATCCAGTATATAGTTGTTTTAAGTAGTAAAAAATCTGATTTATCAAGCTCATGTTTAAAACTATGGCAGTAAAGAATTTAAGTAGTGTATACCTACCCATTAGGTACGACATGTCAGGTACTGTGATAGTAACTCATACTGATTTAGATGGTGTCGCATCTGCAGCGTTAATACTTAAGTATTTAAGGGTTAGAGGAGTTGATGACTCTAAAATCAGTATATTACTTACACAACCACATAACCTACATAGAGTCCTTAATAAGTTAAGTTGTGATGAGTTATTCATAAGTGATTTAGGTATTAACCATAGGACTTATGAGTCATTACTTAATGAGGTACGTAGGTTGAGGGATGGGGGTACTAAGATCTACTGGTTCGACCACCACATATGGCAGGGTTCTTGGGTTAACGAGTTAGTTAACCTAGGTGTTAACCTCTACCTAAACCCTAACACATGTAGTGCTGGTGTTGTAGTTAGTAGTTTAGGACTACTCGATAGTGAGTCACAACTACTTGCTAATGCTACATGCTCTGTAGATTTATGGGTGTTCAACAACTACCTAGGTAATTACTTAAGCAGGTATGTAGTCTGTAGAGGCGGTAATAAGTGGAGGAAGTATTTAATAAGTAAGTTAAGCGGTTTTAACGGTGGATTAGATGATGAAGTACTTAAATGTGTTGAGGATGTAGTTGATAGGGATTTAAGAACTTATGGTGAAGTACTTAAGAAGGTGTTGATATCAGTTATCGATGGTGTTAAGGTTGCCTTCGTAGTTAAGGAGTGGGAGGAGAGTTCTACATCATATATAGCACACTTCATAATGAGTAGGGTCAACGCTGATGTAGTGGTTGTGTGTAAGGAGGGTAGCTTAAGTATTAGGAGTAATGAGTTAAATATTAGGGAACTAGCTGTTAGACTCGGTGGCGGTGGTCACCCTAAAGCTGCTGGAGCACCCCTCAAACTACCACTACTCCATAAGTTACTACTACGTATAGGTCTTAAGAAGTACGTACTTAAGTACTGTGCTAAAGTAGTTACTGAGGCTATTGGGAGTGGGATTTAAGCCTAACTACTCAACCTCATTCTCACCCGGTATGTAGGCTATCACCATACCTTGAGTTTTAGAGACCCACCACTTAAGGAATTCCTGTATAGACCTCCTCTCACTGACGTTCACAATCACTCTCTTCCTAGCCCACTCAACATCTTCAGGGCTTATCCTACCTCCACCTCTACTAGCAGCTAACCTCACAAATGCGTTGACTTCAGCTGCTGAGAACCACTTAGTCACCCCAACTATGGAGTCTATAACACCCTCCTGAACCTTAATCCTATACCTACTCACATCCCTCTCAATAATCTTACGCCTCATGACCTTATCCGGGTAGCCTAACACTATAGATACGTCAATCCTACCAGGTCTTAATAATGCTGGGTCTATGAGTTCTGGATTATTAGCTGTTAATATCGTGAAGGGTCTTTCAGACTTCTGTAGATGGTATAGTATAGTGGTTATCTCACTCACATGTGCTTCATGGATTGTGTACTTCCTACTACTTACGAATTCAGCATCATCTATAACTAACGCTATCTCAGACCTCCTCCTAATTACTTGATTGAATATAGCGTTTAACATCTTCTCAGTAGCTCCGTACCACATAGACCTATACATACTAGGTCTTAACTCAACAATCCTTAAATTCAGAGCTGATGCTAGGGCTTCAGCCATGACTGACTTACCAACACCTGGAGGTCCTGTTATGAAGGCTCCCTTAGGTGCGAAGTCATAACCCCTAACTACAGGGTTTACAATCATTGTGTTGATGTCATCTACGATCTTAGGTGGTAAGTCGTTTAAACTCCATGAAGGGATCTTAACAGGTATTCTAACCTCCCTATACTCACTACCGTCTGATACTACAGCCTTAATCTCATCATGTCTTTCAGAGGAGGTCCTTAAGATCATGACTAGTAAGGGCTTAGTAAGTCCTAACGAATTTATAGAGCTTGCATACCTAGGTGCGTACCTACTGAAGTATTCCAGTACTTCATTAAAGAGTATGTGTGATACCTTATATGCTCTCTTCTTAATCGTAGTATCTGGTAGGTCTGGAGATACTGAGATCAGTATAGGTCTTAATAACTTAACATCTACGTTATTATCCTTACTAATAGTTATTGTTGACGCCATCAACTTAGGCCTACTAAAACCTTCAAATATGAAGACACCTAAAGAGTAATCAGTATTTCTAGAGATTATCTTAGGTATGTAAGTAAGTGATAACGGTATTAGAGAGTATACTAACTCGTTAATGTTAGGCGTCCCTACCTTCAAATTCACCTTCAGTAGTAGGTGGTACTTATCATCCTCTAACTCATTAATTAAGTCCTTCCTCCTTATGACTGCCTCAACAACCTTATAAGACAGTGAACTCTCAACAGGTTTAACAAACGTTAGTAGGAAAGTCCTGACAGACTTGTAGAGGTTAGTCCATAGCACCTTAATATCTACTACCCTCCTCTCACTCACTCAACTACCCTCCAACTACTCAAGTAGTACAAGTCTTAAAAACATGTACCTCTTCAAAGTAAATAAAATACTTAAACAATTAACGTTAGGAGGTATTACCAAGTACTTAAATATAACTACGTACTGATTAGTTAGGGGTTAACTATTAAAAAACAGAAGAAGACTGTAGGTAAGGTAGTTAAGGTTAGGAAGACTAGACGTAGGTTATACATACCTAAGACTTTAGCTATAGCTTTAGTGGTGGTCGTGTTATCAGTTCTTACAGTGTTTGTATACTATACTTACAGACCGTCAGCTTCTGAAGTTATTTCCGCAACGTTAAAACCTTATGAAGTTCTGAGGTCGTTGGTTGAGGGTAATAACACCAACGCTGTCCTCATATATAGCGTCTCAGGCAACTTACTAGTGAATACTACGGTGTTAGGCGTGTATGATAGGTTAATATTCCTAGTACAGCCTACATTCATTAACCAGAGTGGGGGTTCTGAAAACGTAAGCGTCGTTAAGTACTACTTAATACGTTACGATACTGAACACTACTTAAGTAACTACCTACTCCCTAAGTTAGGGACTGCATACTTTACTGAAGACCTAAGCAACTTACTAGTTAATGAGTTAGTACTGAATAGCACGTGTAGTAACTTCAGTAAGACGTATTTAGGGGAGGTCAGTAAGTACGTACGTCCTTTAGGGGAGGTGAGGGTTAAAATGTATGAGGTGAGGTGTGACTCAGCAGTAATTACTGAAGGTCTTGAAGCTACGTATAACATACCTGTTGAGGTCTCCTACGTAGGTAATAATACTAATGTTAAGATAGTATTAGATGATGTTATGAAGTACTGAGTTGATGAGACCCACGCAACTGATTAGTTGATGAGTACGTCATCAGCTGAATATTTTAACCACCTATAAATACATTATAGGGTTGTTACGTGGTTATAGTCTCACCTCAACTATACAGTAAGCATATCAGTACGTCAGGGGTTCTACAGAGGGTTAGTAAGGTGTTAGAAGATGATGATGAAGTGAATGAGTTGTTAAGGATGAGTAACATCATGGCTGTTACTAGGCTTAAATATAATGACCACGGTATAGTACATGCTAAGATAGTTGCAGGGACCTCATTAGAACTTCTAGACCTCATTATTAGGAGGGGTATTGAATTAACTACTTTAAGGGATGGTACAGCTAAGAATTTAGATGATGTTAAGTTGATAATTTTCTTATCAGCTTACCTACACGATATAGGTAATTCAATACATAGGGTTAATCATGAGTATGTAGGTGCTTTAATAGCTAAAGACATAGTTGATAGGGTGTTGAGGACCTCCTTAGACCTACCTACGAGGAGGTTAGTAAGTATTAGACAGGAGGTACTACATTCGATATACGCTAGTAGTTACGACGCTGAATGCCTAACTATAGAGTGCGGTATTACTAAGGTGGCTGACGGTTTAGATATGTCTGAGGGTAGGGCTAGAATACCTTATAAGTTAGGTAAGGTTGATATGCATGCAGTATCAGCGTTAAGTATTAAGAGGGTTGAAGTAGACCCTGGTGAGAGACCTGTTAAGATCTCAGTGTTTATGGATGATCATGCAGGTCTATTCCAGTTGGAGAAGGTCCTAATACCTAAGGTCTTAGGGAGTGGTTTGAAGGAACTACTAGAGATCTACGTCATAACACCTCAGAAGACTTTAAAGTACTTCCCTAAGGATTAGACTTATAAGTACTTAACTTAAAATCCTACTGTGATGGATGTATGAACTCCAACATACTAGTGTTTGAACCTGTATCGAGGACAGTATCGTTAGCGATGTCTTTGAAGAAGGTATTACTTGATGTTAAGACTAAGTACCAGCACGTCCAGATAGTTGAGATTGAGGAGTTTGGTAGGACTTTAATACTTGATGGGTTGATACAGTGTACGGAGGCTGACGAGTACTTATACCATGAATCATTAGTCCACCCAGTAATGATTACCCACCCAAAACCTAAGAAGGTCTTAATAGTAGGTGGTGGTGATGGTGCGGCTTTAAGAGAGGTACTTAAGCATGACGTAGTTGAGGAGGTCGTTTTAGTAGATATTGATGGTGAGTTAGTAGATATTGCTAGGAAGTACTTAGAGGTGATACATAAGGGCTCGTTTAACGACCCTAGGAGTAGGGTAGTGATTATGGACGGGTTTAAATATATTGAGGAATCAAACGACCGGTATGATGTCGTAATCCTAGACTTGACAGACCCTCACGGGCCTGAGATAGCTAAGGCACTATACTCTAAGGAATTCTACAGTAAGTTAACGAGTAGGTTATACGGTGATGGCATCATCGTAACTCAGAGCGGTAACTCATTCTTCTTCCCCAACACGTACGGACGTACGGTGAGTAATGTGAGGCAGGTATTCAGTATAGTTAGGGAGTATAGTGTTTGGGTACCGTCCTTCGGCTACGCATGTAACTTCATAATAGCTTCTAATAGTTATGACCCAGCAAGACTGAGTAGGTATGAGGTTGATGAGAGGTTGAGGGTTAGGAACGTATCTACCTCATACTATAACGGTGAAGTTCATGAGATGTTTATGAGGATGCCGGTACTGTATAACAGGTTTAGTGTTGATGTAGACCGTTAACACGGTCATGGAAGCGTTTCCCCGCTTTCAATATTTGTGAATATCTGTATTTCCGTTAGCGGGGTTGGGCCTCGGTGTAGGTTCATTAGCTTCACCCGCACTTCATGGGCCCCAGTCGAGCCTAACGCCATGAGGCTCCCATCTGAGGGTGTAGGTTCATCACTACTCAGTACACCTCACCGCAGTGCGGATCATAGGGTCTAAGTAATTATGAATTCCTAAATATTTAAATACTACTCTAAGAACCAGATATCTACAGGTATTCATAGATATTTAAACTTATCGTCAGTTCTGCAACAGCCTATGCTGTAGTTTGTTAAGTACCTCCCTACCAGACTTAGTTATTAAGACCATATCCTCAACCCTAACCCCGAATTTACCCGGTATATACACACCTGGTTCTAACGTAATAACCATCCCAGGCCTTAAGACCTCATCAACTCCTTGAGCTAATCTAGGGTGTTCATGAACTTCAATACCTACTCCATGACCTGTTGAGTGTATGAAGTATTTATCAAGTCCATACCTACTTAATACCTCCCTAACCCTCCTATCAACTTCAGATACCTTAACGTAAGGACCTACGAAGTCCTCAGCAGTTACTAAAGCCTCAACAACTACTTCAAACACCTTAAACACTTCATCAGGTAGCCTACCTAAGGATATAGTCCTAGTGATATCTGATGAGTATGACCTGTAGGTAGCTCCTAAATCCATAACTACAGGTGTGTTAGGCTGTATAACATCACTACCTGGTAATGCGTGCGGGTAGACTGAATTAACACCTGAAGCTACTATAGTGTCGAAGGC
>Ga0326760_1000973_pt1 | contig 13384 bp, 11 predicted proteins | sample GCREP_S_FD_207668 | JGI IMG/M metagenome (GOLD analysis project Ga0326760, IMG submission 207668) | Hot spring sediment microbial communities from Geyser Creek Basin, Yellowstone National Park, WY, United States - GCR.EP_S | ecosystem: Environmental > Aquatic > Thermal springs > Near-boiling... | reverse complement strand
CAACAAAGACAGATTACTGTATTAATAATACTCACTTAGTAGAATATTATCTTGTTACTGGCTTCATATACAATGAAACTTTTAATTGTAAAAGTTTGGGAAATTATGGTTGTTTTGATGGAGCTTGCGTAGGAATCTCTCTTACTTTATCTAAATATATAGCATCTCCAAATGAACAAATTACTGCAACAATAAGAATTAATGGATTTACAAGTTCTATGCAAGGAAAAACCGCATATGTTCTAAAAGCTACAGTAGATCAAATATTCGATTGTTTATATAGATATGCATTTTTGGGTAGTGATGCTTGGTACCTCTGTTTATATATTTATAAAGTATGTAATTGTACAATTGATTCAACTGGATCATGCTCTTGCAATTTCAATGCACCTTCAAATCCAGGAACTTATAATTACACAGGATTTGTAGATTTAAACAGTAATTATTATATTGATTTTGGTGAATATGACACAAAAAGTTTAACAGTATCACTTTGTTATAAAACTTGTAATACAGATAATGATTGCAAAGGAGATTTTGAAAAAAATTGCTGTCAAAATGGGCTTGCTGCATATTGTAATCCAAGAACTAAAACATGTGAATGTTTTCCATATTGTAAAGCTAATGATGAATGTCAAGAAGGATATTGTTGCTTGTTTAATATAAGTAAACTTTTGCCAAAAGAGTGTGTTCCTAGTTGGAACATTACAAATTATCAAGGAAAATCTTATCTTTGCGATCCAATAATTTGGAAAAATGAAAATAATAAAAATCTAATAGAAGTTATTATAGAAAAAATAAGATCTTTACTTCAACCTTTATCTACCTTTATTTCCCATTTTAAATAAATAGATTGGTCCTTTGCCAGTAATATACCAATAATCATAATCTCTTAAAGGTAACCAAATTTCAATATATTTTGCATTTGGTTGTACTGGATTTTTCATTCCATATTCTATATCCTTTTTAACCCCTTCTATAGAAGAACCAATAATAGCAAAACCATTCCCAGGCAAAATTAAAACTTCTCCATATTTTCTTTCTCTTAAGGGTTTTAATAAATCTTCTGGCAAACCAAATATAGCATCTTCATAAATTGCCACATATCGAGCTGGAGCATCAATGTAGTGCTGATCATAAACTGAATTAATAACATAAGGTATTCCAAAAGCTTTAAAAGCTATTGGTGCAAACACATTATATATTTTCATATTGTCACCACCAAAATTCTTTACTCCATATCCGTATATGAATTTTATCAAATCCCAATATTTAAAGTTTTTGCTGAAATAAGAATTTATAGCATCGTAATGATTAACAATATAATCATCAAGTTCTTCGTCAGGAATTTTGGAAAGCGGTCCATACCATTCTGAAGAGTCAAAACCTAAAAATTGTATTTGCATGTTCATTAATCCATGCTCTCCTCTATCAGTAACCCACCCATAGTAATGAACTTTTAGAGATTTATCTCTATTATAAGCATTAGTAACATCATTATAAACTCTTGGCATTTGCTCTATTGTATATATTATTCCGTCTAATCCTTGATGCCAAACTCTTTTTTTATTACGCCATTCATCTATATCAGCAATACCTCTTCTATCTATATAAACATTCCAGAAAATCATTAAAGCAATTTTTAAATCATCTTCATTTGGTATCCATTTTCTTAATAAACTTGAATCATAAATTGGAAAAACAATTATTCTTTTACTAACATTTCCAAACTGCGGAAAAGAGTCTCTATAATATTTCCATTGTGGAATAATTACTTTTTCCCAAATTGTTCTATTATCTGGATTATAATATTCATCTCTTTCATGTAAAACAGGATTGTCTACTAAATCATACATGTTTTGTTGAACTTTTATGCTTAAAGCTAAATAAATTTCTGGATATTTAATTATTTCAGGATCATATTTCAAATGCTCTACTAATGCCCAAACATCTCTTGCAATATTTTTACTTAAAATTACATAAGAATTACCATACATATCCTTTACTATTACTGGCTTAAAATCAAATATATCTGTATTTATCATTGTTGCATTTGTTAATAACCAAATATTTTCTTTTTCATGAATCGGTAAGTTAAGCTGTTTTATTGCTAAAGTATAGTTTCCTATTGCTTGAATTGTTGGCAAATTTATTTCTTTTATTTCAAAGCTATTGTTTTTTACATTTAGAACCTTTACATAATCTCCAATACCTAATTTTTCTGCAATTTTGCAAACTTCCCCAACAAAAACATCTCTATCAATTTTTACATTAGCATCATTATTTGCATTTCTCAATATTTCATTAAAAGTTTTTGGAGAGTTAAAATAAATATTTAAGATACTTTTAACATTTTCATCGCTATTTTTAGAAATAATTCTTAAAAAGCTTATTTCATCAGAAGTTATTTTTCCATCACTTGTAAACTTCAATATTTCATTTTTCAATCTTTCATCTTCAAAATATTTTTGAATACCAACTAAATAATCTATAAAAGCTTTTTCATTAGAATCTTGAACAGAATCGTTATCTAAAGAAAGAATTAAGTTGATATATTTTGGATCTAACCCTCTTTTTAATGCATAATAAGCATTCGGATTATCTCTACTTACAAAAATGTTTCCACTAAATTTACTTTCTAATCCAAACCTATCTTTTGCAACTAAAGTAAAATTTGAATCCTCATAAACATCTATAAGTGCTTTGTAAAGTCCATTTTTCTCTAATAAATTCAACTCTTTTCCATTTAAAAATAGCTTTACATCTTCCAAATTTTCATCAGAAATGTTTGCATACAGTTCATACTTTCCAAAGCCAACTTTCTTTATGTTTACATCAATTTTAGGTTTTTCTAAGTTAATGAGAAAGCTTAGGTTTTTTGAAGAGTATGTGCCTTCTTTGTCATATACAGTTACATCTCCATAGACTATCCCCTCTCTATCAAAATACTTACTGGGGTTGAAGGAAGTTGAGAATTTGGCTCTATTACCAGTCTTCTCAGTGAGGGGTATGTCTATTGCAGTAGTGTTTAATCTTAGTACTGCTCTATACGGATTTTCACACACAACCACTAATTTAATTTCCTGAGCCTCTCCTCTTCCAACCCTATCCCTATACTCTATACTCTCTATTACTGGCGCTCTTGTTAATGTATGTGTAACAGTAGCTGTTGTTGCCATTGTTATAGTAGCAGTTCTTGTCATTGTCACAGTTTCCCTAGCTACAGCTGTTGTTGTTATTGGTGTGTAGAGGGTTAGAGTATTTGTTACAGTAGTCACCCTGGTACCAGCAGCCCAATAGCCAATACCAGCACCAATAACAAACATCACAACAGCTACAGCAATAGCTTTTCTGAAAACCACAGCTAACAACACCTAGCATTAGAGTATGCATAGAACCTCTTTAAATACTCTCAACAACTATGAGCATTAAACACAACTACAAGCTAAAAACACGTAGCAAATCCATTAGCTTTGCAACACTAGTAAACGTAATGCTCATGAGAGCTCCTCCAAAACCTTCTCCGCCTCCTTCCTCTCAGTATACTTAAGAATCATATTCAGGTTCTTGTGGCCTGTTATAGCAGCTATGATTGCTGGCGACACCCCCTTCCTCAGCATATGGGTTATGAATGCGTATCTCAGCGAGTGAGCGTTTATCCCTAGCTTTCTGTGCAGATACTTGTTGACGTTTGCACGAATAACGTCCTTGCCCTTATCAATTAGTGCTGTACAGGTAGTGAAGTCCTCTTCAACAATCTCCTTAGGGATAACCATTAATCTGTAGTCATCCTTCTTATACTTCTCCACACGCACATAGATCCTAACCTTGGATGTTCTGAGGAACTCCTTAAACGCCTCAATTGCTTCGCCAATCCTTGAGCCATTCCTAAGAGCAATTAAAGCTATTGCTGCGTAGCACTTTGTAAACCCCTTGCTCTCTACCTGCAATAGCTTTGTCAATTCTCGATAAGCCTTCTCATAATCAACGTTATAATCCCATGAACCGGGCTGGGGCTCTCCTAGCCTCTTAGGCATATATAGCCACGCATGTATTTTCTCGCTTATGTCTGTAAGCGAGAAGCAGAGCTATAAACATGCCTGCAAAGCTATTTGAGCATCGCCTTGCATAAGCGAGAACAAATTCTTATGGTGCAATGTGTTTTGAGTGTGAGAACGCAGGGATAATGTCTAGATTGTTTTCCTTACTACTCCAGCCTTGCTCAAGACTAAGTTGATTATTTCCTCGATCTTGTCTATTGGTGGTAGGCATGTGTAGTCGTCTACGAATATCTCTATGTATAGCGATAGGCTATTATTCATGTTGAGAACCTTGGCATTAACCTCTGATATGTCGCAGCCTAGCGAATCCTCTAGATCCTCCAAAGCATCTGCAACTTCATTGTCTCCTAAAGCTTTCCCTAGCTTATTCTTAACTTCTTCATATTCATCCCCAAGCTTATCCTTGAAGCCTACGAGACTTTCAATTTCTAGCCATCCGCACTCTCTACATATCCCAACCCCGTCACGCCTTATGCGTACTCCAACATGTAGAGCAGCACTAGATATGTTAGAGACCTTCTCGTTATGGATAGAAGCTACAAGGCTTGTCTATAGTTATGAGGGGGTCTGCAATGCTTTTGAAAGCCTCTTTCAATTTGTTTCACCTCGTACAAGAACTTTAAGTAAATCAGTGTAGGTGTTTTGTCAGGGCATTTAAGGTAGCAGTAGTAGTGCCTCTTCTTAGTTTTTATTAAGAGCTCGTGTAACTTCTTCAGAGCACTCCATATGCTCGTCATAAAGCTGTGCGATAAGCTTAAGTTGCTTAGGTAGGGGGTAGCAACTCACTAGCTCTCGACTTAACATCACTTAAAACAGGGCTTAGCCTTTCTACAATATTGTTAACAACATGCTTAACCTAACTGATAACATTACTAATCCCAGCCCCCAGCCCTGACAACATCTCCTTAATTAGAGCTTTTCGTATCTAAACCAGGCATTTTCCTCACCAAATAAGTTATAGGTATGAAATTCATGCAATTATGCCTAACACTTACACTAAAAATTGTATGATCAAGAGCTTTGCAAACCCACACCTACTTCTTGGTATAATCTAACAATGTTTTCCTTTTAGCTCCCCGCCTTTTCTCTAAAAGCTTGTTTAAAGCATTCTCAACATCCACCCTAATATCTTCTGGTAAAACCCCTTCAGCTACCTCTATTCTCCACGTAGTTATTGTGTTAAGCATTCTCCAAATACTGTAAACTTCATCTAAAAGCATGTTGACATCTAGAGATGTGAGATTATTAACCTTAGCTAGTTGCTCCAAAGCCTCATCGAGCCTCCCAGTAACATTTGCATAGCCAATGTGTTTCGCTAAGTGGCAAGAGCTGCACAAACTCCTTAGAGATACAAGCCTTGCTATACCTCTACCACCATCTACATAATAATCCCAAAACTCATCAATATCAGAACCCCTTGAATTGCAAATAACACATCTATCTCTTGGTAGCGAGGACCAGAAACTCTTTAGCTCCTCAACAACCTTATCCTCTAAACCCAAACCAATCAATTCGCTAACACTCATCCGAACTAATTTAGCTATTGAAACCCTCCACAAAGGCTTTGGCACCAGCTTTGGACAAAGCCTCTTAAACACCGTGCAAATACTGCTATAAGCATCTACACTCATGAACTCCCAGCCATAAAGTTAAGCCCTTTGTATAAGAATTGACCATTCTGTAGCACCTACTACACGATGATGATCCGCACATCTCTTAGCCTCTCTAGTTAGTACTTTTACCTCAAGCTTTAATAGTCTATCTACATCTAATAACAGGAACGCTATAACTAAATACCTTTACAAACATTGTATTAGTGCTTAGGTAAAGGCTTTAAAACCTAATAACATTATTAATAGCTTCTAGAACTTCAATGAACTTTAACCTTCCTTGTTTAAACATGTGATACGCAAATTTATGCACATGACCGACATAAAAATTAAAATGTTGCTTTGCATCTGAGAACTTGGATTAAATACCATTGACAAAGTCATGCCATGATCTGTAAAGGAGTAATGAGGGTGCAGCTAAGGCCTCCTCTAAGCAATTTAAATAAGTTGTTAAAAATTGGATATGTTTTTATTAATTATTTAAGCCATTCTTGGTAATCTGGTATGAACTTTTCAATGATTTCATCTACAAGGGCTTCGCTAACGAATCTAAGCATGTAGTCTGCTGGTATGTATCTTACGGTGATGATTTGTAGTGGGTTTATTGAGCCTATGTAAATTATTGAGTCGTCAATTATAACTGCTTTGAAGTGAAACCTGGGCTTTGGAATAACCTTAATTCCGCAATTCTCTAGCATATTAATGCATGTTTCATGTTCTTTCGGATCATCAACTTCTCTAGGATCTGCAGGTCTTGTAACAACAACTATCTTCTTACCCTTCTTAAGAGCATCGCTAACCTCTTTAAGATTGCAAAACTTTTCAACTGCAATTCTGTTAAGAAATGGTGATACGACTAATGCATGGCTATTAAGATTCTCTAAATCCTTACGAAACGCAACCAAAAACTCATCAGGGTCAAAAATTTGTGTAGCAGCTTTAAAGAACTCCTCCCTCAACCTCCTGAGAATAGGGCCTCTCTCCAAACGCTTTCTAACAATATCTCGAAACACAATACCACCATAAAATAGCACACCACATTAATTAAAAAGTTTTTATCCCTCAATTCCTTAAAATTAAACATCACAACCCTAATGTTTTCCTAATGCTTTAGAGAAAGAGTGGGGAGGGCTGACGCACTGCAGCTCACGGTATTAACAATATTGTGTAAATCTTTTAAATATAATACCACTAGCAAAATTTCATGGTTGTGTTCATAGTAATGCCCAGCTAATGTAGTGAACTGTAATGACAGTCTTTCTTGCTAAACCCCATATCTTGATCTTCTTAGCAGCTTTGCAAACATGATTATAGTGCCTAGATCACTATTGTGTAGTAGGTGCTACAGAATGGTCAATTCTTATACAATTTAATAGAAAGCCTCAGTATATACTATAACTATCTAATATTCTGATATTTAGTTAGGTTCTTAATTTGTTGCTTGTTTTGCTGCTTGCTCCCCTGCTCTGTCTCTACCCCCATAAACACTTATAACATTTCTACAGCTTATTGAGTATTGTGTGAAGAGGTTTGAGTAGTTGTGTTGAGTCTATTGGTAATAGGGTTTTTCTAATACCTCCAAAAGGTGTGCTTGAGAAGGTAAAGCATGCTATTTTAGCGAGGTTTGGTAGTGGTGAGAAGAAGTTTGTTGAGAGTCTTGAAGTGCCGTGTTATAGGCCTATGTTAATAGAGCTTGTTGTTGATGATAACTGTGGAGTGTGTCCAATGGCAATAGAGTTTGTAGTGGAGCTTGCTGCTTCTTGCAATTTCATTACAGTTAAGATCTATAACATGAGTTATGTTGAGCCCCCGTTTCCTATACAAGCAACTCCAACATTTAGAGTTAATGAAAGGGTTTTGTGGGTTGGAATACCAATTGCAGGAGACTTTAAGGTTATTGAGGAGTATCTTAAGGAGGCTTACGTTGAGACACATCCAGAGCTAGAGAAGCTTATTGAGAGGTTGAAGCAGTTTGCAGAATTGCATAACCTGTTTAGAAATCCAAATGATGATCAGTTTAAGCAATTGCTATACAAATTGCTAGTAAATATTGATAGGTATGGCTATCCCTACTGCCCCTGCAGACCCATAAAAATTCCTAAACCCAGTGCTTCAAAGGAGGAGGTCTACGAGCTTAACAAAGACAAGGTATGCCCATGCATATATGCATTAACAGATGTTAAGCTTCACGGTCACTGCCTATGCGGCTTATTCTGGTCTAAAGAAGCCGTGGATAGGTATATCAATGGTAGGGCTACAAAATATGGCTATGCATTGAAAGCTATTGAAGATGTTGAAAAGGTTTACAGCTATAGAGAGCTTAGGATAAGGGTGCTAACTGGAGGGGCTAGGAAATACCTAGAGTCATGGATTAGAAAACTAGAAGAATTATACATGATGCTATCTGAAGACTAAAATCATTTAACTTTATTCACTCATTCTCATTAAGTAGTAGCTACCACAGAATTTTGATTTAAACCGAAATTCTTGTTTTAGGTGTCAGATTTATGGAAATCGAGGCTATTAGCATTAAGCCTTACGAGAAGGAGAATAAAGATATCGATCCAAGTAAGCTTGTAAGAATTGTGCAAAGGGACTTTGAGGCAGCTAAGGCACTCTTAAATAAATTCATTTTAGAGCTAGAGGCATGCTAAGGTACAAAGACAACGCCTCTGAAAGCTATCTTAACATTGCCTCCAATAATTTCTATAGAAGCCCTAATCAAATTATCTAATTATCTAAGCAACTAAGCTCATAACCATTGGCAAGCGTTCTAAAGTTACAGGTAATGTTCTTAGACTCTTCAAAACTTTGAGCAAGTCAGTGATAACATTCATTAAGAGTTGCTACAACGAGCTTATGGCATTCTTCATGATTTTTAAAATAAAAAGTTGGATAATATTCCAACTGTTTCCCTTTAGCTTAGATGCATCTATTTAAAAGTTCAAAGTTTTAGCCTCTTATATTCCGGTCGCTATCAGCCTATGCCAAGCAGTTGAGAAACTAACTCATTGATCTTAGCTATTTCAGCCTTCAAAGCATTTCTAACCTCCTTCCTCCTTGTAGCAACACTCTTCTTAGTAAGCGTAATCTTAGAAGCCTTCTCATGACATGCCTTGCTAAGCTCAGCCAACCTCCTATGAACAGGATTGTTAGGATCAAAGTTTGGAATAGGAAGCACAAATGGTCTTCTCACAATATGTCTTTCACCCTTACTTCCCTTCGGCTGTAAAGGCTTAATGAGTTCATTAACCACATCCGAATTGAGTATTGCACAAAGATAGTGCGCCTCTAACTCATTATTAGTTTCATAAAACATGGTAGTTTCGTCTGCAACAAAGTTAACAGGCTTTATAGTGAAGCTATTGATTTTGAAAGGAGGCAGATTTTGTCTATCAACGATACAAGAAGCAAGATTAGCACCACTAGTATTGTAAATAACAACGTATCTCTTGTTCGGATTTTGTGATGATAGTAATCCTTGGTGATCAAGCCTATTTATTACTTTCGGAAATTGCTTTTCTGACTTTTTAGTTCTTAACTTTTCCCATAATTTCTGTGCTTTTTCAAGCCATGACGCCATATAGTTATAACCTTCCCTTCTAAGATCCTCCACATCTAATATCTTGTAGCTTGAGGGCGTAGGCTTTACTGGCAAAACAACAGGTTTAAATTCGCATCTAAATGGCATTAGATCTCCACTTAGTACAGTGGCGTAGATGAACTCTTTCTCTACATTACCTTCCATAATTACACGTTTCCAAGGTTCCTTAGCATTTCTCAGAATCTCTGGGTCTATCGATGACCTGCAATATGGCTTCTCTATGTCGATACCTAATGTAGGGTGAACAATGAAGTCTATAAAGAAGAAGGTTCTCGGATATATGCTTGCCCCTGCTTTAAAGAGGTCATAATAAGGACTCTCTAATAGTGCTTGTGGAGGTTGATAACTATACTCTTCTACTTTTAGATATTGCATAGCTTGTGAAAGTTTTAAATTCTTCTCAGGTAACTTTCCTGAAAATCTTCTTGCTGGAACAGGGTACTCCGTTTTACCACCCTTAGAGGCTATCAAAACACATGCGGGAATGTTAAACAATGGTGCAACCTTTTCAAGGTCAAGTATTTCGTGCAGAGTCATTGGAGGTTTCCTAAATTTCCTGAATTCTGCATGTTGTAGAGCACCTGTTAAGATACTTCTTGGCATTACAAATCCAATGACGCCATTATCCTTTAAATAGAGGTCGCTAACTCTGCAGAAGAATGCTGTAGCTATCTCAATTGCTGTAAAGAGGTGAACTTGGTCACTACGTAATAACTCGTATGATAGGAATAATTTTTTAACAAAGTCTTGATACTCCTTGTTCTCTATATACCTCATGATCACCCATGGAGGGTTGCCTACAACTATGTCAAACTTTGATTCACTTAGTGCTACAGGTATGTAAATATTGCTCAGCATGTATACCCATATAGAATCCTTCTTGTTATCGATAAGCGCCAAGATGCTGTTTAGTGTATTCTTAAGGATTGCAAACTCTGCTGGTGTTACAACGCCTTGTAAAGTTCTTTCAAATAGTTTAAGTACTTCGTCTTTCTTTCTACCATTTCTATATGCATCTATAGCCTCTCTAAAAGCTGCTAAGACCTTTCCAAATCTTGTTCTATCCTTAGCAACATTAACGGGTACCTGCAGATGATAACCATTAACTTCGTATTCATATACAGGTACTCCTCCGCCATAGAGTGTTTTCTTCACTTCTGGAAGCTTTATAGAGTCAGCAACATATATCGGTATTGCAATGGAGCCTTTGCGGTGGCTCAACAGCTCTCCTAGAGCAAAGAGGTAGTTTGCTCTTGCTATTGTTACTGCAAGTGGGTTTATGTCTACCCCCACAATGCTTGTCAGCATATAGTTTAGTACGTCTTCTGGTCTCCAACCTCTACGCTTCAACACATCTTTCATAATATGAATAGCATTTACTAGGAATGTTCCAGAGCCGCAGGCAGGGTCTAGAATTTTTGGAGGCTCGCTACTCTTGCTCCACCACATGCTGAGAACTTCTCTAAGTATTAGCTCTGTTAGCCACTCTGGTGTGTAGTACTCCCCTATCCTATGCCTCTGACCCCTCTCAACAATGTTCTCGTAAATCTCCTTAAAGAAGTCTTCATCAATCTGTGTTAGGTCGTACCTTAGAAGCTCTTTAGCTATACCCATAAACAACTCTAGTGCTTCATCTACTATCTTTCTGTGTAGAATCCATGAGAAGAAGTCCTCCTCTATAAGGTTATGTATACCGTATTTAGCGAAGTACTCCCCCTTTAAAGCATTTAGCAGTCTGTCTTTGGATACCTTATCATCTCCACTTAGCCAGTAGTATGCCACAAGCTTCACTAATGTCACTAGATACGTTTGCTCAATAAATGCTTCTTCGCTCGGTGCACTCCCATACACTATCTCCATATTCTTTCTCCATAGGTCAAACTTTAGCTTGACATCCTCCTCATCCTTAACACTGTTCCACAGAGCCTTCAATGTCTCGATAGCTATGGTGTATGTTGGGCTACCAGGACCAAACCTAAACCTGAGGTCGATAGCTGTTGGCTTGATCCTAGCCTTTGAGAATATGTAGGAGTCTAGCCATAGTATTGCCTCAATGGGCTGCACCTTCTCGATATTTATGGACGAAACCTCCTTAACATCCTTAACAACACCGTTCTCAACAACTGGTATGAACGCCTTGTAGTTTATCACATCAGTAGCGATGCCAACAAGCTTTGCATTGGGGTCAACTTCTAATAATGCGTAGAAATACTTCTTTAGCTGTTTCTTAGCGTCCTCTAGCTCCCTCTCCAGATCCGTCTTAATCTCGAATACCACATTTGAGTATAGAAGGTCTACCCTCCCCCTAACACCAAGAATCCTACTACCAATCTTCTTCTCAATACCTGGGAGAAGCTCCTCTAGCTTAACATTGAAAACCTCCTCTAAAAGTCTTGTCAACACATGTTGCTTAGCTGTGTGTTGTGGTACTTTCTTAGCCATTTCAATATATGGTGCTAGGGATAGTAATGCAGATGACATCCAATCACCCTTATCTTCTAATAACAAACTCTGATATCTTACCTTGGAGGCTTACCTCACAGTAATAATTAAGCTTGCCATCACATTTTGAATGTTGAAATCTCCTAACCTCCATAGAACCTGAACCTCCAAGTCTTTATAAGCTTGAACTCACCCTCAAAACCACAGTAAGGACATTTAATCACATCACTCACCATCAACAATGTACTGAGATATTCACCCAGCTCACTACATAATTAAGAGAATTTATAAACACTTTCTTCCTTCACATATTACTTCATAGTTGGTGTCATCTATGAGTTCTCTAATTATTGAAAGTAAGCATCTTGAGGAGGTTGTTGAAAGTTCTCTTGGTGCTTCAAAACATCTTCTCAATGTTTTAGCTAATTTTTCGTTAGGCCTTACAAACTTCACTAGAAGTGTTTGCGTAAATTTCAATCTTGATACGAATATAAGAGTTATTCCAACACTTATGCTTCGCTATGAGCATGAAGTTGAAGGAGGGTTAGGTGGTTTTGGATCGGAAGTTAGAACTGTAGTTTTGGAGCGTATAGAAAAGAAGCGAACTATACCAGCATGGTACGATCCAGAGAGCAAAACCATCTTCATACTTCATATATTTCGAGCTGGACTCGGACAAGTTCTGTTTGGCACTTGCTCACGAACTAATATACCACTGCCAATTTGCATGTCATTCAGAGACGTGTAGAAGTGTTTGTGAGTATTGGCTTGATCTTGATAAAGGACGTGAAATTAGAGACTATACCCTATAACTTAAGACCTCACGAAATTGAAGCATATAGTAAAGATGAAGAGCTTTGTAAGAGAATTAGGGAGTTAAAGGAATTCAATGAAATTGTGAAGAATATCAGTGATGCAATACGAAATATCAAGGAGATAATAGCATTAATGATGATGATTCACAGCCGAACACAATCCTAAACAATCTCATAACATAAACTATTTTTAGATAATTCAAGTACTTTGGGTAATACTCGTCAGCCTCACTCAAAAGATCCTCATACCTAGCTTCTGATATTCTTAGTTCTCCAATCTGCTTTGAATGAACCTAGCTACTTCTCTAGGCATTGTCTTTATCATTAGTCTCCATGAAGCCTCTCTCATGTACTTAGGCACTAATAATCATGCCTAGTTATATACCTTGCAATAGTCCTTTCATTAAAGCAATTGCCTACATACCCCTTCAATAGCGCTAGTCCATACTTAACATCGAATAACATTTTGAATTCATATTGGAATGCACATATATGAAGCTTGAAATGAGACTTGGTATAAGTGCTGAGCTTCATTCATATCAGGATGTTCGTCATCATTTATCTGGGCTCTGGTAAGGCGGTGTTATAACTGTTTGTAGGTAAAGGTGACTTGAAAGTGCCTAACTGTATGTGTAAATGCCTACGTGGATGAGTTTTAGTGTGTTGTGAGGAGGTGTTTAATTAAACGTTTGTTTAAGGCTTAAAAATTTGGTTGCTTAACATACTTGCTTAACGCACTTGTGATAGTAATGGTGTTGTGATGTGGCTAGGGCTTTGAATGGCTTGGTTCAGGAGATTAGTAGTTTGAGGAGGGAGTTTGGTGCTGTTATACTTGCTCATAACTATCAGCTT
>Ga0326760_1000972_pt1 | contig 13385 bp, 3 predicted proteins | sample GCREP_S_FD_207668 | JGI IMG/M metagenome (GOLD analysis project Ga0326760, IMG submission 207668) | Hot spring sediment microbial communities from Geyser Creek Basin, Yellowstone National Park, WY, United States - GCR.EP_S | ecosystem: Environmental > Aquatic > Thermal springs > Near-boiling... | reverse complement strand
CCACAGGAAAGTCGCTACGGACCGCGCCGAAGCCGTCTACCGCCTGGATGGTGACCTTGACGGTGGAGACCGGTATCTGAAGCGCCAAAGCCTTCTGTTTCAGCTCCAGGGTTTGCTCCTTGACTAGGGCCTTGCCGTCGGGAGTAACGGCGTTAGTAATTACTTTGATCTTGTAGGCGTCGCCCAACACATCCGTCCTAGGCAACACCGCTTGCAACTGGCCCTGGCCCTGAGCCGCAGTGATGTTGCCGTATAATACCTGGACGGTCCAATCAGACCTCGGCGTGCCAGTGGCGTCGACGGCTTGGATCGTCACTAAGCCAGTTAATCCAAGCTCGGCGAAGTCCAAACCGGACAGGAGGTCGGTCGTCTTGCCGCTAAACACTAGGTACTGCCCGCCCTTCACCGGAACCTCCTGGCCGCCGAGCGTTACGTGGGTCACATAGATATCCACCGGATACTCCACAGACACCGGCACCTTGCCGCCAAGCGTCATCACGCCGCCTGACACAGTAAACGGAATCCTCACATCTTTCCTGGAGCCGTTGAGGAACTCAACGCCCTTTATAAGTATGAAGCCGCGGGTGGCGCTGTTCTTCACAGGTATCTCGGTGGCGTATCTGACGGTGGCTATGACGTTCCAGCCCGTCGCAGGCACCGAGGCGCCGCGCTGTATTTCAAACCTGCCAGTGGCCACCAAGGCGCCAGACGGGTCGTAGACGTAGTAGTAGTAGCTTGTGCCGGGCACCTGCGACAACACGCCGCTGGGATACTTAGATATCCTCAAGTCAACTACCTGCGCGCCGCCGTCGGCGCCGGTTATATTCACGGCATTCACAAGCTGGCCGACAGTCGACGTGTCAACCACTCTCACGTACATGTTGGTCAACGGCCTACTTGCGTCGTCCTTCACCGTCACTGTCAGCGGATAGACGTAGGTCCTTATCTTGCTAGTGGCCGAGGCGTCGCCCAGCTCGGTCACGTCTCTGGAGATCAGCTGGTCGTAGATCCATATGGTGAACTCCGGCCTGCCTCTCAGCAACTCCACCAAGTAGCCGTTGTACCAAGCCACCCTCACCACGTTGGCCTGGCCTATGGCAGATATGTCTGGCAACGGATACACCAGCCTACCGCGGCTGTCGCTGTACACTACGGCGTACAGTCTCCCGCTTCTGTCAAACAGCGCAATGGTCTGGTTGGCAAGCGGCCTGTCGTTCCAGTCACGTATCTCCCTCAGCGGCAGAGTCGGGAAGCTGAACACGTACTTGTAGTCGGTGTCGTTGCTCCTCACAGTCAAGTCGCCCCACCTACCTCTGGTGATCTCCGTAATCTTGCCGTTTAGTATCTTAAAGGTCCAGTCGGAGGTCTCGGCGTGGCTGGCGTACAGCACGTTCTGCACATAGTACTTAGACTCAAGCGGCCTCAGGTACCTAGTCACATCAACCTCGCCTAGGCCGAAGTGCCTAGCGGCGTCGTAGAGGCCAGCGTGGTACGCACCTACGTTGTACTGGTAGTTGGGCTGCGCCAGCCTAAACGCCCACACGTCCGTGATGTTGAACATGTAGGTTCTGCCGAAGCCGTAACCGTTGAGCAACGCAGTGCCAGTCTTGCCGGAGTCGACGCGCAACGGCGACATGGGTATGGAGTACTTGTAGTCGCCGTACTTAACGGTCAGCGAGCCTACCACGATCGGGAAGTCGGCGTTGTTCTGCACGGTCAAGGCGTCAAGAGCGACGGTCGGCAGTCTGAAGACCCCGCCTGCGAGCCACATGGCGGTGGAGTTCCACATCTGCACCTTGGTGTAGTTGCTCAGCACCAGCGTGCTGGTGCCGGAGGTGCCGAAGCCGAGGCCGATGATTCTGCCGGAGCCGTCGAACTCGTCGAGGAACGTCTTCATCGTCCAGCCAGCCGGGCAGACGTTGGGCACGTAGTTCACCACCAGGTACTTCTCGAACTTGTATATGTTGATGCTCACCTTGTCGTCCTTAACCGTCGATACGGAGTACTTAGTGCCGAGAGCCGGACCCTTGGACGGGTCGTCGCTAGCCGCAATTATCCATATCCTGGCGATGCGGGAGCCGGCGACCGCGGTCTTGTAGTACCACGACGGCATGAGCGCCACCTCGCCAGACTTCACCACGTAGGTAATCGGGGTGCCGAAGCCGCCGTAGGCGTCGTAGGACCTGTCAAAGCCGTTTAGAATCGACGCAGTCCTGTTAATTGCATACACAACTGTCGTCGGGTCAATGCGCTCGGGCAGACCAGGAGCAGGCGGCACTCCGCATTCGTACATCGAAACGGTCGTATAGTTGGCGGCAAGAGGCACCAGCTTAGTGGCACAGACGCTATAGGGACCGCTCTTCGGGTCATACATCTGGAACTCAATCACGTACTTAATCGTCCACTTCTTTGTCACGATGTTGTAGGCGTTGGCGGCAACTTTGCCAAAGTTCAGCGGCAAGGTGACAACCGCCCTAGTGCCTCTCGTGCCAGCGAGCGTATCTGTGAGGTTGTAGACCTGGAAATCTAGAAGCTTGGCTGTACCGCGCTCTGTTATGTTGTACGCTGTTATGTTCACAACAGCCCTGCCGCCGCCTTCGATCTTCCACGGCAGAACCACCGTCAGAGTGCGGTAGTTCACGACCTCCACGCCTCTCAACGTAAGCTCATAAGTATACTTAATATATCGGGCAGCCCGCTCCTCGCCTTTCTGTGTAGCACACTTCATAGACGTACCGTTGTGGCTGAGCACCCACAACACGTGTCTTCTCTCAACCACGTCGCCGGTGCGGTACAGTACGTTGTACTGTCTCAAGTACCAGTCGTAAGGTACGAGGAGCCATCTGTCGAAGCTCACAGCGTATTCGCTACTCGGCGCAGAAGTCACAGTGATCCTGCTGTAGATGTAAGATCTGTTTGTGGCAACATAGCTGACAGACGCTGGACAACTGCCAGCATTTACGGTGATGTCAACAGTGATGTCACCCACACCTGGGGCAACCCTTATCGAGCCGCATCTCGCGTTAACGTTCAGCACTATTGTGTAGTTTGCGTCGATGGTAGCCTGATAATTCTTAACGTATCTGCCGCCGATGATTACTAGATCGCCGAAGATGATTAACTGCGGCTGGACAACGACGTCATTCTCAGTGCCGTTGTAAGACGTCAGCTTTAGATAGGTGGCATTGTTGGCAGGGTCAGGCACGATCTTTGCGCCCCTCAATGTTAAAGTCAGAGACTGACCTGCGGGCACTTGTAGAGAGCCGCTGGCGTTAACGTCTCTAGGCGTTCTATGCAACACGGTAGATGTGATGAACCTGTTAAGGACTGTGAACTGGTACTTCGGAGTCGTGGCGTTGCGGAGGACAACTATATTGGGCAGATACACAAACTCGCCGCCGAACACAACAGGCTTGTAGAAGCCATATAGCCAGAACCGTTGCGTAGTGCCGCCGACGGCGGCGGTAACATTATCGTTGTACGGCCAGCCCATGCTCTTGGCCAGCTCGTTATCCAGTAGATAAGCAAGCTGGTAAGTACCGTATACAGATGTAAATGGTGAGATCAACTGCGGCACCAGCGTCTTGTTGGCAAACATCCCGTCCGTCTTGTTCAAGGCAAGGCCGACGTAGACGTCGGTCAACGTAAAGCCGACGAAGGTATCAACCGGCAACCTCATGCTCTTGGTGTACGTAGTTACGTTAATCGGATACACATCGGCCTTGATGTCAACACGCGGCCCGGTAATGGTCACGTAGTCGTCAAACACCTTCTGGCCCATGTACCACACCACGAACCTCAACCTCTGGCCCTTGATAAACAGCCTCGCAATCTCGGCTACACCTGCTTGCGACTGCGTCATTTTGCATATGTCAATAAGGTCCTTCGGCTGTTGCGAGCTTAATAAATATACAGCGGCGTATCTGTCCGTCGAGGAGTTGGCCACGAAGCCAGCCATGGCAGCCAGCGCATAGGAGTTAATAGCACGTGAATAATTGGCAACAACGAGCCGCGGACAGTCGAGAGCTTTCTTGGTGTCGTCGAGGTACTTCTGCGCAAGGCTGAGGTAGATGCTACGCATGCCGGTTATGCCTATGGCGCGGAAGTCAGTCAATACTATGAAGTCGCTTCTACTACCCTCTCTCCACCGCGAGGCTTCAACGTACGGACTGTAGTCATCTGCAAGTACAAGCGTTACGTTTAGCAGGAACGGCCTAGTGGCTTGTGGATAAGGCCCGAAGAACACCGGCTGGCTCCTCAGCAAGTACTTGCCAGTCTTGTCGAAGACCCTAACCACTAGGTCGAAGACCTCGACAGGCAGATTTATGGCGTCCTTGGCACAGATGTACTTCGTAGCGTTGGAGGCGTCCAGCAATAGCTTGGAGTCATACACCACCAGCCCGCTATCTATAGCGCCGCGGGTGCCCAAAGTGTAGACGTCCTCAGAAGGCGCAAAGCCCATGAATTTGGCATATGAGGCGTAGTCGTTGCTCCTATCTATCTGCTCATAGGTGTAAGACCACCGCCGGTCAGAGCTCGGCACAATGGTCCTCACTTGCACTCTTATCGGAACGCCAATAGGCACATTCGGCGCGTACGCGTATCCGTCCTTGTTCGAGATGCTACGCGCAATCTCCGCACCGCTAGTGCTGAGCACCCTAACCACGAAGCCGACCAACGGCTCCTTCAACGGGTCGTAGTCAACCGACACCACCTGGCTCCAGACTCTGAAGTTCAGCGGCGCAATAGGCAGATACAGCACCGGCTTACGCACCACGCCGAACTTAACCGGTATCTTGAACTCTATCGACTTGTTAGCTGGTATCATTGACGGGTCGTCTACCGGGTAAAGCGTATAACCGAAGTAGTTAAGCACCGCATAGGCGCTTATGTAATCGCCCCTTAGGTCAAGTTGCTTATTGCCCCACTCGTCGATGGGCACAATGATGTCCACGGGGACCTCGCTACCCACAGGCAACCTAGCTATTGTAACGTTCCTGCCGCCGATGTTCATCACAAGCGAAATACTGGCGCCAGCAAACCCAGCGCTGACGCCCACTAGCGGGTTCCCACAAGCGTCCCTCATTAAGATATTCTGGAACACCCTAGCGATCGCTATGTGGATCACGTGCTCCCTATCATAGAACCTGCCCAGCTGGACAATTTGAACTCTGTACATATCAGTGTTATTGTTATCGTCGTATTTGGCTTGCAATGCGTCGCTAGCCTTGCTGTGGTACAGCAACCCACTGGAGTTTATCACCGGGTAGTACGCTATTATATTAGCAGTGCCAACTAGCGTGTCGCCGCTGTATATTCTGAACTTGTAGGAGTAGCTACCGACGAGTCCAATCATAAACTGTTTGAAGAAGCCGGCCTTAGCGGCGGCGTCGGTGTAGTTGAAGTATTGGATCTTGCCACCTCTCGTGAGGTTGCCGACGAGAGTTGGCATCGGCAGATAGCCGCTGGCGTTAAACAGCACCAAGAGGGAGGCCTTGACGTTGCCTACCAAGCCGGGCACTGGCTGATACGGCGGCAGAGTCCAAACCACCTGGCCCAGCCACGGGTCGTAAGAGATGGCGCCGTCATAAGCCATCCTGTTTACATACATGGCGTCGCTCTCCACCACGAACCTCAACGAGGCGAGGTCAAGTGGGTCTGTGTAGAAGTACTCCCTCGGATTGGTCACGGAGGGCGGCAGAGAGTAGTTGCTCCACCTCCAAAGCCTGATCTGAACGGGCAACACCGATACGTTCAAAACGCCCTGGAAGTTAGCCAGCTCCGCCAGAGCGACCTCAAGCACAGTCGCCTTCACTGTATCCTGCCCAGCAGTGTAGGAGTACTCAACCACAAGCTTCGTCGTCAAGTCTGCCGCAGACACCTTTGCGTCGTCGTTAGTCAGCTGGAGCTGGCCTCCGAGCCTTGCCAACGTGACCGGTTCGTATAGCCCCAACACCGCCCTCCTGAAGCCGTCTGGCCCGAGCGACCTGTAGCAGTTCATTATGTCGGAGAAGGAGCCGACGGGGCCGCATACTTGTCTCAGAACGGTCGCGACGTCTGCTAGGTCGAGTCTCCAAGATCCCTGCGCCCTGTCGAGGGTGACCCAGTTGTCGCCCACTTTCAGCTGGATCTTGTACCTGAAGTTCTCAGGGTTGAAGATGGGGTTGCCCTTGAGGTCGAGCAGGCCTGTGATGGTCACCGTGTACATCGTCATGTTCCATAACACCAAGCCGCACGACATCGGCGACCTGACGCCCTTGCCTGGGCCATCTGTTTTGTTAAGCGTAATCGCGACATATGTCAATCTGCCAAACGTCTTTCTGATGTCGTTTCTGCTCTGTATAACTAAGCCTCTGGAACCCTCAATTGTAACGTAGACCGCGTGGTTGAAGCGAACCTTGGTTTCATCTATCGATACTTCGTAGTCCCTTGGATCAGTGCCCGCCTTACCAAGAGACGTGACGTAGGCGCCGAGGTATGTAAACGGCCCAAACACGCTCATGACCCTTCTATCGATACCCCTCACATACTCTGTTGGTTCTCTCGCGGGGCCTACATTGTCATCAAGGGTTATGGTGGCACCTGCGATTGTGACGGTTCTTGTGAAAGTTAGGTCAAAGGGCTTGCCCAGCGTGTTTACGCCCACATAGAAGGTGTGTATCGCGCTGGAGGATAGGTTGCCGAATCTGCCAGGGCCGTGGGTGATCCGTATCACGCCCAAACGACTCTTATCGTTGATCTCGGTACCACTGCGGTCAATCCTGCCGCTGAGGTTGCCAACCACGTCTATAAGCGTGGCACCTTTGAGGGTCAGGTTGTAAACGAGGAAGTAGTAACCCGGCCTAGGCCACTCAACCACAATGGCCACATACCAGTCGGTCTTCCTAGTTATGTCCAGACCGGCGGGGATGTTTATGTTGAACACGACGAAACCTGTGGCGTTGGCCACCGCGGAGACCCTGTAGTCCTGGAACACGTTTCCGTACTGGCGTTCACGTACGATCTCGCGGATGATTAACGTGAAGTTCTTGCCTTCAGCGAATTTATACGGCGGGAAGTCTTTCAAGCCGAAGTCCCATGGCGTACACAGGGCGTAGTAAGGCCCGAAGCCGGCCGCCGCCCTTGCGTCGTTTATCTGCATTATTACGTCGAAGACTGAGGGCACGATCTCCCCAGGCCCGCGTTCTTGGGCATAGGCCACCGCCGCTAGGACAGTTAGTACTAGGAGTGCTAGGATTGTCTTTGTTTGGTTATGCATAACCTTCGAATGTTGTCTGTTTAAAAATCTTTCTCTTCTATTGAGATATAACGATGGTGGCGGTTAGGGGTCCTTCGATCCTTATCTCCCCTCTCCCGAGATATACTCTGAGGACGTTCCCCCCTTTGTCGACGACCTCGACGTACTCCCCGTTCCAAGTGATGGACTGGGGCTTGTCGCTGTCTCCTCTGGCGAAGGCGGAGAGGAGACTGGAGGCGTAGTCAGTGGCTGACACGTCTGCGGCTGTGGGTTTTTCTTTGTAGAATATAGGCGGCACAAGCTCTATGGGGACGTCGCAGCTATACGGCGTGCCATCCACAAGCACTTTTGTCACCGCCAGCGGCGAGGTGGTGAACTCCACAGATATTTCGAGACCCGCCGCTTTGAAAGACAGCGAGCCTTTTCCTCCCTCGATGGTTCCTTTGTAGTCGCCAGTGTATGTGCCACCCGCCGTGTTCACTGTTATCTGCCCCGAGACGGCTCTGCCCGTGGGGGTGTAGGTAAGTGTGCCTGTCACCCCCAATATGTCGAGGACTATGCTGGCCTCCACGTTCCCCGACCTGCAATTTAGCTTCAGGCCTAGTAGCCTTCTGCTGTCTGTAAACTCAATTCTAGAGATGTCTTTTACCGTTACTCTGGGCGGCGTCAGCGTTAGGGAGACCTTCAGCTTGTATGTGGTTGAGTTGACTTTTACCTCCAGCGTCTTCTCCCCCGGGACCTGCACGGTCTCTGTGTAGTTCTTGGAGGCGGCGCCGCCCGGCGTTAGCCTGTAGTAGTCAACGCCGACCGGGCCCTCGACGGCAAGCGTCACGGTTCTCCTGGTGGCGTTTGTAGTGATTATGTAGCCCCACGTTAAAGCCACTGTCTTGCTCACAGCTGAGAGCGACGCGTCATCTGTCCCGTTGGGGGGCGGCCAGCGCCGCTTGACCTCGGGGCTCCACAGCACGATCTCAACCTTCGGCGCCACCATCTTCACCCGTATGGCGTGGCTTAGAGTGGCGTTGAGGCTCCCCGCCACTCTGAACTCCACGTTATATACGCCCGCGGCGCCCACCGTGATTGTCTTGGTAATGTTGAGCTCCTCGCCGGGGGCCAGCGCGAAGGCTCTGCCGTCTATGGATAGGGTGGCTGTGGCGTTTCCGGTGTTTTTTATCCAGAGCCACGCGGCGTAGGTCTCGCCGGGCAACGCCTCCACCTCGGGGGGGCCTCCCACCCTCCAGTCAAACGCCGCTACGTAGTAGCGCACAGTAACCGGCACCTCCACTCCGTCCATCTCCACGACGTAGGAGCCTGTCGCCTCCACTGAGATCGTCATGTTTATTGCCTTGGTCTCGCCCGGCGCCACGGCCACCCCTCCCACCCACGCCGTCAGGTTGCCCAGGTTGCTGACCCTCACCGCCACGGTGAGGTTTGCTGGGAGCCTCGTCGCGTTTATATACACGGGCTCCGCCTGGAGGCGGGGCGCGTAGTAGTACACCCTGACCGCCTTCACGTGCCTAGTCCCGTTGACTACGGCCTCCACAGAGTGCTCGCCGGCCCACCAAACCGTCTTGTTCTCGGCTATCCTCACCACCTGCCCGGGGGCGACCTCATACGGAACGCCCTCCACCACGGCCACGCCTGTGCCGTTGCCCAAGTTTTTAATGACAATAGTATAATTTATGTAGATGGGGAGCCTCGTTGTGTTTATCACTCCGGGCGCCTCAATCGCCACCTCTATGGAGGGGGCGTACACCACGCGCGGCGGCTGAGCCGTAGACGTGGGCGTCGCAGTCTGCGTCTTTGTCTCTGGCTTCTCCGCGGTGGTGGTCGGCGGCTGAGAGGTGGCGGTGGCCGTGGTGGCCGTAGGAGTGGTAGCGGGAGCGGTCGCTACGCCGCCGGGGGGCGCCGGCGGCTGTTGCAGAGCCAGGTAGGCGACTATAAGGGCGATGCCCAGGGCTATTAACCCGATTGCCGTTTTGTTCATGGCGGTGTTTTGCGGCTCATATTTATATTTACCGGGCCGTTAAGGAACGTGCGTTGGGTTCTGGTGCTGGTGCTCTTGGCGGTGGCCGTCTACGCCTTGGAGACTGAGCACTTCGTCGTGACGCCCGACGACCAGATCCTGGCCAAGTACCTGGAGGAGGCCTACAGCTTCTACGCAGGCAAGGGGCTTAGGCCGGCCCCGCCATGTCAAGGAGCGAAGTACCCGGTGTATGTCGACGCGTCTAGTCCCTATGCTGGCAGCACTGAAATCGGTAACGGATGCATAATTAGGATCGTGTTTAGGGAGTATACGCGTAGGCTGGTGTACCACGAGGTAGGCCACGTCTTTTTTGAGTCCTATAAACACTATGCGCAAGATTTCTGGGTCGACGAGGCTGTGCCGGAGGCCATGGCGTCGGTGGCCACCGGGGTTTACTACTTTCCCCAGATGTATTTCCAAGAGAGACTGTATGGGGTAAACCCCTTTGCGCTTGGTAGCGACCGGTTGTACGACTGGTATAAATACAGCGCCGTGGTTGCGTGGTATCTCGAGAGGAGTAGCAACTGGAGTGATGTTTTGACGGCGTTTTCGACACGTCAAGGCGCCGCGTCGCTTTATGTAAAGTTTTTGCTGGAGCTGGCCAAGGGCGTTTCGCTGGGCGGCGTGACGTATAGGCCGGACGCAGAGGTGGTGGAGGTGGTGCCGGGCGCCGTCCGTAAGTACCCGGATCTGCCCGGCTACGCGGCTGTTTACTACAACGTGTCTGTGCCGCGGGGCGGCGTCTTGAGGATCTCTGTGGAGGGGGACGGCGCAGGCCGCGTCGTGTCTAACGTCGCGTTGAATAGAGACATCGTGGTGAACAACGGCACGCTCCTCGTCGCCGTTGTGAACAACTCTAGCCAAACTTCGCGGCTTACCTTAATCTTCCGCTTCAGCGCTCTACAAGTCAAAGTACTCGACGGAGTGTTTGAGGGGGGCAGAGTCTCCGTGCGGCTCTACGCCGAGTACGACTTCGTCCGCGTCGACGGCGTGGTTAAGGTAAACGGCACCTCTGTGCCGTTTGTAGACGGCGCGGGGGTCTACAACTTCACCGGCGACCTCAGGCCGTACGTCTTGGTTTTGGAGTACGGCGACTCACAAACCTACTTGTATCTCAACTTATCGCGGCCAGTTATCGCCGTGAGGCCCGCAACGCTCTACTTAGACAGAGGCGGCAGAGGCGTGCTCAACGTCACGATCAACAACCAAAACCCCGTGGCCATCCGCTGCGTGTTGAACGGCACCAGCTTGGCGTTTAGACCAGTCGAGGTGTTTATCCCCCGGGGCAACTCCACCTTTAGACTAGAGTTCCGAGCTGTAGACAAGCCGCCGGAGAAGGCCTTAGTGACGTGCGGCCCGCTGTCAGCCGCCTTAGACGTATATAGGCCGTCGTATTCCCTCTACTTCGACCTAGACGAGTGGAGGGGCGTCTTGACGGCGAAATTCGGCTCCGACGTCCTCAACTACACGGTGGCCGACCTACCTGCCAACATCTCTCTTCGCTACGGCGGCTACGTCGCAGGCGTCGTGTCTATACAAAAACCCACGCTTGAAGTAATGACATCAGAGCCGCGGCTCAAGGGTGGCGGCATAGTATACACCTTGCCTATATCTGTAGCCGGAATGCCCAGCTGGGCTAAACTACGCGGCACCGTAAAAGTCGACAAGTACGAAGGCGTCTACACGGGCGGCGTATATTACGTAAATATTTCTCTACGTCCAGGCGAGTCTCGCCGCGTAGAGGTGCGGGTAGGCAGACTACATACCGCAGTCGACGTCAACGCGCCCTCTGTAAAGACGTACGTGACCCCCATAAGGGCTGTAGTTGAGGGGCGCGTCGTCAAACTGTTTGCAAAGGTCGAATACAACCTCAAAGTCGACGACGACGTGGAGATAACATTTGAAAACGTGAAGGCGGACCGTCTACCGGGAGGTTTTGTCGTGTTGACCTACTCCTACCACGACGTCTATATCATTAGGTATTCTTCGCTAGGCGAAAGGTACAGCGTCAACGTTTCTCTGCCGCGGCCTGAAGTATCTATAGCGATGGTGAGGGGCGTCGTCACGCCGGCTTGGTTCTACGGCTTGTTCAACGTCACAGTGAAGGTCTGTAACCCCTCTGTAGACGCCCGGTATATAGTTGACGTCGGCTCCGGCGCGTTGTATCTCTACGCGGCGAGAGGCAGATGCGCCTCTAACAGCACCCAGATCAAGTGGGACGTCCCGCTGAACCAGACGCTTGTGTTCAGGGTGAACACATCGTTTGGAGAAAAGACCTTCCGCTTGTCTATCCCCCCGCCCCAGGTGGAGCCTAGGCTTAAGAGGTGGCTTATCCAAGGGAGCAGGGAGGTGGCGGACGTGGCGTTTGTTGTGAAGACTCCGCCTAACTACACCTACGTAGTATTTGGACGTGAAGTTGCAGGAGAGGCCTCTCTAGACGTGGAGGTGGAGGCTAAGGAGGGGGTCGCCGTGGTGGATTATGGGTTCGGCAGGGTGAAGCTGGAGAGGCCGCGTCTGCTTCTCGAGGCGCGGCCTCTGGCGGTGGAGGTGGGAGTGCCTACGTCTCTAGAGGTTAAAATCACGGCGCCTCCCGGCCTCTATGTGAACAGCACGTTGCAGATTGGCCCATCCTCTAGGCCTATATATGTGGGGCCTGGGGTCTTTGTAGTGCATGTGGATTTGCCCGGGTTTGCCAACCCTGGACTTTTTAACTTGTCGATAGTACTTGGGCCTTACGTCAACTACACCACCGCCGTGGCGTACCGCATCGTTAACCTAACAGTCCACGCCCCGTCGCGTGTGCCTGTGGGAGTGCCGGTTTCTATAGGCGTCGTAGGTCGCGTGGAGCCTCCTCTAGACGTGGGTGTAGCGGTGGATGCCTCTGGATGCGCCGTTGGCAACTACCTCCTTAGGCTTAACCAGTCTCTGACGTTTACGTCGAATAAAACTTGCGTCTTGAAAATCGTGGCCCACACCAATACGAGCCGCGCCGTAGCCGAGGTGGAGTGGGCCTCTCTGAGGGCCGAGGTGAGATACGTCGAGCTGGGGAGGCTGAGGGGCTTGCCCATATTCCCCGCCAGGGGCGTCTCCGCCCGCGTCCTTTTAGGCGACACGCCGGTAGAGGGACAGGTACGCATCGTAGGCGATTTTGACAGACTAGGCCTTGTGAACTTCACCATATATGTAGAGTACATGGGCGTTGTGAACAAGACCTCTTTTGTGGGGTTCGCCGCGCCGCCGGACAGCTACTTGGCGGCTAACCAAACCATGAACCTGCTTCCAGCTGACGCAAGGCCCTACTTCCGCTACCTAGTGGAGAGGGCCGTGGCAACTGGCGACTGGGCCCTCGTGGATAAGATCTCTAGACTCTACTCGGAGTTCCCCACCCCGTTTACGCTCGCGGCGCGGTTCTTGGTGGAGAGAGCCCTCGCAACAGGCAAGGAGCCGAACGTGAACGCCGCCGAGACGCTCCGCCGCGTGGAGCCCGTAGTTCTCGGCGCCTTAGGGGGCCTCTTCCTAGCAGTCCTTAGAAGAGGTATTTAGCCGAGACCTGCCAGCTAGAACATTAGGGCCCGTTTACTGGGTAGCTTAGATGCGTTTAACCGGTATTCCTGAGCTGGATCTAAAGACGTTGGTATCATCGCTTTGAGCTTCGTTATGAATGTGGCTATGAGGCGCGTGGCCGTTTCGTCGCCTAGTTGCTTCTTATGCCATCTGGGTCTGGCCTTTGTAGCAATATGTAGTTGCAACGCCAACGTGGTCAGTTCGTTGGAGACCGCCTTCTCTAGCAACGAGACCATTTCCAGTAGTCTGCCGGTGGGGCACTACTGCGGCTACCCGTTCGTGGAGCAGTACGGCTGTCCTCCCCACCTAGCCTTGTATTTTCAGCTAGGAGAGCCGCGTTTTTCGGCGCCATGTAGGAGGTAAACGCCTTCAGCGCCCGGAAGACCTTCCCAGCCGCGTTTCTAACAGGCCTTTCGCCCAAGAACGCCTCTGCTGTTTCCAGCTCCTTTTAGCCCTTGAGTCTCTCGGTAGCTTCTCTTCAGCATTAGAACTTCATTATCCTCACCCCCTTGCCTCTGGCGTAGGTTTCCACCTCTCTGCCTATCATGACGCCGGTGA
>Ga0326760_1000971_pt1 | contig 13412 bp, 12 predicted proteins | sample GCREP_S_FD_207668 | JGI IMG/M metagenome (GOLD analysis project Ga0326760, IMG submission 207668) | Hot spring sediment microbial communities from Geyser Creek Basin, Yellowstone National Park, WY, United States - GCR.EP_S | ecosystem: Environmental > Aquatic > Thermal springs > Near-boiling... | reverse complement strand
ATTTTTCACCTCTACATTTCCCTTAACCTTGGGTTAACTATCCTATCGAGTGCAAAGCCGAGAAAGGCAAACGCGAATGCAGTCAGCATGAGTAGTATTGATGGCTCCAGGACCCAGTAGTAGTAGCCACGGTAAAGCGCGCCTGCATCCCGCGCATCGTTGAGAATCTTGCCCCACGTGGGTAGGAACGGGTCGCCCAGACCGAGGAAAGAGAGCGCTGCTTCTAGGAAAACGTATCCTGGAACAGCTGAGATTAGGCCTGGAACTATTGGCGGCAGTATCTTGGGAATGATGTAGAGGAAGATTATGCGAAGGTTAGAGGCTCCATATGTCCTGGCTGCCTCTATGTATGGATACTCCTTGATTGATAATACAAGTGCCCTTGTGCTCTTAATGCCGGCACCAAAAATACTAAGCACGATAACGGCTGCTAGTATCACCCAGATGTCCAACTTGTAGAAGGCGGCTATAAGTATTAAGAATTGTAGGAACGGTAGAATTAAGTATATTTCAGTGATCCTCTGAATGACACTGTCGATCATGCCTCCGTACCATGCACCAATAGTGGCAATTATGAGTTGCAAAAGTGAAGTTACAAGCGAAGCGGTCAATCCAAAAGCTAGCGCGATAGGGGTGCCCCACAATAGTGCTATTTCTAGGGGACGCCTCAGATGGTCTGTACCAGCTGGCCCATAAACCTTGCCATACACGACGACACGTGCATCAATATCTGAATCCTCGCCGAAGCATGTAGCCTCAATGGTTAGCCTGTAAACCCCCTTCTCAACATCAAGAGTGCCCTTTTCGAGGCCTTCCGCTGTATCCTTGCCAAAAGTAAGCTCTAGTGGCGACAATTTCTCGGACACATTGATTTTCCCATATTTTGAAACATAGTGGCTTAGAAGTGTATTCAAAACATCGTTGCTAATGGAGTAGTATAGGGTATCGTTGGGAGCTTTAAGTGCGAACCTGGGGAATTCAATTGTGTCACCGCCAGGTTTTTTGACCGTGATTTTTACTAATGGTGGGTCTTTTTGGTACTTCGCATAGAAAAAGACGTTCATCTCGGATGGAAAATCGTCATAGTTAAATTCGAATAGATAAGTAATGGTTACCAGTCTCATGTTTGTACCTGCTACGGGGGTAACCGCTTTTGACACGCCAAAGGTTGCAGTTTTAGAGTCAAGAATTATTGTTCTGGGAAGCTTTTTGCCTACAAATATTTCCCACCATTCTGGCAGTGCATTTCTCGGATTATTGAGCCAGATGCCTTCTGACCCCCTCCAGAGCTTGATTGCCTGGTCGTATGGTAACACTACCATCGCATATATAGAGAGCCCTATCAGAAAAACAAGAATAGCAATACCTAGGACGCCGGACTTGTAAGTGAGCAGTTCCTTTATGGTCGCTTTTATCCCAAACTCCATTCTTTTCGACATGTCTCCACCCACCTATGCGAAACCTGTCTTTATACGTGGATCAATAAACGCATACACAATGTCGAGTATCAGGACAGTAGCAGCTAGTAGATAAGCATAGATAACGGTTATTCCCACCAGCACTGGGGTGTCAAAGCTCTGTATCGCTTGCCACGTGACAAGCCCAAGTCCAGGCCACTGGAAAACAGTCTCAGTAATTGTGGCTCCGCCCCATGAACCTATCAAAGATAACGCGAAGCTTGTAATTATGGGTGGCAGAGATGGCCTGAGAATATACCGTGTTTCAATTAGTCTGGGAGGCAACCCTTTAGCCTTTGCGGCCTCGACATAGTCCTCTGTAGAGAATATCAAGAAAAATGTCCTCGTACTATAAACGCCTAAGAAGAAGCCTGAAATGATCCAGGAAGCCATGGGGAGAATCATGTGTTTCAGAACACTTAGCGCGTAGGACACAGGGTCAGGTGGCGGAGGGACGTCTACTAGGCCGCCCGGTGGCAAGAGATGGAGCCAGGTGTAGAAGATAAGTATAAGGAATATTCCGTAAAACCAGCCGGGAATGGTAGACGTTGGAGATAAGGCAACAACTAGCCTGTCAAAGAAACTGTTATGGTGGCGGGAAAGGTAGAGCCCTAGGAATAGATGTATGAAAAAGTTAAGCACAGTCACGGTTGTAAAGAGGAGCACAGTATTTGGCAATCTCTCGAGAATTATGTTGCGGACAAGCCTAGACCCGCTATCGCTCACCATAAATAAGGCTCTACCCAGATCCAGTGTTAAAGCATTTCTGAGATATATAAAGCTCCTCTCAATAAAGGGTCTATCATATCCAAGCCTTTTTACCTCGTTTTCAAACATTTGCCTAATGAGCTTGTCCTTTTCGGGTCCTGGCAACGACCTATACTGTGGATTTCTATTCACAGTCTCAGTTATTTGAGTGTAAAGGTCGCCTAGAATGAAATCATCAATCTTGCCGCCCATATTTGCAACAATAATGGTAAGGTAGATGGCTACAACTACTGTTAAATAGATAGCTATGGCACGGATAGCTATGTATTTTAGCAAATTCTTTGAAACCATAGCAATTAGGAGTCTAAACAGATAATTAAATATTTTTCCATAAATAAATAAGCAGTTAGATCTAGAAAAAATAAAAACAAAAAAAGAGTTAATTTTTGTTTCGAGTACTCGATTTATTGTCCAGTGCTGGCCTTACTGGTTTCTTTTGGCTTGCGCATTGCCAGGAAGACTGCGACGAGAGCTATGATCAAGCTGATGACCGAGACCGCGAGGACCATGTTGACTGTGCCCTGGAGTGCCGAGACACTGTTTGCAAGGTCAGAGACTTTGCCTCTGACTTCTGTTACACCTGACTCTACACCGGCAATTCTCGACTCTAGCTGGCTCCTGATTCCTGCGACCATTGTCTGGAAGTATGCTATCTGTGGAATGACTGTGAAGGGCGTCTCCTTGATTGCAGGCGTGGCTACGTCTTTGCTTAGTGCTATCACCATGATCCTGTAGGAGCCAGGCGTCAGCTTGCCTGTGTCTTCTGGGCTAAGCTTTGCCTGCCAGGTGCCTTCTGCGGATGGTGTTGCTACGCCTCTAGCGAGGACGTTTCCTGCTAGATCCATTACTAGGAATTTCACGAAGTCCATGTGGCTGTTGGGGTATGGCTGACCTTTATAAGAGACCTTGATAGTGAAAGTTGCGTCAAGCCCAGGTACAACGTTGTCTGGTGGCTGTATTGCTAGTTCTGGTATTGGTGGGGAGCTTAGCCAGGCCCACCTGTCGGACTTGTCTGGGTAGTTCCTGTTAGCCTTGAGCACAGCTACATGGGCGTTGAAGTCTGCTGTGTCTAAGTAGTATGGTCCGTCTCCTACCCAGAAGTGTTTGTGCTGGGTGTACCAAGTTTTGAGTGCGTTGTATCTCGCTTTTGCATCGTCTACTGTGGTGTACTTGCTGAGGAAGTCTTTGAATGGAATGTATCCTTCGGCTATGCTCTCGTCAAGCATCTTTGAAAGCACTTCTAGGCTTGGGCCTCCAATGTAGTTCATCCATTCTACACCCATTTTGTCTGCCTTGGCAGAGCTGAATGCCAGCTTTCCTTTCTCCTCGGCCCTGATACCGATGGCCAAGGCGTGCCACGGGAAGTTAGCCCATCCAGCAAATCCTGAAACTATGAGCTCAACGTCGGGGCTGGTGTAGTTTACGTAGTACTCGATTACGAGTGGAGAGGTGCTGACGAATCTCTGTGCTATGAAGTACTCTCTCCAGGCCTGGAAGCTTGGTATAGCCGCCGCGTCGTATAGCGGGCTACTCGGGTCTACCCTTGCAAATGTCAGCGGCCACCCTATGACCCAGTCAGCCATACTCATCGTTGTCCCATCATGGTACTTTATCTTCCCAATAACGTCGCCATAGTTGACGACAATCTTGAACTGTGCAGCCTTTACGCCTGCCTCTCCAGCTGTGATGACCTTGTTAGCCTTTACGTCGTATGAGTACCAGGCGTCTGCTGGGACTTCTACCTTGTCCACGAAGGTGAGCTTGCACCAGTCACTCGAGCTTGTTGTCGGTGTTCCCTTGAGCGCATACACCTCTACGCTAACAGCTCTCTCTGGCAGAGGCAGTCCTGTATAGGGGCTTGATAAGAATGCATACCCTAAGGTAGCTCTGATTAGTACGCTGTCATAGACCCAGTTTGTCCCGGCTACTGGGTTCCATGGCTCGACTAGGACTTCTCTCATGAGCGCATTTACAGAGCCTCCAGCCTTATCGACGTACCTGAGGGTTCTTAGAGCTAGTGGGTTGCTGAATCCTCCAGAGAGGTCTGCCGCTAAGTCTACTTTAGCGCTGTAGATCCAAGGACTTATTTGGTCAACGAGCCATACCCTGACGGAGTCCTTTAAAGCCAAGGTAACTGCTTTTGCCATTAGTTCTTGCCTTTCCTCGATTGTTTTGTATTGTCCATTCCAGAGCCTTGTAGCGACATCCATGAATACTGGATCCGGCTTGTAAGCCTGCCAGAGTGGGTCGGGGCGTCCTAGCGGTGTATAGAAGTATCCAAAGTCGCCGCTGTCGTCCCTGCTCACGGCAGTGGTTATCCATCCACCTGTGTAGATATGCCACTGTCCATCGGCTGGGTTTCCACGTATCCATATCGGGCTTGCCTCTCTAGCGGTCTTGTACATCCTTTCAACTGTGAAGCCGAGCTTCTCTAGCTGGTCTGCAACATAGTCTCCTATCTGCCTCCTCTGATCCTCTACCCTTATCAAGAACTTGATTACAACTGGTTCTTCCTTGTAGTACCATTTGCCGTCTTTATAGGTTGCTCCCATTTTAGCCATTTCCTCGAATATTATCTCTTTGCCTTTCTCAAAGTCGAAGCCATACTGCGCCTCCAAGAGCTTTACTGTGTCTGCGAGTTTTGCATATTCTGGGAACTGAGAGTTAAGGGGCACCCACTTAGGAACTGCGAAGCCCAGCATTATCTCGTTTACAATGTAGTTTCTGTCTACGATGTAGTTCATTGCTTCCCTTATTCTCGGGTTGCTGAATGGGTTGAGTTTGCCTGTCTTCGGGAACTCTGGTCCAACAGGGTTAAATGTTAGCTCGAAGTATAGGCCGAATGAATATTTGTACTTTATGTTGGGGTCTGTTTTTATCTTCTGGGCTATTGACGCGTCTACACGGACGTCGCTGAAGTAGACCTGTGCGTCTCCCTTGTCGATCATGTCTATAACTTTTGCTGGATCCTGCTCCTTTGAGAAGGCTACTTGGTCTACCCATGGTCCCTGGAGCGGCTGTGGCTGTGCATTTAGGAGTGGAGCAATGAGAGCTACGAGGAAGATGGCTACAAGTAGTAATGAAAGTTTGTTTTTCATGGTTTGTCGATTATTTTTTGTATCTATGTCTATATAAAGCTTGCTCTGTATTTTGCTGGAAAAGATTCTGGGTATTATTTCTGCTTACTAATTTGACATAGATATAGCTTTAAATACGAATTTTATCATATAAAAACATTTCTGAAAAACCTTTATAAGAAAGGTTGCTTCTCTACTTGAGTTTTTCAAGGATTATTGCTGGGCAGACCCTTTTTACGCCTGGTATTTTTCCTATGTCTTCTATTATCTGTGTTAGGTGCTTGTTGTCTTTTGCCCATGCCTCGAGCATAAGCATGTGATCTCCTGTCGTTAAATAAACCTTATAGGCATATTCTTTTAATGCTAGCTGTGTCGAGACGTCTAGTATTTTTTCTGGCTCCGTGTCTATGCCTATGAGTGCTACGTGTTTGAAGCCCAGCTTTATGGGGTCTACCTCTATTGTGTATTTCCTTATTACTCCCTCTTTTTCGAGCTTCTTGAGTCTCTTTTTTATTGCTACGTCTGTCATTCCCAGCTTTTTGGCTAGGTGTGTGAGTGGTGCTCTGCTGTTTTCTATGAGTTCGTTTACCAGTACGATGTCTTTCTCGTCCATTTCTGTCCCCTGTTAGGAGAGTAAACTTTGGTGTCTATTAAACTTTTAGAAATGTTCAATTTTTTTAACGAGGTATCTTTGTTTTCGCCAGGATGATTAATAGATCCTTTGTGTTCGTTTCTTTAAGGTTTTGTCTATTTTTTCCTTTTTATCTCGTAGAATAAAAGGATAAATGCAACTACGACGGGAACAAAGACTAGCAGGAGCATGTTTCTTTCTATCAGTTTTACCAATTCTCTTAGTATGTCGATTTTTTTCTCATATGGCTGCACTTCGATGTGGAAGTCTGCAGTGGCTAGGTTTATTTTTTTGAGTGGCTGTACTAGTGTAGCTATGTAGAGTTGTGGTTTTTCTCTTGTCTTTGTTACTGAATATGTTGCTCTCCAGCCGTGCAACGTGGAGAAGTAAGCTGGTGCATATTTATTGAAGTCGAGAAAATGTATTGTTATTGTTGAGCAGTTTTTGTCTATGCATAATGCTTTCTTCTCTTCGGTGATTGTAACAAGTGCGTTGCCAGCCTGGATCGCAAATCCATTATTGTGGGTTTTGAGTGGTGTAGGGGTTCCAAGGCTAGAATTTACAATGTAAATTGTTTGTGGCATTGTGTTCCAGTAGGCTTGTTGTGGATAGCTTAATAGAAGGGTGTAGGTTTTCTCCTCCTCAAACTCTCCATAAAGAGTCACAATATATGAATCGTTGAATGTTGACGCAGAGATGGCATACATGTTTCTGTAGCCAGGAACTGCTTCCAAGTATTGTATTCCCCCGACATCTGAGACCTTGGCGATAAAGGCATCTGGGGTCCCGTCGCCACCGACGGTTGTTCCAACGAGAATTATAGACCCCTCTCTCGCTAATAAAGCGTCTTCCAGGTTTTCTCGCCCCGCGCCTCCAACTGCCATGTCGCCTAGAAGCCGAAGGTCAGGTGTAAGTCTGGCTATGAGTATGTCGCTCTGCGAAACATTGTAGGCATATGTGTCTCCTGCTACCAATATGCTTCTTCCATCGTAAAAGATCCTTTTGGGATAGTCGTCGAAAGCTACGCTTCCAAAGACTATTGAGTCAATGATTTTGCCCGCTGTGGCATTGTACTTGATTAGTATGATGTCTGACTCCCTGACTGGTCTGTAGCGGTAAACGTAGCCAGCGATATAGAGCGTATCGTTAAGGGGTAACAGGTCAACACCGAAGAGAGGCAGATCTGCATAAATTGATATGAGTTTTGGCTCTTCCCCCGGGGAAACCTCGACGAGGAGAATAGCTGGGAATCCATCGACATATGTTGTTCCAACGAAGAAGGATTTGTTACCGCACTTTGCAGCGTTAACTATGTATCCGGGTATTTCTGCGAAGAATGCTGCTCTCCATTCGCTACTGGCTATTCCAAAAAACGGGATGTTGATCCCATGAGTCTTGACTGTTCCTCCGAAGAGTATTGTCTTGTTTTCAATATTTGAGAAGAATATTTCTGGTGCTTGTTGCTCGGCTGGCTGGGGGAGCAGAAATTGCTGTGGCAAGGTTAATACGAGTAACAAGAACAGTAAGATAGGTATTTGTTTCTCCATTTCTCTCTGCCGTGTATTGAATGAGCATTAAGGATATAAAACTACTGGGACAAGAGGAGCAACTTGGACTGTAGTCTGAGTAAACGGTAGGGAGATGTCTTTGTTATTGCTCCTTTTTCTTTGAGCTTGCTGATTCTCTGTCCGAGCTCCTGTTTGGAGACGCCTAGTTTGTCTGCGGCTTCCTCGAATGTGTTCGAGTTTGCCAGTGCCCTGACTGTTTCTAGCTCCTCTTCACTAAGGGGGCTAGTTGGCGTGGGAAATAGTTTTTCTAGTGTGAGATATACTGTTTCTTCCACTATTTGCATTATTTCCTCGGTGTCTATGAGGTGGAAATAGTCTGGGATGAGTAGAACCTCTATTCCTAGTTCCCTAGCCGTGATTCTGGCCGCTTCGTCGGAGAATCCCCTGGCAACTATGAGTGGTTTTCCTCGGGCTAGCTTCGCATTGGTGTATGCCTGCCGGATGTCCGTGACGGAGATTTTTCCTGACTTTACTTCTACGTAGTATGTTTCTCCTTCCTTCTTTGCTACGAGGTCTATCTCCGCTATGGGTCTCCCGTCTACAATAAGAGTGTGTCTGGTCTTTTCCACTGTGTAGCCTTCTAGCTCTAGTATGAGCTGTGCAAGCATTTCCACCCATAGTCCTTTGCTAGCCACGGCTGGCCACCCATAGGCTTGAGAACATTTCTCGAGCTTGATCCAGTGTGAGCTTTTCGCTGTGTAGAGTTTCCTTTTCTTCTTGTAGCCTCAGCTTTGCCACTGACGGGGTGAAGCGCCATAGATGATAGGTAAGATATTCTTCTAGAGTTGACACGTGTGAATAGTATTCTCTATATGTCCTTGCAAGGATAGAGTCTATGGTTCCCTCGTCTTCTACTTCGTGTTTCTCAGACAGCTTGAGCTCGTATAGGCCCCTGTAGGGGCAGAATCTACAGCTAACCCTCGGCAAGCCCTGGAGGTAGTGGGGGTGGACGAGGCCTTCTTTTTTCAGTAAGTCTGCTATCTCGGTTATTGTGAGGTCGTGTACGAGGTTTATTACTCCCCCATTAAGGTAGATGCCCTTATTTGCTAGGCTGGACAGACGCTCGTATCTTTTGCCGGCCTCAAGCGCCCTCTCTGCCTTAGCTTCTATTTCTGCTTTTATCTTCTTTTTTACTTCTCTAAGGCTCCGTGTTTTGAGGTATGTGCACCATCTGTCTCCCCTCTTCGGGAGCCCCTGGGTGGCTAAATAGTAGAGTAGCTTGTTTTTGTCCGGCGTAGCTGTTTCGAGGGGGACATCTAGTTTTGATGCTATCTTCTCGACGAAGCTGTAGTTCTCGGTGGGCTCTAGTAGGGGCATGTGGATGTATACAGCTGTAAGCTTGAAGCTGACTTTTTCTCTCAGCTTTGTCAGAAGGATTAGGTTAGCTGTGCTGTCTTTTCCGCCGCTTAGGTCTGCCATTATGTGTTTTCCTTCGATCTTCTTGCCGTACTTTGCAAGAATATAGTTAATTCTTTCGTCTACGTTGTCGAAGCGTTTCGTGAGACTTTCGTTTGTGGGCGGCTCGTATACGGCATTATAGAATGGCCCATTCCCCGCATAGAGCGAGCCAGAGTCGTTAGACCAAAGAAATATCTTTGCCACGTCTCCATGTGTGTATTCGACGAAGTCAGAGAAGGTCCTAACATAGCCTACAAGCTGGCCAGAATTGAAAACGGGGTATCTCTCCATCACGGAGGCTTCACTTTTGCTCTAGATTATTTCTACACGGACCTTGCCTGCGAGCTTTTTCGCAAAGTTTTCGGCATCGTTCTTGTTGCCGACTATTGCTCCATAGTGCATTGGTATAGCTATTTCCGGCAGGATTGTTTCTGCGGCCTTAACGGCCTCGTTCCAGTCCATAACATAGGTGCCGCTTACTGGTAAGAGTGCTACCTGGACTTTTCCTCTCAGGTTAGACATTTCTGGGATGAGGTCTGTGTCGCCGGCATGATATATTGCTACTCCACCTATCCTGACCACTACGCCTATCCCCCTGTACTCCTTGGGATGGAACCTTTTCCCAATGTTGTATGCTGGAACCGCTTCAATTGCAACGTTCCTGACCTCTATCTTGTCTCCTGGGTTGAGGAGCTTGTATTCTAGTCCAAGCTGTTTCACCTTCGCCATGCAGTTTGTGCTTGCGATGATAACGGTGTCTTTTTTGGCCACCTTTTTCACGTCATCGGGACTGCAGTGGTCATAGTGGTCGTGTGTGCAGATAACTATGTCGGCGTCATGGGGCTCTGAGGATATCTGGAAAGGGTCTATATAGATCGTTATGTTTTGGCTTGTGATCTTGAAGGACGCGTGTAAAAAGTGTGTGATGGTTATTCCTTTGTATTCTATTGTACCCATGTTAACATTTTAGGCTTGCCAGAAATTTATTCTTTGCGTGTCAAACAATTTTTAGTATGGGCTGTCCCTGTTTCACGACGTCTCCTTCTTTAACATATATCTCGGCAACTGTTCCCTCAAGGTTGGATTTGACTTCGATAAGTGTCTTCATTGCCTCGATTTTTGCAATTACGTCTCCCTTGGAGACTTTTTGCCCCTGAGAAACGACTATCTGGTTAACTTTTCCCGTGATGGGGGCGATTATTGTGTCTTTGGCTGTCGGCTGAGCTTCGACTTTCTTTATTACGCCTGTCTGGAAGACAGATAAGACTGTTTGTAGGGAAGGCTCTCCTTCTGGTACTTCTACTTCCACCTCGTATGCTTCTCCTTCAAATATTACTAGGAACTTTTTTCTCGTAGGCGACCACCTTAGTATGCAGCTAAAATGTCCTGCTCAGATATGTCAATGTAGTATCCTATTCTCCAAGCGTTGAATGCCGCTTCCCGCTGGAGTAGGGTGTGTTTGGTTCTTCTCTTCTTTGTCTCTAGGTAGGCTATGACGGCCGCTAGTATGATTGCCCTCCTGTTTGGCTCCATCTTGATCACTATACTGGGGGTATTCCATGTTTACGTGGCGGCCTAGCATGTTTCTCTCTTTTGTCCCTCAGGAAAGCCAGCGCCTTGAATATGTATCCTCTTGTTTCCCGTGGCAGGATAACGTCGTCGACGTATCCCCTTGAAGCTGCAAAGAATGGGGTGGTGATTTCTCTCCGGTACTTTTCTGCAAACTCTTTTGCTAGCTCTTCTGGATTTTGTGCTTTTTCAAGTTCCTTTTTGTATATGATCTCTATGGCTTCCTTGGGACCCATGACTGCTATTTCTGCAGTGGGCCAGGTTAGTACATAGTCTGCACCTAGATGCCTGCTTGACATAGCTATGTAGGCTCCACCGTAAGCCTTACGCATAATGACGGTTATCTTGGGAACCGTGGCTTCGGAGTATGCATAGATGATTTTGGCTCCGTGCCTTATGACGCCCCCATGCTCCTGGAATGTTCCGGGCAGGAAGCCTGGGACATCTACCAGCGTGACTATTGGAAAATTGAATGCGTCACAAAACATGACGAACCTAGAGATCTTGTCTGCAGAATCTATGTCTAGGCTTCCAGCGGCAACCGCCGGCTGGTTAGCCACGACACAGACAGGGCATCCCCCGAGCCTCGCGAATCCTACAACGGCGTTTGTTGCAAAAAGCGCATGAACCTCCAGGAATGAGCCTTTGTCGAATATTCTGTCGATTACCTCTTTGACGTCATACGGTTTTAGCGGGTCTTCTGGGACAATGCTGTCTAGCTGTGGATCTTCCCTGAAAGGGTTATCTCCTGTATCAATGCATGGGGGATCCTCTGTGTTGTTGCTTGGCAGGTAGCTTAGGAGCGTCTTTATGATTTCTATTGCGTGGTCGTCGTTTTCTGCCAGGAAGTGGGCTACCCCGCTTTTTGTTGCATGTACCTCTGCGCCTCCTAGCTCTTCAAATGTGACTTCCTCCCCTATAGATGCTTTGACAACTTTTGGCCCAGTAATGAACATGTAGCTCTTCCTTGTCATTATAATGAAGTCTGCAAGGGCTGGAGAGTATACCGCGCCTCCTGCGGCTGGCCCCATTATTGCTACTATTTGGGGGACTACTCCGCTTGCTAACACATTTCTATAAAAGATCTCGCCATAGCCCTTAAGCGAGTCAACGCCTTCCTGTATCCTTGCTCCACCCGAATCATTGAGACCTACGAGCGGAACCCCGAGCTTGAGTGCTAGCTCTATTGTTCTGGCAATTTTTGATGCATGCATTTCTCCAACGCTTCCACCCATGAAGCTGAAGTCCTGTGCATAGACAGCTATCTTACGTCCATTTACTGTCCCTAGACCAGCCAGGACTCCGTCGCCATAGGCTTTCCTTGTTTCCATTCCGAAGCCTGTCGCCCTGTGGGTTATGTAGCGGTGAAGGGGTATAAAGGAGTCTTTGTCCAGCAACTTTTCTAGCCTTTCTTGGGCTGAGAGGCGGCCCTGCTCGTGGATTTTCTTTAAGAAGTCTTCGGGGGGCCTTAGCGTCTGCATTCTCTTATCTAGAATATCTGGAAAACTCGACATTGCACCTACCTCGACCTATTTATTCGAGTTCAAGAACCCACGCCTCAAATTCCCCTCCGCTAACCCTTATCTTGACTAGCTCGGCTCCACGTTGAACCGCGTCTGATACAAGGGATAAATGTCTCTGCAACCTTGAAACGGCCTCCAGCCAGTCTCCGTTGGGTGCACGTAGACCCTGTGGAACTTTTAGAGCGGCGAGAATCTTGTCGGGAACACTGTTCGGATTGACTGTTGTAAGTGGAGTTCCCGGCCTCAGCGGCTGTGGTAAGCTGGTTGGAATGACTAGGCCCTTGATAGCTAGGTAAGCTGTCTCGCTGGTTTTAACTGTTAGGGAGTTTTGTGCTGTGCCTGTCCTCCAGGATTCCATTTGCTTGTCATCGGCTAGAATCTCTGCTTTGCCTGTAGTGGCGAAGACTACCTTTTCCTGTAGTTCTAGGGTTATCGAGCCTTGACGTATCTCGATTACTGGAGCCGTTGGCGGGTTAAATACTAGGAGGTTTGCTGATGCATGAAGGTATTTGTCTACGGATGATAATGGATTAGGCGAGATGTAGGACCTGTGGGATGAACGTATGACGATCGTCATCTGGAGCGCACCTGTTTTTTGTTGTAAATTGTTTGTGGTATAAAACGGTTGTGCAATTTTTGTTAAACAATTGTCGAAAGCTCTGAGCGAAGACTAGACGACCCAGTCTTCTACTTTCCTGTCTCTAAGGATCAATACTCTGAGAAAGCCTGCGAGGAGTATTGACAGCCAGAACAATTGGTATATGTATAGGTACAATGGGTAAAGATACAAATATGTCTTTGATTTTACTACTCGTGCCGCAATGTAATGCCATAGAGAGAATAGAACAAGTGGAATAAAGAAAGCTCCAACGGTTAAGAGATATGAGAGGTGTATGTTTACAGCTATGATTGACGCGAACGGGAGGAACTGGTTGATGAACGTGGAGAGGGTGAGTGCTACCAGATAGGCTGTTTTTTCTATAGAGTGGTTGTAAAGGGAGAATGCTAAGAGAGTTGTCAGTAGGGATGGCAAAGCATAGATTAATGCTGGGATTATGACATGCGGCATCTTGATGGTTGCAGTCAAAGCTTCAAGGAAGTTTTCTTGAAGCCATATTGCTAGGCCTATCGCCCACCTTTTACGTTGCTTAAACCACTTTGAGATGTTTTCTGGAGGATAGTTCAGGACATATGTTTCACCTATATATGTGAACCTTTGTTCCTTTTTGAAAGACCTGAGAGCTATGTCGAAGTCCTCTGAGACAGATGGCTGAAAGTAGCCTATTTCTTCGAGCGCTTTTCGTTTCATAGCAAAGGCCGCACCGTTCACGGCTATTGTTCGCTTGGCGAGTTTACCCATTAGCATACTTGCAAAGTTGTAAGACACGTATTCTATGTAAACCATTTTTGATAGCAGTCCC
>Ga0326760_1000967_pt1 | contig 13428 bp, 5 predicted proteins | sample GCREP_S_FD_207668 | JGI IMG/M metagenome (GOLD analysis project Ga0326760, IMG submission 207668) | Hot spring sediment microbial communities from Geyser Creek Basin, Yellowstone National Park, WY, United States - GCR.EP_S | ecosystem: Environmental > Aquatic > Thermal springs > Near-boiling... | reverse complement strand
GTTGCAACAGTCTCTGGATAAAGTTTTATCTCGGCTCTTTCAAAGTTTCCATAAAATGCGCTTTCAGTTAAATTAAATGACCCTGTAAGAACGATGTTATCTACGATGTAGGTCTTATCATGAATTAACTTAATCTCTGGTTTATCCTCCACTCTTACTGATAGAGTTTTTAACCCTAAGTTTTCTTTTAGAATTTTGAGAGATTCCTTTTGGAAACCGTATTCTTTATCTTCCTTTTTAGGCATCCAAGTTATTACCCTCACTTTTACCCCTTTAGATGCTAACTCAACCAATTTGTTGGCATAAGTTGGTGAAATGTATGGGCAAAGGACGTCCAAATTTTTCTTCGCGTTAAATAGTATGGGTTCTATGTATTTTCCTAGCTCATTAGATCTTTTGGTTAGTCCGCGCATTATACTATCCTTTAAATTCTCGCTAAACTTATGAAGTAGCATCCTACTGGTAGTTAATATTTGTTGAATTCCTTCCCCACAATATTTCTCAAGCCTAACACATCCGTTACATCCATCTAAACAGAGTTTGAAACCGTATTTTTCAAGAATATCATCGAAATAATCACCTATTTCTTCCACATCATTTTCACTTACAATTTCACCGGCCAAAAGTACTGTTCTAGCAAGAGTTATGTCAAGTTCTATGTCGGACTCTTCCAATCCTTTCTTAAATTCCTCAACTTTTTTACACACTTTCTCAATCTTTTTAGCCACCTCCTGTTCCCTCGGGTTTCCTTTCTGTAACCTACTAATAGCTTGATTTAAGGTTCTTTCGGCTTCTTTCATTCTTAGCAGTGTTACTTTCTCAAAGTCGTTATAATGAAGTGTAAGATACTTAGATAGCCAATCGGTGAAGTAATAGATAAAGGCGTGGAATCCGTTTTCCTTAACCATTTTAACAATCGTATCCACTATTCCTATCCTACCATTTTTTGCATTTTCCGCTAGGATTATTTTATCGCTGTACTTGTGGTAATACTTGGTAAGGACAAAGCTCATATCGACACCGGCAAACTTCTCTAATATGTATTGAGTTAAGTTATGCTCAATCGAATGCAAAAGAACTCTTTTAGCAAACTCTATTAACTCGTCGTCGATACGTCGACTTTGAACGTAGTTGGTGTACTCTTTTGATAGCTCACTTTCCTTACTCATCAATGCTTGAACGGTTTTACTGAGCCGTTTGTAGTCAAGAGTCTTACCTAACGCTTTATAGAGAATAAATTTGAGAGCTATGCTTTTTCTCACCTCTTTTTCTTTTTCCAAAATTTCTTTTATTGTATCAGTAAACCATTCCCTTTGAAATGAAATTTCCATGACTGAGGTTGGTATAGCATAACCAATCTCTGCATCGAAAAATATCCTTACTGTAGGTCTCGCATTGATAAACCACGTACCGATCTCAACCGCATACCATCTAGATTCAACCTTTTTCTTTTCATACGCTGCAAAGTTGATAAAGGAGAGTGGGAATTTCTCATCATATACTAGTAAACCTCCACTAGCTAGGCGCAGTCTCTTCAAAGGATAGGATTTTGGATAGAATCTTCTCTTACCATACTTTCCACTCCAAAACAGTTTTCCGTCGCAAGGACCACCCCTTTCTGAGCTAAGCCGGCATCTACTCTTAAATGGACAATTAACGTCAAATGGATCAGTGGACAACCCTAAACCCTTGTAACAAAAGTAAAGATAATCTAACCTTAACCCCCACGATGCTAATGAAGGACCTAAACTTTTTACTAGGGTCTTTTCTTTTTCTCTTAAATATTGTAGCAATTTCTGTTTGGTTTTCATAGCTGTTGTTTCTTTTTCTATCGTTGAACTTCCAAACTTCAAGAAAAACTGATATCTTCCCCCAACTTCCACAAGCAAACTTTTTGCTGATAAATCAATCAATTCTATGAGTTTAGGTACAAGCAATGTTCCTTCATACGTATATTTTCCCCTAATTAATGAGGCTGCTCTGCCGCCTGTTGTTTTTCTTAAAATTTCATTCCAAGAGTCCCAAGATACTTCTTTAGGCTTCATAAGCCATACAAACCGAGACCCAAGAATATCTGTTATTTCTTTATCACTTCCTATCTCATATCCGCATTTTGTTAATTCATAGGGAGGAACTCTATACATGAAACTTGTTATAGAAACTTCTGATAGAGGTTGTTCACCTTCTTTTAAGAGAACGTTTTCATATTTTATCTCATCGACCTTGTGGTCTATAGTTTCTATTCCAAGACCTCTGAAACCTGCTATGGCTTCTGCTATCTGTTTTCCTGATCCAGCAACAGCTGGTATATCAGGTAATGATAAAAGATAGACGAGTTCTTCAGGAGAATCTCTAAACTTTTCAGCAAGCTCCATAAACTTAAGCATTTTGATTTTATGCTCGGTGATTTTGCTTAGCGCGTCCAGAATATCTGTTGATATCGAGCTGGCAACTTTAGCATCTTTAAGCAATCCCTTTTCAGAAAGCTCCTCTTCTTTTAAACTAACCTTTTTCCGAAGTTCACTCAGTCTCCTTTTTATATCTTCTATAACTTCATTTAAATCGCTCATGGATGTATCCTCCTTACTAACTTAAGGAGATTTTTAGCAAGATTTTTAATTTCCTCATCTCCGACTCTTTCTCCAAATTTTATAAGTCTTCTTCCCACTTTTACTATAGTGCTTGTTACTTCACCGGCAATAAGAGCGTAATCGTTTAATTTCTTCCACTCATCTACTCTTCCTGGTAACCTCTTAAACTCTTCCTTTAATTCTTCAAGTAGAAGCTTACTATCGACATCTTCTTCTCTTCTTACTTTTGCATCAAATTTATTTAATAACTTTTCAATCCTTGTTGCTACTTTAATTATTTCATCGATGAACTCCTTTAAGTTTGAAAACCTTCCATCTGGACCAAGAATATAGGTACTCTTTCCTTCTCTTCCCATCTCATCCATAAGTAAAGAGAAAATATGGTATCTTTTCACAGCTGTATTTTTCCACGCAACTGGGATATCCTTATTCTTAAATCCTTCTATCAGCTCTTTGGGATTATATAGGTAATAAAGCTCCATAGGTGTATTCCTGAGCATTATTATAGCTAGCGTCGTGTAGAGGGTTTTTTCAAGATTTCTTCCAGCTCGACCTATTCTTTGAGGTATGCTTTCTAACGTGAAAGGTACTCCAACTATCCCAATGAAGGTTACACTAGGATAATCAACCCCAAGTTCTAGAGTTGAAGTTGAAATTAAAACGCCAAGCCTACCGTCTACAAATTCTTTTTCTATTTCTTCTCTATCCTTCATTCCAGCATGATGTAGTTTTATTTTTTGAAATATTTCATGGGGTGTCCTTACAGGATCAAAATGAGAATCTAATGCATAAGGCCAGTAAGCATATGGATCTGAGGGGTCAGATACTAACTTTACATCAAAATGGTCTTTAGGTTCATAATAATAGGTAGCAGCTACTCTCGCCTGATGAAATACTCTATAAAGTTCTCTTATGCTATCAATGAATATAACACCTTGCGCTTTTCTATAATAATACACGGTGCCCAAAAGTAAAGCAAGTTCGTAGACAACAGTTTCCCACGATCTTAATGGGTTTACTGCTAGGATTAAGTAAACAACTTTCTTGTTTTCTCCTGCTTCTCCAGATTCAATAACGGTAAAATCCTTATCTGGTTCTAGGTCAAGCAGGTCTCTGGCAAATTCCCTCGGTTTAGATATAGTTGCAGAAGAAAGCACAACCAATGGTTCTGTTTTTGAAGTTATCTCCAACCTTTTTAATAAGTATCTTACATTACCCCCTAGTAAAGATTGATAGACATGAGCTTCGTCTAATATGACCATCTTCAAACCTTTGAATACTTCATAATCATGTTGAATAGTTTTGCTAGGAAGTCTCCAATCAAGCGTCCAAACATTAGTTAGTAAAATGTCGGGTTTTTTCTTCCAAATCTCCTCCCTATACCCATAAATCCAGTCAAATGTTGCTCCACAATTAGAGCATCGTATCCATGTTCTCTGAGCAGTTTTCGCGTACTGTAATTCTCCTCCTTCCTTTCCAGCAACTCCGCAAGCAGGGCATATAGCCCCTCTAAACGATGAACCAGGCTCTATATCTTTGTTATATGGTGTTTCACCATCATCTATGCCGATAGTTATTTTTAAGTCCTTTGAGCCAAAGTTTTTAAAGTATTGGTTAAGTCTGTATAAAATTGCGAGAATTTTATTAAACTGGTCCCTTTCTAAGGATTTTCTTGGATAAATAAGCAGAACTTTAACACTATTTCCATTTTTCTCCTTAAGTTTGTTTTGTAGAACCATGACTAATGCTGGTATGAGGAATGCGTAAGTTTTGCCACCTGAAGTTGGAGCAATGAGGACGTATGCTTTCTTATCGGCTTTTAAAATAGTTCTTATAGCATTGAACTGAAAATCGGAAAAACTTCCGATTTCACCAAAACCTTCTATTCCTTTAGGGTCTTTATACAAAGCATGCTTGATAATGGGATATATTTCTGGAGGAATAAAACTCGATATTTCATCAAATGAATGGTCAGTAAAGCTGGGTATTTTTTCGTCTCCAACATAAATTTTAGTTTCTAGAGGATAGCGTAGCCTTCCATATTCAACTGTGATGTTTGAAATCCTATAAGCGACGTCAAAATGTAAAGTTCTTATCCTGTTTTCTCCGTTAAAAACTATAAAGCCCTTCTTAATTAAACTCTCTAAAAGATTTTTTGCCTCATTTTCATCACATTTTAAGCATGAAGCTATAGTATTAATCGCCTCAGAAATCGTCAAATAAGCTTCCTCTATCCTCTCTTTATTTTCTTCGTACTTCTTATATTCTCGGTCTATTAGGGAATGATAAGCTAGAGCTATGTTTTCCACGAGCTCACCTTATATTCAAAGATTCAATAATCTAATATATTAAGTTGGTCCTACTTGGACTAAAATGAGGAGCAAGAATATGGCAGTCGCTTATCCTTTTACCTTACTAGATAAAAGGCTTCAGTACTGGATTAGTAAGTTAGGCTTTTCTGAACCAACAGAGATTCAAGAACTTAGCATTGAGCCTATACTCAGAGGCGAGAATGTTTTATTGATAAGCCCAACAGGTACGGGCAAGACCGAGGCTGCACTTTTCCCGCTTCTACATAGACTATTGAGGGAAGAAAAGGAAGAAGGTATCAAGCTTCTTTACATTAACCCGCTCAAGGCTCTTACGAGGGATCTTGCAGAGAGATTACGAACTTATGCCCACTTCATCAATCTAAAGGTTAGACCGCTTTATGGTGATGTAAGTAAAGCGTTTAAGAAACCAGTTCCTGAAATCATTATAATAACTCCTGAAAGTTTAGAAATAATACTCGATTGGGCTCCTCGATGGTGGCCTTATATTAAAACCATAAAATATGTCATAATAGATGAAGTTCATGAACTTATTTCTTCTAAAAGGGGCTACCAATTACTTGTTCTATTAGAAAGGTTAAAGCAACTCGTTGGTAGAAATCTTCAAAGAGTCTGTTTATCGGCAACTATAGCTAACGCTAAACTGGTTGCTGAAATATTTGGAGGTTCTGATGGAAAATTAAAGGTTATACGCTCCTCTACAGAAAGAGAGCACGAATTCGAAGTAAGATTAGCTATACCTTTAACCCGTGAAGAAAAAGAAGATCCTTTCGTCGCAGGAGCTAGGTTAGTTTCTGAATACATCGATAATACAAAATCTCTCATATTTGCAAACTCAAGGTATTCCGCAGAAAGACTAAAAGCTGAAATTGAAAAGAGGGGTATAAAAGTAGGGGTACATCATGGATCTATTGGTTTAGAGGAAAGAGAATTTTCTGAAGATGCATTTAAACAGGGGTTGATAAGGGCTGTTATTGCTACAAAAACGCTTGAACTAGGTATAGACATTGGTGATGTAGAGCAAGTTATTCAGTATAGGTCCCCTGGCCAAGTTAATGCTTTGATCCAAAGAGCTGGTAGAAGTCTTCATAGACCAGGAGAAAAATCTGTTTGTAAAATAATTTCTACAGACCCAGAAGACTTCTTAGAATGTTTGGCATTAGTGAGTTTATTTAACAAAGGCTTTCTTGAGAAGCCAGTTATTTTGGAAAAACCTCTTGATGTTCTAGCTAAAGAGACCTTAGGCTATGCTTTGCACAACTATAGAGGGGTGAAGAGCTATAAGGGGTGGTTCAAACCAGTTAATTTAAAGTCCATCTATGGAACGGTTAAAAATTGTCTTTTGTTTAAGACACTCTCTGAAAAGGAATTTGAAGAAGTTGTTAGCAATCTAGTTGCTAGCGAATTATTGAGCTTAGATGATGGCATACCGTTTCCTGGGCCTAGATTTTGGAATGTTTGGAGATTTGAGGAAACTGAAATTGCAGAGTGGCCTTCCTTAAACTTTAGCGAATTCTTTAGTATGATTCCTAAACGTGAAACTTTCACGCTTTGGGCTGAACATGGGTTTGGCAAACGGAGAAAGCTTGGTGAGCTTGATTCATCTTTTGTTTACAAGTCTCTAGCTACAGGTATGGTGATAAGGTTTGCTGGCTCTAATTGGAAGGTTAGTGAAATAGATGAGAAAGGGCATAACGTATTAGTTATTGAAGCGAAAGAAGCTGGAGAGGTCCCTTCGTGGAAAGGCGAAGGTCCTCAGAGAAGCGAAATGGTTGCTAGAGAAATGTTAACAATTTTACGCTCTTTAACTAGAAGTCCGCAAATTGTTTCGGAGTTAGCTAAAGATGAAAAAGCTGTAGAAACGATAGTAGAATACGTCAAGAGCATAGAAAGCTCTTACTTAGATGCTATTGCTGATGGTAAGTTTGTAGTCGAATATGTTCCTTCTTTAAAAACTTGGATTTTTATAACATTTCTAGGAGAGAACATCAATCGTACGTTAGCTGCAGCTATTTATGAGAAAATTAGTGAAGTCAGTTTACTAGTTAAATATGTCATCTCTCCGATAGGTTTTGCTTTTAGATCAGAGGTTGTTAATCCTCTTCACGCTTTAGGTGAAATAAGCCTTGAAGAATTTGAGGAGCTTGTTAAGAAACACGTAACTGAAAAATCGCCTTTCACAAGATTGATTAAGGATCAGATGAAAGAGCATTTTGGTTTCCCAAAAGATGAGGTATTAATAGAGAGAGAGGCCAGCAGACAAGCGATGAAAATTTACTATGATGTAAAAGGCGGGATAGAGGCTTTTAAGAGAATTAAGAGTGGTTGTTTAGTTGAAGTTCCTAGAGAGAAGACTTCTCAGCTAGGTGAAAGCATAATAAGATATCCCTTCGAAAGACCGTGGAACGTTAGTCTGAAATCCATCATAAAGGAGACATTGGAGAAATTTCAGTTTGGAACTCTAGACGACATTTTTGAGTATACATGGAGCAATCCTTTAGAGGCTAAAAGAGAACTTCAGGAGTTATCAAGAGAGATCGATATTATAGCTTTTCTTGATTTAACTGTAAAAGGTTGGAGCATAGTTAAAGTACCTTTGGAAGAAAAATGGGCAACGATTAAAGTACCAGTAGCGACCAAATTCTTCATAATAAGGAACGAGGAAGACCTCGAAAAGATACAAAGAGAGTTAGCCAAAGAGAAGTTCCCCTTAACAAAATTGTTGAATCTACAAATAGAATTTGCTTTCACTAGAGTAGGCGGTGGTGCAGAAGAGCCTTATCGCCTAAAGATAACGAATGCCTTTGAAACTGTGCTTGATAAGTTAATTAAATCTAGGATAGAGAAGAACTACGATAAGGTAAATCTCAAAGTCCATATCAGCGGAACTAGAATCACTATGATACATTATGGGGTCCCTGCGGCTTTGCTGAAATACATAATTCAAAAAGACGTTATAACAAGCCATAACCTTCTAGAGAAAGGTATAGTTAGTGGAAGAAGGCAACTTATTTTTGAATTCCCTTAAATTTATCTAAAAACTTGTTTAGCAATTGAGAAAGGTTTTAGCTTATTAAAGAATTTATGATCATTTCCCCTAACTCTTGTGCATGTTCTTTACTAGGTGCCAAAAGAGAAATGAGAATACTAACTTTTGGAGGAAGCGCCGAGACCTCAATATATCCCTGCGTTGAAAAGGCTGTGACGTATGTGTATCTCTTTTCAAAAATAGTTGAAAGTTTAAATCCTCTTTCCTCAAGCTTTCTAACTAATTCTCTTACGTTACATTCAACTCTTCCCTCAATTAAAGCTCTAACCTCGTATTTAGATGCGTATTCAAAAATAGTGTATCGATATGAAGGTCTTTGAACAACTTTACAAAGTGGTTCGATGGTTTCTAGCCTCTTTAAAAGCTTCTCAAGGTCGAATATTAGCAGGCCAATTATTGCTTCTTTAAGTTTAGATGATTCTCTTAGCCGCTCTTTAAATTCTTTTGACAAAGATAATTCATATTTTAGACCCTTACGTTCTTTGTATAGATCCTTACATATTCTTTGTGCTATTCTAAATGAAGTAGAAACCTCTCTAAAAGACTGTTGGAATTTGATAGCGGATTCTTTCATCTTTAGAAAGTTGGTGATTATCTCTTGAACTCTTCGAATATCGCCTAACCATAAATTATCTCTAATTTGATTCATAACTTCCACTATTTCTTGCTCTACCATCATACTTCAACCTCGAAGATTACTCCTTCATAATTGGGATTCTTGTAAGCTATGAATATGAGTCCTCTATCTTGAGATGTACGAATTACTCGATTAAGCTGGCAAAGCGCTTTCTCAAGCCTTTGCTCATTTATTCCGTAAGTCGAGCCCTTAACCTCAGCATAGATCGGTAGCTGATAATTACTTGTCGAAATCAATGCTGTGGTGGCAATGTTTTTATCCCATATAACAAAATCTGGAAGGAAGGCAGCCTTGTTCTTATATGGTCTCAAATGACCTACTAAGTTAACGTCAACACCGAGATAATCTAGAAGGTAAATGAATAGACTTTCTGCTATCATCCCTGATACATCGCCTGAAAAGAACTTAACTGATAAATACCTAAGATTTCTAGGCAATTGGTGGAGAGGGAAGTTGAGTGATGGTCTCAAGCCAGAATGGTATTCTAAAAAATTCTCATCTATCCTCCTCACCCATTTCTCGGTATATCTTATGTTATACACTTCTAGCAATGCCGGATAAAGGGGTAATGTTATTAAAAGCTGCACCATCTTTCTTTGTAGGACATCATTTATAAGGTTTGGTAGCCAAATTTTTCCTGATGAGAAATTAGCCAATGAAATGGGTAAAACGTACTTAAAGACATCTAAAGATTGTACAGCATTCATAAGTGGTCCTTCAGAAGAATTCAAAGAAATAGCTCACCTCAAACTCTGAAAAATCTTTTTCCATACTTTTTCCTCGACATCTTTCCTTATTTTTGCATCAGCGATTAAAGTTAGCAAGAGTTTATCAACTTCTTCCTTTAGTTTTTTGTATTCCCCTTCGAAAGATTTAACTGCCAAAGCTGCTGCTTGTTTATCCAGGGGTATTCTAACACTTAAGCGCCCTGTCAAAGCTGCAAAGTATATGAACTTCGCTTCTTCTTGATTCCATCCTCTATAAACTTCCTCTCCTCTTACTCGAACATAAAATCCGTTGATATCGCTTCCGAGAGTAGGTTGACCAGTAGGAATTTTTATTTCGTTAGACCACAAACCTTTATAATTGCTTAGGTAAGCATCGGGGAACTTTCCAATTTTTGTAGTTAACCTAGTTATAATACCATTAGCTAAAGCTTCTATGTCAACTCCTTTTTTCTTTTTTCTTCTAGCAATAGTTTTAGCTCTTTCAACTCTAGTTTTAACGAGGTCAATAACAGCTTTATATAACTCTAACTGTTCTTCTACTTTAAATCCTAAAATTTCTTGTAAAACAATTTCATCAAGTATTCTTCGTACAAAATCTACTTTATTAATGGAAATCTCTTTAGGATCTTCGGTGCCTAGCTCCTGAAAAACTGTTAAAACTCTTTTTTCAGCTAGGCTTCCAATTAATTTTTCTAGCTTATGACAATAAGAGGCAGTTAGTTTGGATAGATCAATAAAAGGAAAGTTACTAACTTCATAAACAGCACTCCATAAAGCACCCATTCCCAAGGCTGTACCAGCTCCACTAATTATTTCTCTAAAGAAATAATTAACAAGAGTCGAATTTAATAACAAAGCAATTTCGTATGTTTGCTTATTATCCTTTGGATAAATTGAGTAAAATGTCTGATCATGTAATACGCCAGATGGGCAGATGTAGATTGCAGGCCTGTTTTCCGTTGCTCTTAAAAATAGAATTTTGGCTGGTTCTCTTTCTCCTAAATCGTACCATCTTTCTCTTGATTTACATGTTGGTCTTTCATGAAATCCTTGTTCTTCTCCCCATTCAATATATTTTAGAACATTAGTTCCCCTTAGTTCCTTTTTGTCCTTATGGATTAACAAGACTCTGTATTTAAGATCCTTTGGATTTACAATAATTGACCTACATTCTCTTGGCGACTTAATTACATAATTAGGAATCCATATAACGTTTCCATCTATTAAAACATCATCAAGTTTATATTCTTTAGCATATTGTGACTTTTTGAAATATTTTCCATTTTTATCAATCCAAATGTCTTCTTGGGGTATGAAGTCTTTTATCTTAAGCCATTCATCATATTTCACTGGATGCATCCAGAATTCCCTTTCAATCCCCAATTCATTGATTCTCTCTTGGGTTAAGTAGAAGAATTCATTAGCACCTGTTGTAAACCCTCTTCTTACGGTTGCGACTTCCTTTAGAGGCACGAATAGATCCTTACCTTTCTCTAGAATCTTGAAGAATATTTCAGGCGCTCTTATATATTTGCCCCACTTTGACCCATCATATTTATTTTCTTCTTCATTCCACCCTTCAGCCCAAAGATCTGCTTGACTAATCATCGTAATTCTGAAATTCTCATCTTCGTAAATCCAAAGAGTTTTTCCAAGGAAGTCTATTTTCTTCATTTGCTCTCTAATCTTCTCATCTTTGTCACAATTCTCTACAAAATTCACAAATCTCTCTACATTATTCCATCTTTCCTCTTCGGTCTCTCCAACTGGTATGATTTCTCTCAGCTTTCTCTTAAGGTAAACAAACTTTACTAGGTTAGAATCTCTAGCTTTTTCATCGTCACATTTTTCAAGGATGGTTATCGCTGTATTGATATCAGCGTCTTCAAACCATCTTTCAACTTTAGATTCGATAATCGCTATGATCTTGAAATTTTTCAAAAAGAATTCTTGAAGATGCTTGCCAAAGTCAACATCAAGCCACGAATTTGAAGTTATTAACCCCATTCTTCCGTTTTTAACTAAAAAGTTAGCCCCGTGTAGGAAGAAGTATGCGTAGATGCCGGATCTCTTGCTTATTTCAATTCCGCAAATGCTTTTAACTAATTCTCGAAGCCTATCTTTATATCCTCCTAAGAAAACATCCTCCATTTCCTCCTGCCTCGTGTAAGGAGGATTAGTTACTACAACATTACAATCCTTCGGGAACTCTGTTTCGAGTTCTTCCCTCTTCACCTTTGGTACTGGAAAGGCAAGCTCATATAGTAAAGATTTCTTGCCGGGTAAAACTTCAAAGAAATCTTTACAAGCTATATTGGGAATGATTTCGACAGCTTCTATATTCTCTCTAAGTATGTTGATTAGGGCTAAATGGGCTGGGAATTTAGCAACATCTATACCCCAAATCTCTTTAACCAATTCTTCATGAGTTTTAGATGGCTTTGTATATTTTCCCTCTTTGAACAATTTTTGAGCCAAAAATCTTTTCCTATGATACGCTCTGACCAAGAATGTTCCTGATCCACATGCAGGGTCTAGCACTTTATCATCGGGATGCTTTATCGTAAACCCAAGAATTAAATCAACAATATTTGTAGAAGTAAAGTATTGCCCTAGTTTATGCCTCTCAGTTTTTGGAATCAGTTTCTCAAAGATCTTTCCAACTATATCATATCCTATCTTTGAAAAGTCATATTTGTTAAGCTCCGCTATAAGCCGTTTAAGCCCATCTACAATTTCATCCGGAATAGGAATACTTTCTAAGAAGTCCGTTGCAAAAATTATGCCATAACGAGGATTAATCGCCATGCCAAAATTAAAATATTCCTGAAGCCTCTTCTTTAGCTCCTCACCTTTAGAGACGTTTTTAACATCGATTTCTTTTAAGCCAAACTTCTCTTTCAAAATATTGTAGAATAGAATTTTGTTAATCATTAGATAGACCGCTTGCCTCGCAACCCTATCATAGTCATCCTCACTATCCTCAAATAACCAGCCCTGACTAACAAACCATTCAACCAACTTACCATAAAAGTCAGCATCTTTCTCCTTCCTCACAATAAGATTGTTAGAAACGGAGATGTAGAGAGAATCAACAGCAGTTTTAAGATAGTGAACCAAAATCTCATCCGGCGGAAGCTTTGGTAAAACATATACCCCGGGCGGTTTTGCTATTTTCTCCTCATAATACACTTGTAAAGTTCGTAGGAACTTCTCTAGAAAAGACTTTACAGTTTTCTCGACTTCGGGTTTACTTAATTCTCTAAGATCCTTAATTTCTAGAACATCTTCATGAAGCAACCTTCTTTCAAGTAAAGTTGTTCCAGGTCGAAAAGTCTCCCAAAGAACTAGCTTGTTTATATTCCACGTTACAAAAAATGGAATCCCTGCATCAATGGATTTCTTTAATGCATCCTCAACCAATTCTTCATCATAAGCGCTGATTATTGGAGTCTTAAGTTCTATGAGGCAAACAATCTTCTCTCCAGCACCGTTCCAGATAACTATGTCAGGATATTTGATCTTACCAATGGTGGTTTTAACTTGAACTTCTTGATCAGCCCTCTTAAACGGGAGGTTATGCTCTTTTATAATTTGGTTAATCCATTGGAGAATTAGACCTTGAGCCCAACGCTCTCCGTACTGAACGCCCATAAATTATCCACCTTCAGCATAAAAGAGTATTCACAACCACTTATTTAATGTTGAACCTGAATCTCAAAAAGAGAATTGAAAATCACAATCTCTGTTTAATTCTTACCTAGGAGGAGAAAAAGTTTGAAAAATCATCTATGCTCCTGACCGAGAATCAGCCCTCCCCATTTCACCAAATCATGACCATGAATCCGCCTTAGATCATACCACTTACAACCATAACCCCAAATCTTATCAGAGAACACTGAAGCCCTTACAGCTTAGACGCAACCGCATCCACAAAGAAACTGAAAGACAACACGACAAAAGCCAGCAAAATAATCCACACCCACCACAAAACAAATCAGATAAAATTTTACTCAGCCAACACTCACCCCAAGCCAAACAATTCTTATAAACCAGCACCCAAACTATAAAACAACGAGCAAACTGCGGCGGT
>Ga0326760_1000964_pt1 | contig 13458 bp, 12 predicted proteins | sample GCREP_S_FD_207668 | JGI IMG/M metagenome (GOLD analysis project Ga0326760, IMG submission 207668) | Hot spring sediment microbial communities from Geyser Creek Basin, Yellowstone National Park, WY, United States - GCR.EP_S | ecosystem: Environmental > Aquatic > Thermal springs > Near-boiling... | reverse complement strand
GAAGTGCGGAGGGCCTATCAAGCTCAACGTCGTCTTGTTTAATGAGCCCTTGCCACAGAAAGCGCTCGAGAGGGCGATTTGGGAGAGCAGGACTTGTGACTTGATGCTGGTCGTGGGCTCGTCCCTGCAGGTGTACCCGGCGGCGAGCCTGCCGGAGTATGCCAAGTTAAGGGGCGCGAAGGTCGCAATAATAAACGAAGAGCCGACGCCTTTCGATGATAACGCTGACGTCGTTATACGTGCGAGAGCTGGAGAAGTCCTCCCAATACTGGTCGGCTTGGTAAAAGAAACCCTTCGACGAACTTGATGGACGAGCCGGCAAAGTGTCGCACTAATCTCAGCGGAGGAGTTTTCGAATGAGTGCATGGACGGGGCCAAAGCTCATTAGCTCTCTCTTAGCCTTTCGCGAGCATTTTTATACCCTCCTCACCACTCTTAATTTTGAGGGACGTGTCCCTCGGAAAGGACGTCATGGAGAAAGTACCCGAAGACAGGCCCTGGTTCAAGATTTATGAGAAGCTCGGCATTAGGAAGCACATCGACATCCCGGAAGCCTCGCTTCCAGAGCTCGTGGATAGAGCGGCTGAAAGGTGGCCCGATAGGCCCTCGCTGATATTTTACGGCAAGAGGATAACCTTCAAGGAGCTGGCAGTCCTCACGAAGAAGTTCGCGACCGCGTTGGCGGACCTAGGGGTGAAGAAGGGAGACGTGGTCGCGCTATACCTTCCAAACTGCCCGCAGTTCGTGATAGCGTACTACGGCGCCATGAGGCTCGGCGCTGTAGTGACGGCCATAAGCCCCCTCGCTAGGGAGCGCGAGGTTGAGTATCAGATAAACGATTCGGGCGCTGAGACCCTAGTGGTCTTAGACGTGTTCTACCCCGTGGTCGAGAGCATTTGGGGGAGGACCAAGTTGCGCAACGTCATAGTGACCAGCATGGCCGACTACATGCCAAGTGCCTTAGCCTTCCTCGGCAAGCTCCTAAAGAGAGTTCCTACGCGGAAGGTAGAACCCAAGCCGGGCCTCTACCTCTTCAAGAGGCTAATAGCTAAGTACCCGCCGAATCCGCCGAAGGTCGAGATAAACCCGAGAGAGGACATAGCGGTCTTCCAGTACACTGGAGGGACGACCGGATTGCCGAAAGCCGCCATGCTCACTCACATGAACTTGGTGGCGAATGTCTATCAGTGCTACGAGTGGATGAGGGCCGCCGGGCTCAAGGAGGGCGAGGAGGTGGGCCTAGCCGTTCTCCCGTGGTTCCACAGCTACGGTATGACGACTTCTCTGAACATAGGGCCGGTCGCAGGCGTGACAGAGGTCATATTACCGCGATTCGACCCCAAAGAGGTTCTCGAGGCGATCCAAAAGTACCGCGTAACCCTGTTCCCAGGCGTACCGACGCTGTACGCGATGTTAATAAGCCGCCCCGACATCAAAAAATACGACCTAAGTTCGGTCAAGTTCTGCATATCAGGCGCGGCACCACTTCCGCCAGAGGTCCAGAAGAAGTTCATGGAACTAACAGGAGGCGTGCTGGTCGAGGGCTATGGCCTCTCCGAGGCCTCGCCAGTCACCCACGGCAACCCGCTTGACAAGACCTTGAAATACGTTAAGATTGGCTCCATAGGGATACCGTTCCCTAACACCGATGCCAAGGTAGTGGACCTAGAGACTGGCAAAGAGCTACCGCCGGGTGAGGTGGGCGAGCTAGCGGTCAGGGGCCCTCAGGTCATGAAGGGCTACTGGAACAGGCCCGAGGAGACGGCCGAGACGCTCAAGAATGGTTGGCTCTTGACTGGAGACATAGCCAAGATGGACGAGGACGGCTACTTCTACATAGTAGACAGGAAGAAGGACATGATAAAGTACAAGGGCCACAGCGTCTATCCGAGGGAGCTGGAGGACGTGCTCTACGAACATCCGGCCGTAAAGCTCTGCGCAGTGATAGGCAAGCCGGATCCGATGGCCGGCGAGATACCGAAGGCATTCGTGGTGCTGAAGGAGGGGGCGAAGGCGACTCCGGAGGAGCTGATGAAGTTCGTCAACGAGAAGGTGGCGCCCTACAAGGCGATAAGGGAGCTGGAGATAGTCAGCGAGCTGCCACTATCAGCCGCGGGCAAGATACTGAGGAGGGTTCTTAAGGAGCAAGAGCTCAAGAAGATGGAGGCCCAAGCGAAGCAGTCACCATCTTAACATCAATGATTATTTGTTTTATTCTTATTTAGGTCGGCAGGCTTGAGAAAGGCACGTTCACAACTACAAACTTAGGTTGAGGCTTGAGGATCGTGGTCGAGGAGTTAAAGGTACAGTCTTGGAACCCCATGAAAGAGGTGCAAAGGCTCTTCAGAGAGATGTTTCAGAGCCACATAATGAGAGCCCTGCAACTTCAAGGCAGAGGAAGGCCCGTGGGATGGTTTTGGGCGGCCTCTCCCGTCGAGCTTGCTTACGTCTTCGACGTCATAAACATATTCCCGGAGCAGTACTCTGCCTTTTGCGCATCTCGAGGCAAGAGCGATGGACTGATAGACGCGGCCGTGGAGTACCACTATGGGGAGTTCACGTGCGACTACTTGAAGTGCTCCGTGGGCTCCATACTGAACAGCGCGGCCGCACCCTTAGGCGGCCATTGCGGCATGAAGCCCGACTTCGTGCTAGACTCTCGCATGTGTTGTTATGGGCACCATGCCATGTCGGAGATATTCGCGAACCTCTACGGCGACGTCAAGAAGTTCACAATAGATACGCCTTACTGGACTGTAGAGAGCGTCGGAAAGGTCGACTTCTTGACCAAGGTCCCCGAGAGAATCGATGAGGTCGACTTCGACTTCGTGGTCGCTCAGCTGTGGGACTTCATCCACTTCCTCGAAAAGCTGACTGGCGACAGGCTGGACGAGAAGCGCATGAGAGAGGTCTTTGAGGTGTCCGAGAAGACGTCGAGGAACCTAATAGAGATAGCTAACCTCATGACGTCGAAGCCCGTGCCCATGAGCCAGATGGATTACAGAGACTTCCCGGCCGTGGGCTTCTTCGTAACGGCAGCGGACTACGCCCTCGACTTCGCTGAGAAGAGCTTGGAAATGATCAAGGAGAGAGTGAAGAAGAGGGAGGGCGTCGTCGAGGAGGAGAGGATCAGGCTCGCGTCCCAGGGGATAATCCCGTGGTACAGCGAGCTCTACAAGTACTACGAGGAGAGGGGCGTCGTCTTCCCTGTGAACCTCTACGTCGAGGGCACCTTCTACCTCATAGAGGCGTCCAGACCATTCGAGAGCCTTGTTAGGCGTAGCATGCTCCCGCTGAACTGCGAGCTTGACGCATGGATCGAGTCCGTGATGAGGCGCATAAAGCAAGCCGACGTCGACGGCGCCATACTGTTCGAGAACACTGGCTGTAGGCCCATATCGTTCGGCCTGCGAGCTTTCAAGGAGATGCTCCAGCAAGAGCTAGGGATACCGAGCATAATAGTCGAGGCTCCTCAGTGCGACTCGAGGGGGATGCCCCTTGAGAGGGCTATAACGAAGATAAACGCCTTCGTCGAGTCGCTCCTATAATTTGCTTTGGCCCTAGCGTCTAATGAGGAGGTTTGCAAGCTAGTTCTCGGCTATGACGCTATGAAAAGCGCAACGGTATTATCCTCCATGATCGCGCGTCAAGAGGTAGCGCGCGACGCGGCACAGAACCGCTTATTGACCCCGGCTTTTCCAAGAGTAGGCAAAAGCCCCTCCAATAATTGCAAGCATCGAGCCAAGCATCGTGTAATGAAAGCACGCCATCGAACTCAAGAGGCCCAAGAGCATCAACGCGAGCCCCGCGGCCTTGATAGTCGCACCAAAGCAAAGCTTTTTATCATGACTACAGCAGTAGATGTCGTGATACCATAGTCTCGTAATCTCCGACGGTTGATGAGCTATGACGTGGAGCTACAGCAAGGCGGGGATCGACCTCGACAGGGTCAAGAAGGCCCACAAATCGATCCTTGAGCTGGTGGAGCTTACATACAAGCTCAGGGAGGGGCTCTTCGGTCGAGTGCTGAAGGGGGCCGGGCACTACGCTGCTCTAATAGACATTGGCGGGGGCAGGGCCCTAGCCCTTCACGCTGACGGCGTCGGGACCAAGGTCTTGATAGCCCAGTTGATGGGTAGGTACGACACAGTCGGGATAGATTGCGTCGCCATGAACGTGAACGACCTAATATGCGTCGGCGCCGAACCGGTGGCCATGGTGGACTACTTGGCGATGGAGAGGAGCGACGAGGAAATAGCGGCGGAGATAACTAAGGGGCTCGTGAAGGGGGCCGAGACGGCCGGCATAGCCATCATAGGCGGCGAGACGGCGGTCATGCCCGACGTAATAAAGGGTGCCGTCGAGGGCAAGGGCTTCGACCTAGCCGGCCTGAGCATAGGGGTCGTGGACGTCGACAAGGCGATCTTCGGCGATAGGATAGAGCTTGGAGACGCCGTCGTAGGGGTCGAGAGCTCGGGGATCCACAGCAACGGACTGACGCTCGCGAGGAAGGTCTTGCTGGAGCACGCAGGCCTCAAGGTCGAGGACTACGTGGACGAGCTCCGGTGCACCTTGGGGGAGGAGCTCTTAAAGCCCACCCACATATACGTGAAGCCAGTGTTGGAGGTCCTGCGCAGGGGCGTCGAGGTCCACGGGCTGGCGCACATAACCGGAGGTTCCTTCACCAAGTTGATGAGGATAGCTCCTCGAGGTCTCGGCTTCAAGCTCGACGACATGCCCGAGCCCCACGCCATATTCAAGCTGATCCAAAGGCTGGGAAGCGTGTCGAGCTGGGAGATGTACAGGACCTTCAACATGGGCGTGGGCTTCTGCTTAGTGCTCCCCGAGCACGCGGTCGACGAAGTGATCAGGGTATTCAAAGCTCATGGATTTAGGGCCATGCGGATAGGCGAGGTCATAGACGAGCCGCGGGTGGAGATATGCTTAAAGGGCGAAAAGCTCGTCTATGCTTGAGGGCTCCTTTCGCGTTTAGCCATCTAGTCAGATAATTCCCACAAGCGAGGCCGCTGAGAGCAAGAGCATCGCACCCATTATGTCGCACACGGCCGTCACTATCGGTATCGTTGTGTTGTCCGGGTCCCATCCGTGCTTGAACGTCACGAAGCCGGCGACCATTCCCACCAAGAAAGCGATCACCGAGATCGAGACGCTGCACGCCAGCACTACGGCTAGGACCTTCAGGGGCTCCACGGCGCTCAGGCCCAAGAGGTGGGAGGCGGCCACTGCCAAGAAGGTTAGGTAGAGAGACGTCAGCACGGCAACGGTCATAACCGCGGCGGCGTACCTCATCAGGTAGGGGTTCTTCTCGAGCCTAGGCCTTACGAGGCCCAAGTGCAGGAACGTCGCTATCTTAGACCCAACCATGCAACCTATGTCGCCGGTCATGTCCATTAAGCTGGGCAACAAGACTAGGAGGATCGGTATCGAGAGCAGGGCCTCCATCTTGGCGTTCAGCAAGACCCCCGCGAAGCTGTCGACTATAACCGAAGTAGTTATTGCCACGCCCCCCTGCTTCACTATGTCCCTGGCCTTGTAGTAGGTCACATCACATCCCCGCGGCCATGAGTATTAGGGCGGCCAAGAAGAGGCAGGGTATGCTGACCACGTCCCCGAGAGTCGTCACGAAGGGACCCATTATTACGTCAGGGTCCAAGCCCCTCTGATATATCTTGATGGTCATCACCGTCGTGATGAGCATTATGACCAAGTTCGATATTATGCCAGCTATCAACGCCAGCAGGAATAGGGCCAGGAGGCCCGAGGACTTGAACCCGAAGAGCAGGCACATGAAGTGCGCTAGGCAACCTATGAGCCCCGACAATATTACGTTCAAAACGAAGGTACCGACGAGGTTCTGGGAGAGCTCCCTCGAGGGTTTGAGCCTCGGTTCAATGACGCCTGTGTGCAATGCCGAGCTCAACCTCGAGGCCAGCGTGCCGCCTATGGCCCCTCTCATCTGGAGGAAAGCCGGGACCATTATTAACATGCCCGGGAGTTCCTCGAGTGCCCCTCTCATCGATGCCAAGCCTACCCCCGCCGCGATGCCGAAGGTCTGTATGATTACCTGCGACAAGAAGCCCTCCCGCACAGTCTGCTTGAACATCATTTGTCCACCTCGATAGCGACGGACCTCAAGCCTTATCTCAAGCCTTGAAGTACTAATATATACTCTGTGCTCGCAACCTCCAAAATGGAGGACTCGATTTGAGTTGGAGGAGCCCAAGTCCGTTAGGGAGCTGTTGATCGAGATAAAGAACGTGACCGAGAGAATAGTGGACTTAGCGTTCTCCTCGTTCATGTTCAACTTGGAGGACGTGGCCCGCGAAGTGCTAAGGCTGGAGGAGCGCATAGACGACCTGATCTACTCGCTGTACGTGAGGGTTTTGATGGCTTCGGAGACGGCCTACGACGTGGAGAGGCTCGCGCCCCTACTATTCATAGCCTCAGCCATGGACAGCATAGCCGACGCCGCTGGCGACTTAGCGAAGATATTCCTTAAGGGCTTCAGGCTTCACCCGATAGTCCACGAGTCGCTGAAGGAGGTGGAAGAGAGGGTGATCTCTGCCAAAATAGGGGAGGGCTCTCGGCTGGCGGGCAAGAAGCTGGCCGACATAAGCGAAGAGCTCGGCGAGCCCGTGACCCCCTTGATCGTCTGTAGGAGGAGGAAGCGCTTGATAAACCCTCCAGAGGACTTCGTCTTGGAGCCCGGCGACGTGGTGATAATCAAGGCCAGCAAGGAGGTCGCCAAGAAGATCGAGGAAGGCGTGTGTCCATGAGCAAAGACCTGCTCTCTCAAATCAGGGACATGCTCAAGGAGCTGAAGAACGTCTCGGAGTTCATGGTCGATCTAGCGTACACGGCATTGCTGACCAACAGCAAAGAGCTGGCCGAAGAGGTCGACAGGCTCGAAGAGTACGTGGACGAGTTGCACGTGCGCTACGAGGCGGCGGTCTTGGAGCTAGCTAGGCATAGCGAAAAACCCTCTGAGTTCTTGGGGACTCTAAGGGTCGGGCTGGTGGTCGAGGCCTTGGCAGATGCGGCTAGGGAAATGGTCGAGCCGATACTAAGGGGGGATAGGCCTCACGAAGTTCTCACGCTGGTCATGAGCGAGGCGGAGGAGGCCCTGCGCCGAATCAGGGTTGAAGAGGGCTCGCGCCTCGCTGGCAAGAGCTTGTCAGAGCTCGAGGGCGAGTGCCCGCCGGTGACGATCATAGCGATAAGGAGAGGAGGGAGCTGGAAGCTCAACCCAGGAGACGACGTGAAGCTTTATCCCGGCGATGTACTAGTAGTCAAGGGGAGAGACGAGGACGTTGAAGAGATGAAAGAGCTGGCTCGAGGCGAGTTGCGAGAGGAATGACGTAGATGTACAGCGCCGCGTTGAGAGCGCTCCTCAAGTTTTTAGAGCGTAGATCGCTTAAAGCTCATCAGCTCTCGGGCCTTGGGTTAAACGAGGACTTGGTGGACTACTTGCGCCGACAGAACATCGCGCGCCTAGACCACGAGACCTTCCAAGTGGTCGACCCGATACGCCTAGCCATCGAAGCCATGAGACTGGGCGCCGACCTAGAGGCCGTTTCTGAACTGCTTACCTGGAAAGACTTCGAGAGCCTTTGCGTGGAGGCTCTCAGAAGCCATGACTATGAGGTCAGAGCCCCCTTTAGATTTAGGGTCGAGGGCAGGAAGTACGAAGTGGACATAGTAGCTCATAGGAAAGGGGTTTTGCTCTGCATCGACTGCAAGCACTGGAGGATGAGGCGGGGCCAGAGGAGCAAGATCAAGGACGCTGCGACGAACCACTTCGACAAGTGCGCGAAGCTCGCCCTATCGACAGGCCTTCTCAAGGGCGTTGGCTTAGAGGTCCGCGCTGGTTCGTACGTGGTCCCAATCATAGTGACGTTGATGGACTTAGGCCTCAAAAGTCCTCTAGAAGGCGTGTGCGTTGTGCCTATATACAAGTTCAACAACTTCCTGCTGGAGCTCGAGGCTCATGTAGATGAGCTCTCCTGCGCAACTACCTGTTGAGAAAGCTTGATTATAGCTCTCCATAGGCGACCCGCGTAGGCTGGTGAGCGCCACGAAGGGTTCGAAGGCGGGGCTCTTGGCATCGGGTTGGCCGAGGAGGGCCGTGGTGTGTTCGATAGGCTTCGTCTCGTCGATCCTCTCGGCCATCCTACTCGTTGCCGTGGAGGGTCGCTTAAACGTTTTAGACGCTTTGGTTCTTGGCGCCGTCGGTCTCTGGCTTCCAGCCTTAGCTTTCTCACTCTTCCAAGCGCTCCTGCTTGGTAATGAGGTTATGAATTTCAAGAGAGGGCTCGACAACTTCTCTGCCCTTCTGAGCCTCGCCATCTCGGCCTACATCCTTGGTTACATGGTCCACCTGGTAGGGGTTAAGTCCTCGGTCAAGGATTTGGTGCTCATAGGGACGTCCTTGGCCGCCTCCCTCAACGCTCTAGTGAACCGCTACATCACCGGTAGGAGCATAGCGATAACGGGGACCGCCTCCATTCTATGGCCTCTCCTAACCCTAATCGCTACCTCCACCGTGTCGGGCATCGAGATCGTCGTGCTAGACTACGTCAAGCTTTTACTCGTCTTCCTCGTCATGCTCTTGCCAGCGATCGCGATCTCGAAAAGCGTAGACAACCTAGGTGAAATGCTCGTCGGGGTGAAATCCAAAGAGGTCTTCAGGGCCTACGCGACGAACTGGTTCATGGGGGCTAGAGAGGAGTTGGAGTCTTTCTTCAACGGTCTAGGCGTAGATTCCACGGTGTCATGTAATTTGCTATTCCTGCTCAGCCCTACGAGGGAGGTGAAGGGCGTAGTTGTCGTGCCCCAAGTCCACCCAGGACCACTCAGGAACGTCGGTAGTAGCTCTCTGCCATCGGATATAGTCCAAGTCCTTGAGTCCTCCCTAGGAGCAAATGCCATAGCTTTCCACGGGTTCGTGACACACGCATCCGACATAACCTCCTCCAAGGACTACAGAAATCTCCTAGAGCGAGTGAGGAGGGCAGCGCTAGAACGACCCGGCCCGGTAATCCAGGGCCCCTCAAGCCGCCTCGTGAGGGTCGAGGTTAGTGGCCTTTCGATAGGGTGCCAGCTGATCAAAGGTATACCCATGGTATTCGTCTCAGGCGACAGGAAGGGCATCAACGACGTGCCCGAGAGCGTTAGGATGAGCGTTGAGCGAGCGGTGAAGAAGGCCCACGGAGTCAAGCCTCTGTTGATAAACGCGCACAACTCGTACGAGGAGGACCCGGACATAGACCCTGAAGAGCTGGAGAGGGGTATTCTCGGGGCCGTGGATGCGGCTTTCGAGTCGTCGTCCCACGATCCCATTAAGATAGGCATGGGCGCGTCGAGGAGCGCGGATCTCAGCGAAGTTCAGGGCGTAGGACCCTCAGGGGTCAGGGTATTGATAATAGAGTTCAGAGGGTCGAAGTCTTGCTACGTCGTCGTAGACGCGAACAACGCTAACAGGGAGTTTAGAGACGTCGTAAGGTCTGCGGTTAAGTCAATGGGTTATGAGGACTGCGAGCTCTTCACGACAGACAACCACGCGGTAGTGCACTTGAGGGGCGTGAGGTCGAGTCGGGGGTATTACGTGCTCGGGGAGAAAATAGGCATCGAGCTCTTCTTGAGGGCTCTGAAGTTAGCGATCGATGAAGCAGAGAGGAACCTCTCAGAGGTCGATGTAGTCGCCGAGGACGTCACGGTCAAGGCGCGAGTCCTCGGAGACTCCGCTTACAAGAGCGTGGAGACTTTGGTCTACAAAGCCGTTCGAAAGTTCAGAGACTTAGGGCTGGCAGGCTACGGGCTAGCCTTGATATCATCGCTGTTGCTTTGTGGGTTTATTTGAAAAATCCTCAGTTTAATTATCAATAATCCTTAGGCTTCCTCGGGAACTGAGCGTTCTCTTCTTAGACTTCGATAAATAGTCGTGGAGGAGCTGAGAAACCTTTTTAAAGGAGTCATATCGTAAGAGTGGGGTGTTGTTGAAGGTGATTGGATGGAGCACAAGGAGCTGTCGGTGAGCTATTATAACTTCCTTCCGGAAGTCAGGATGCTGATGGAGCTTCCAGGCGACGTGATAATCCACGACACGACTCTCAGGGAAGGGGAGCAGACAGCCGGTGTCGTCTACAAGCCCGAGGACAAGCTCTACATAGCTAAGTTGCTCGACGAGGTCGGAATCCAGCAGATAGAGGCGGGTTTCCCAGCGGCTTCCAAGGGCGAGCGGGAGGCCTTGAAGATGATAGTCAGGGAGGGGCTCAACGCCAAGATATTCGGTTTCGCCCGAGCGGTCAAGTCTGACATAGACGCTGTCGCCGACGTGGGCGCCTACGGGTTGGTCATGTCGTTCCCTCCATCGGACATACAGTTAAAGTACAAGCTCAAGATAAGCAGAGAGGAGTACTACAACAGGGCCGTGGAGCTCGTCGAGTACGCCAAGAGCCGTGGCCTCTACATAACCTTCAGCGCCGAGGACTCCACTAGGGCCGACTTCAACTTCTTGATAAAGGTGTTCAACGGCATAATAGATGCCGGTTGCGATAGGTTGAGGGTTGTCGACACGCTCGGTTGCATCCATCCCACGGCCATGAAGTTCCTAATAAAGAGGATAAGGGAATCGCTGAAGAAGAAGGTCCCCATAGAGGTGCACTGCCACAATGACCATGGGCTAGCAGTTGCCAATACCTTAGCTGCCGTAGAAGCGGGAGCTGAGGTGTTGTCGACGTCAGTCCTAGGCTTGGGTGAGAGGTGCGGCCTAGCCCCCACCGAGGAGGTGATAGTTGCTCTCAAGAACTTGTACGGGCTGGGGAACTTCAGGACCGAGAAGCTCTATAAACTCTGCAAGGAGGTCGAGAGGATAACGGGCTTCATAATACCGCCCCACAAGCCCGTTGTGGGCGTAAACGCCTTCGCCCACGCAAGCGGCATACACCAGCATGCCGTCCTAGAGAACCCGATATGCTACGAGCCCTATCCGCCCGAGATGGTCGGCCAGTTCAGGAGGATAGTCATAGGGAAGCTGTCCGGGAAACATGCCATAAAGGCCAAGTTGGCCGAGCTCGGCATATCGGCTACGGAGGAGGAGGTCTCGAAGATCGTCGAGCTCGTGAAGTCGGTCAGCGAAGAGAGGAAGTCCCCTCTCAGCGATAAGGAGTTCATAGAAATAGTAGAAAAGGTCAAGAAGAGCCTGCTAACTACTCGGTGCTAGTTTTGACATGCCTCCATAATGGCCTCTTTGACAGCTCTAGTAAAGTCCTTGGTAGTCGCCTTGCCTCCCAAGTCAGGTGTCAAGTTTTTCTTGTCGCTCAAGGACTTTATCAAGGCTCTCTCCAACAAATCAGCTGCCCCGAACTCTCCCAGCCACTCCAACATCATCTTCGCTGAGAGTATCGTCGCGCAAGGGTTCGCGATCCCCTTGCCAGCTATGTCCGGAGCCGCCCCGTGGATGGGCTCGAATATCGCGTATTTGTCGCCTATGTTGGCGCCGGGGGCTATCCCGAGGCTCCCGGTGACCGCCGCGGCCTCGTCGGACAGTATGTCGCCGAACATGTTGGTCGTGACTATCACGTCGAACCTTTCAGGCCTCACGACTAAGTTGTAGGCGCAGGCGTCCACGTACATCTCTTCGTAGGAGACGTCCGGGTATTCCTTCGCCACTTCTTTGCACACCTTGGCGAAAAGCCCGCACGTCAGGCTCATCACGTTGGACTTGTGGACTATCGTGACCAACCTCCTTGACCTCCTCGACGCGAGCTCGAAGGCCTTCCTCGCTATCCTCTCACAGCACTTCCTCGTGATGACCCTGAGAGCCACAGCTGTGTTGCCCTCGTCCAGCGAGAACTCGTACCTCTTGTAGAGATCCTCGGTGTTCTCCCTGACTATGACGAAGTCCACGCCTTGGCGAAGGCAGGGGACCCCCGGATAGGACTTGAAGGGCCTTATGTTGGCGTAGAGGTCCAACATGATCCTCAACTTCACTATTACGTCCGCGGCGCTCTCTCCCACGGGTCCCTTCAGCGTGGCGTGCGCCTTCAGGATCGTGTCGACGGTCTCCTGCGGCAGGGCGATCCCCCTAGTCCTCAGGCAACCGTCGCCAGCCTCGACGAAGTCGAAGGAGAGGCTCAATCCCTTGACAGCGTCTTGGACTGCCTCTAGGACCTCTATCGTGGCGTCCACGACCTCAGGGCCTATGCCGTCCCCCCTTATGACGGCGACCTTGTAGGACCCCATGTCTCTCCCTCACGGCTGGCAGAGACGTCAAAAGACCATAGAATATAAACGTTACCTCAAAACCTCGGAGTCCTTAACCCTCGACGTCCTCGTCAAAGCATAGCCTTGACCTCTATGCCCAGCCTCTTCGCGAGCTCCAAGCCATCTTCGAGTATCTCTCGGTGGTCGAACGCGAGCTTTCGAGGAATGGCATAGAACTCGCCTACCTCTGTCTCCCTCGACCCTCTGAGCTCTCCGCCTACCTCCACGACCAAGAAGGCCACGGATATCACGTGGCCTCTGGGATCTCGATCCGGTTTCGAGTACACGCCCACGAGGCCCTTGACGTCGACCTCGAGGCCCGTCTCCTCTTTAACCTCCCTCACGACAGCCTCTTCGACCGTCTCGCCATACTCCACCAGCCCGCCGGGCAGGGCCCAGTAGCCCTCGTAGGGCGGCTTCCTTCTCTTAACCAAGACGATGCTCCCACCCTTTCTGACGACGACTCCATCCACCGCTACGAGGGGCCTCCTCACGGCATCGCCTGAGGATTTCATAGCTATCCCACAACAATTATAAGCTGACCTAATGGATACAGGGGCGAGCTCGGCTTAATTACATTAAAGGTGAGCCTCTTGAGGTACGTGAAGTTGCCGAAAGAGATGCTCAGCGAGCTCTTCGAGGCCCTAAAGATGTTCGGCGAAGTACACGCGCCAGTAAAGAGGGGCAAGACCTTCCTCTTCACCAAGGTGAGCTCCCCTAGTGAGGCCTCCCTGAATTACAACAGGACGATGCTCCCGCCGAAGAAGTACTTCGTGAGACCGCTGGAGGAGATCCTCAAGGTCAAGGTCGGCAAGGGCTACGAGCCAGTGGTCGAGGAGCCGAAGAGGATAGTGTTGCTGGGCCTCCACGCCTGCGACATCAACGCCCTTAGGGTCCTAGACAGCGTCTACCTCGACGAGCCGGAGGACCCCTACTACCAATCTCGGAGGGCCAACGCCTTCATAGTGGGAGTGTCCTGCGAGCCGGACGAGTACTGCTTCTGTAAGTCGATGGGCACGGACTACGCGTGGACGGGCTTCGATCTATTCCTACACGACATAGGCGAAGCCTACTTGGTAAGGGTCGGTAGTGCCAGAGGAGAGGCGGTCGTGGAGTCGATTAAGAAGGCCATGAGCGAGCCTACGAGGGACGACTTCCTCAAGCTCCGAGACC
>Ga0326760_1000962_pt1 | contig 13479 bp, 8 predicted proteins | sample GCREP_S_FD_207668 | JGI IMG/M metagenome (GOLD analysis project Ga0326760, IMG submission 207668) | Hot spring sediment microbial communities from Geyser Creek Basin, Yellowstone National Park, WY, United States - GCR.EP_S | ecosystem: Environmental > Aquatic > Thermal springs > Near-boiling... | reverse complement strand
ACACCAAAGGCCCTACGAGTGGGAAGGTCTTGACGAAGGAGCTCATAGACAAAATGCTGGACCGATACTACGAGCTGAGGGGTTGGCACGTCGATACGGGTGTGCCATCTGAGAACAAGCTTCGAGAGCTCGGCCTGATAGGTCCCCGGTCTCCTAACCCTTAATCTTTTTTCTCTTTGGTTAAAAATCCTCGAGCACTCGATCCTCAGGCCTGTGAAGCCCAGCTTTATCTTCTTCACTAAAATCATTCCAAGTCTATGCCGATATCTTTAGCCTGCCACATCCCAACAATACCTATGCTCTCGAGGATTTAAGGTCGAGTTCTACGATAGGAAGAGAGCCCCCAATAGGTAGAGGAGTCCTCGAGGAGATACTAGGTTCCTTGTGGACGGTCTTCAGACCTGAGGGCTGGGGTAAGTCACTGAAGTCCTCGAGGAGTGAGAGTTCGGTGCTATATACTTTGAACTCCATAAGGAGGTTCTCGGCTAAGGCGGGGTCAAGAGCTTAGAGGCGAGAATCCTTGAGCTGTTAAAGCGGACAGGCCCGGTATCTTGACGGGCTTCGTGAGCCATGTCATAGACTTCGCAAAGAGAGCTCTTAGGCTTAGCAAGAAGAAAATCATGATAATGGTTGACAAGCCCCTGTCACATTTTAGACTCAGTCGAATACGAAGATGGTAAGGAGAGCCGCCCAAGTCACGTGAGTTAAACGGTTGCAAAGATTTAAAATTTTATAAGAGAGCAGAGTTATAAAGAGTCTAAAGACATGAGGGTAAGAACATGCGTTACAAGCAAAGCATCGTCAAAATTGCTGTCGTTAATTTTGAACCAGTAATAACCGGGTCTAAACCAGATAAAGCCGCTACCTTAGAGAAAATAATTTCCTTATCCATTAAAGCAGCTAAGCAAGGAGCTAACATTATTGTCTTCCCTGAATTAGCTCTAACAAGCTATACTGGTTTTTCATTGAAAGACGTCTATGAACTCTCAGAACCTATACCAGGTCCCTCGACGAATACGGTCCAAGAAGTTGCTTCTAAGTACAACGTCTATATAGCATTTGGGATGATAGAGAGACGATATTCAAAACTACATAACTCCGTGCCATTTATAGGGCCCGAGGGGGTTTTAGGGGTTTACCGTAAAGTTCACCTTGCCAAGTTTGCGGAAGAATGGGCTACGCCAGGGGACTCTTACCCTTTAATACAGACTCCTTGGGGTCCCATCGGCATAGGCATATGCTATGATAACTACTGCTTTCCTGAGGTTCCCAGGATATACGCACTAAGAGGTGCGAGAATACACCTTAACGTTACAGCTTTCCCACAGTTTCCAGATGCTAACGATTACTGGGACTTTTATATCACAACTCTCGGCGCCCGTTCTATTGAAAATAACATGTTTATTGCCAGCGCGAACATGGTTGGAAAGCAGGGAGACTTTGAGTATTTCGGACATAGTGTAATAATTGGGCCTAAGCCCGGTAAAATGAGTTATCAAATATATGCCGGGCCCTTAGGTAAAGAGGAAGGGATCGCCATGGCTGAGTTGAACCTATCTGTGTTAGATAATTTATGCATAGGAGTCAGGACTATCTTCGAAGACCGGAGGCCAGAAACGTATGCCCCTATTGTAGAGAGAAGATATTAAAAAGTAACACTCATAGAAAATAGTAATAATAAAATACGGAATCTCATTTTGGTATTGGTCTTTTCAGCCACTTCGTATAGAAGGTTTCGATATCTGGTTCGAATTCCTTTATTATTGGGTATCCAGGTGGTACAGCGTCGACATCTAGTAGAGCCCCGCAACCTGGACAAATAAATTCTCGTATTTCGCACCAGTTAGGATCTGGAACTAGTGGATAGGGATATATTTCTTTAAACTCCTCAAGAGTCCTCCTGACTCGAATTAAGACTTTAAGCTTCCAGTTCTCTTTGTAATCACCTAATTCATAGCCGCAGAGGGCCTTTATTATTAGGTTTCCGTCCTTATTAACTATCATTAGATGCTCAGTTAATGGAAGGACGATTTTTTCTTTCCAGCCCGTTAGCTCTTGCCAGACCTTAACATATTTTTCGAAACGGTCAGGATCTTTGAATTCTGACATCATTCTCTTTAGATCTTCCCATGGAAGCTCTCTTTTGACCAACTTCCTTATTACTTCCTCAGGGTAAGAGGTAGACATTCGCTCACCTCCTAAATCTCAAAATTCTCCGGTAAGTTCCAGAATTTATAAAACTCTTCTTTCCACCTCTTTGAAATTCTTGTAGTGTCCCTATAGCACCGTAATACATGCTCTGGCAAGTCTTTCTTTAAAATTCTCTCACGCTCTTTTTCTATAAACTCTTTCACTGGAATAGCTTTTGCAAGTCTTTCTTTTCTGATTTTTTCGCGCTCTTTAGCAGTCGCCTCTAAATCTACTGTCCATTTGCCGTTTTCGTACTTGAGGACTACACCATGAATTCTTCTAGCGTACTCCTCACTTACAAGACCCCTTTCCACGTCTCTTATCACAAGCTTAGGATCCCTTTCTATTGGGTCGCCGTAGCCCGCCCCACCTTTGTGAACTATGCCGAATATGTCGTAATACTTTAGATGTGGACTCACGTCGTGTGTTTTGTAGAAGTATATCTCTTCAGCTCTTAGAATACCCTTTTCAAGGGCTTCTATGATTTCAAACACATTTCTCGGTAGCGGCACCTTCTTTTCGATCAACTCCTTAACGTTGGTGTTCTTTAACGCATAACCAAATGGAGTTGGTGGTGGATACCCTCCAAACATGCCTTTATCAAATGGGAATACGCCAGGCGTCCATCCACATTTGAAAACTACTTGCATAAAGTCCGTCCACACAATAAACGTAGAGTTGCGCGCAGCTCCGCCCCTAAATTTCCCAGGAGCGTACGCATCTCTTAAGAAGTTGCGGTGGAGGTACAGTTTATTGTACGTTTCCTCCCATCTTTCGGCATTTCCAGCAGTCGTATCTGGTAACCACAGGCAATGCCCTCCGTCTATCCCGTCTTCGACTGCCCTCGCACCACTCCCAGCGCCTGCATGCTCCATATTGTCTCCTCCTACTAACCCTTTAGGAGTTAACAGCTGAATAGCGATCATGTCGTTAGCGTTCATCTGGAACACTTCCTCTAAGAAGCCTCTAGCATAGAAGCCATAGGAAAGCAGTCTAACTCCGGATCCGAAGATCGTGCAGAGAACGTTCCAAACGTTTGATGTTGATACGTGGGGGTCTGTTGGATTTAATACCGAACCCTGTGGCGCACTAAACGAAACACAACGATTAGTCCCCTCAGAAACTCTAAGGTCGTAAGCTAATATCTGGGTCAAAGTAATCCACAAGCCACCCCTTAAGAGCGTAGGAGTCGCGTGGAGCGGATGGGGGCCTTGCGGATTCGCGGCATATATATCGTAGTGTAAGGTACCGTCTTCATTTACGGATATTTCGTATGCGAAGTGCAACAATGTATCTTGTTGAGCAAGCGGATGTAGACGCCTTAACCCCTCTAATTTACTGTAGTTTAATGGTATGAACGCTGCGGTCCTATACTTTCCTGGAATTAAGACGGTCTTGACTTTTTCCAAAAAAGCTCTTCTTCCCTCTTCTATAAGTTCACGTACCGCCCTCATGTAATAGTCGAGGCCGAATTCATCAATTACCTTCTTAACGCCCTCTCTTATCATGTAATTACCAGCAAGTCTGACCTTTGCGTCCATGATGAATATTTCTGGGAACCTGACGTTTATTTTTACTTTCTCGACGTACTCCTTCTTTAGCCTATCATTCTCAGCCACAATATCGCCCATAAAGTGGAGCCCTTCTACAAAGCGTGTGGGTGATAGAGGACAACCAGCTGGTTCATAGGCCCCTGCTTCTAGTTCATGAATAACCCCCCCAGACCAACCTACTAATTGCCCCTTGTAGAATATCGGTGTAACCTGTAAAACGTCGACAGGATGAAGTCCTCCAACCACCCAATCGTTTGCCTCAAAGTACCTTCCCTCGATTATCCCTGGATCACTTTCATAGTCATTCTCTATCATCCACTTTATGAAGCGGGACATCGTGTTCACGTGGGCCATGATTCCAGTCGAAAAGACCACACCATCGCCTTCTGGGGTGTAGATCGCAAAGACTAATTCTCCTACCTCCCTAGTTCCTGGTGAGGAGGCAATGTATCTTACTGACTCTCTCGCGCCAATTACTAATGCGAGTAGCCGTGAGTAAAAGCGTTCAAATTTTACTGGGTCTTCTTTCCTTAACTTTAACTCTTTTAGTCCATAATAATACCCTGTCTCTCTCCACAGTTTTTCGCTCTCTTCTAACATTTCCTTAAGTGTTTTCCCACCATACCCTATCCCTGTCTTCATCTATCTCACCTCCCTAACGTAATGAATGAACTCGAATTCATCGACGTAGATCCTCCTGCCAGGAGGGACGACGAGCGTAGTCATCGGGTGCTCAATTATTGCTGGCCCCGATATCTTATTCCCTGGTTTAAGTGGATTCATTTCCCATACATCGAACTTCACCCATTTTCCCTCATAATAGACATCGCGTTGGCCTTTAAACGCTTCCTCGGGCGGCTTTTCGCCGCTCATTAGTTTCTTGGTTATTCTCGGTTTCACCGTCCCGCTCACTAAGGCCATGGTGGCAACTTCCCTTATAGTAATGCCAGCCTCTGAGAATAAAGCCGCCCTTGGGTAAATGGAAGTATATACATCTTCAAAGGCCTTAACGAGAGCTTTCCAATCTTCAGGTTTTCTTATTCTGCTCTTAGGCGAGTAAACTTCGTGGTCCTCTAATTGCCCAGTAAACCGCATATAAGCGATTTGTTTGAAGGTTATCTGTTCTTCGGAGAAGCCCTGTGAAGTTAATATTTCTAATTGCTTCTTCTCACACTCTTCCCATGCGCTATTAATTTGCTCTCCAACTTTTATGATCGTCTCATTATCTGGGTTAGGAGGGACGACTATGTCAACGCTTTTATGCTCTCTAACAATGTAATCTGCAGCGGCATTACCCAAGGCTGAAAAGCAGGCCGCAAACTTAAAGGTGATGTAGTCTTTAAAGGGTATGGCGTCAAAGCCCCACATATGAAGTGGCCCTGCACCCCCATAACTCATGAGCACATAGTCTAACGGAGTATAGCCCCTAGCCATCAGTGTCGCATTAAGCCAGTCGCTCATCCTAGCATGTAGTGCCGCAATGGCGAGGTAAGCAGCATCATAAACGTCAAGGCCAAGTGGTTCCGCTATTTTTTCTTCGATCGCTTTCAGTGCCGCATTTTTATTCAATTTCACCTTACCACCTAAGAAGTAATCAGGGTTTAAGTACCCTAAAACTACGTCGCAATCGCTTATCGTAGGTTCTGAATACTTCCAACATACGCCTACACGGTAGCCAGCACTTTCAGGGCCTAAGGTAATGACCTTAGAAACAGGGTCGACGCGTACAACCATACCCGCACCAGCCGCGATAGAGTCTGTCCGTACCATTGGGAGGCTAAGCATGTAACGAGCGACTTCTGGTTCCCTTTCTAAGTATATTATACCGTCCCTAATTATCCCAACATCGAAGCTCGTTCCACCTAGGTCGGTAGCAACGATATTTTTTTCACCAAGAAGCTCGCCAATCCATTTTGCCCCTATAACTCCACCTATTGGTCCACTTATGAGTGTTTCGACCAGCCTCGGATATCTTATATCAACGAACCCTCCATAAGAGAGGACTGTGTATAGGCTCCCTTTAAAGCCCATCTTTTTTGCCGCACTTTCAACCTTTAAAAGTTGCTTAGCTGCTGGTTGGGCTGCAAAGGCTTGGATGACAGTAGTTGTCATACGCTCGGTCTCTTTACCTCTAGGAGAAACCTCAGAAGAGAGGACGATGTCAACGTTCACCCCCATCTCCTTCACAACTTCTTTCGCTATCTCTCTTGCCTTTAACTCATGGACTGGGTTTATTTGAGAGTGGAGGAAGCAGATAGCAATGGATTGGCAGGCTTCGTTTATGAGGTCCTTAACCGCCTTCCTAACTTCATCTTCATTTAGCGGTATGACTACGCGACCCTTCCAATCAATGCGTTCTTCGATTCCCTTTATCAACTTCCTTGGAACTAAAGGACCTGGATATACGTCTGGGTACATGTGAGTAACGGAATGAATCTTATCAACATAAGAGTATCCCAACCACGAATGCCCTCTCATAAAGTAAAGGGTATCTTCAAACCCCTTGGTTGTTAATAGCCCGGTCTTAAGACCTCTACGAGTTAATACAGCATTGAGTAACAAAGTCCCTGCATACACACAAGTCCTTAAGTTTGACAGATCCGGAGATGGGTCCTGTAGCGCGTCACGCACGCTCTCAGTAAAGCTAATCGACTCATCCTCATAATTTGTTAGAGCTTTCCCGAGAAGGAAGGAACCATCCTCTCTCACAGCAAGGCAGTCGGTCATAGTCCCTCCAGCGTCAATAGATATTATCACGACCGGTATTTTGGAGAGGCTAAGCATTTCATGTCCCCTTTCTCTTCAGGGGGAAAGAAGAGAATATTTAAAACTTACGCTTGCCGGTTTTGTTAACTTATGTAGTGGCGTTGTTCACGTCACTGTTCAACGCCACTACATAAGTTAACAAAACCCGCTTGCCTATCGACGACTTAGTAATACTATGAATGATTTGTCGCCTTTTGCCATGCAACAGAAATAGTTTTTTATTAAAATAGTATTTCTCAATTGTGGTAAATATAGTAAATCAAGTAAATCAATAAGGAGTGGAAAAACATTTTCTCTCATCTTTGACTATAAGTAGGCTTTCACTTTTCCGCCTTTTATGCTCTCTGGCTTTCTCCATGATGCTAGACGCAGCGATCACACTTAACTTGGCTTTTCAAGCGAAAGTATAGTCGCGTATGCGTCCTGCTCCTCCGACGTTATGAGCTGAAGCCCTCCTCTTTTTAATGATGACTTGAGCCCATGGATCAGCACACCCATTATACTCGCGTAACTCTTTCGTAAGGGTGTGAATCATGGAGCATCCAGTAGCGTTTATGGGGTGGCCCTTGACCTTTAATCCACCATCAAGGTTGGCCGAAATGTTGCCCTCCTCTTATGGGTTTTAAACCTCAGAGGTAACCTAGCTTTTTCGCTTCCTCGGTGAGCTGATCTCTGAAATTCGGGTGCGCTATATTAATGAGTTCTCGAGCCCTTTCTTTAATGCTCTTACCCTTTAAGCGAGCCACTCCATATTCCGTAACGACATACATAACATTGGTCCTCTGGGTTGTCACGGCGCTTCCAGGACTTAGCGTTGGAACGATTCTTGATGCTAATCGACCAGTCTTTCTATCGATATATGTCGATAGAAGCGCAATAACTGATATATTTGATGGCCAGCCTATCGGCGGTAATGTCCTCGGAGAACGATAAGAAGGTGCATAGGTCCATGCGAATTGACCCCCAACTCCTGAGTATTCCATAGGCCCGATGGATTCGGCATTAACCTGGCCTGTCAAATCTACCTCCAAGGCAGAGTTTATAGAGACAATGTTATTGTTCAAGGCTATTATAAAGATATCATTTACGAAGTCGGATGGATAAGCTGCCACCATTGGATTATGATCTAACCAGTCGTACATTTTCCTACTCCCCAAAGCAAATGTATGAACCATTTTCCCGGGTAAAAAGCTCTTTTTCCTGTTAGTGATTATACCTGCTTCGGCAAGTCTGAACATGCCCTCGCTCAACATTTCTGAGTGTACACCTAGGTCTTTAGCTCCCTCTTCTTCTAGTAATTTACAAAATGCATCCGGTACTCCTCCAATTCCGATCTGTAGAGTAAATCCTTCGAGCGGTCTCGGTAAAATGCTGAGAATATTTTCAGCTATCTTCCTTTCAATATCGGAGGGCGGCCTTTCGGGCAGTTCGAAGATTTTATCTTCATGATTTTCTATCACATAGTCTACCTCTGAGATATGTATGCATTCATCGTATCCTCCTGGATCCCAAGGAGCACTTTCATTCACCTCAACTATCTTTATCTTCGCAGACTCGAACATCGCTCTGCTATAGCTAACGTCTACGGAGAAGTTGAAAAAGCCTCTCTTGTCCATTGGAGTAACAGTCTTGACAGCTATGTCCACCTTAAGATAACCCTCTCTGAAGAGATGTGGGTACATTCCTAGTTGTCCTGGCCAATAGTGCACATTGGGCCTTCCTCGTAAATATTCGTTAAGAAAACCGCTATAGAAAGTAAAAACATCACCCTTCTTGTCAACTTCTAAGCATCTTAGTGGCTTAAGGGGGATCTCCACCCAAATATTAACATCCTTAAGCTCAGACGCTCTTTCGGATAAGGCTTTATCAAATAACCATGCAACACAAGAAAGGTTGCCCATCCCTATCCACATACCAGGCCTTACAAGCTTTGCAACCTCGTCTGCGGATTTTAACTTCTGTTTATATAACTCTTTTGGATTTACGATACCCCTCACCCGCCTATATTACAGCGATGTAAGAGAAGGCATTAGAATAAGCATAAAGGAGGTTTAATCAATCTTTCGCTACTTTCAAATGTGCCGTAATGGTCATAGCCTTAAAGGCTGTGGATGATGAATGGAACAGCACATAGGTTTTCATTGGAGATTTCAAGGAGGCCTTTCATTGTTATGAATACGATTACTATGAGTAATTACATCAGTCAACATTTAAGTGAGAGACTCTGTAACTTGTGTCTGCATAGGTCCTCCTTCTATTATCCGCATCGAGCCCTACTTTTACATTAGGCATTAGATGCAATACTCCTTGCCGTGCCCTCAGCAATAATTATCGCAGGTAATCTTCTTTTTATTGACCTTTTACTGCAGCAACTTATGTTAAAGGTGGAGACTTAAGGAAAGAGTTTCTTGAAGGCTATCTTTAACGCTATGAAAGCGTGGGGATGACTTTAGGTGCGCCTATCGCATCTGGCGCAGGTAAGCCCCTAAAGCAACCTTGTAGACAATAGCCCCAGTACTTGTCCACAGGATGCCGTGAGTACTTCACTGGTATGTCTAGAACGGCTGGCTTACCAGCATCAAACGCCCTTTGCAGGGCACCTCTTATTTCGTCTCCATCCGTAACTCGCTCGCCGTAGCACCCTAAAACCTGAGCCAGTTTTGAGTAATCGACATCTACGAAGTCCACACCTACAGTTCTTTCGAATAGGCTCTCTTGAAGTGCCTTTACTAGCCCCCAAGCATTATCATGACAGATGACCACGACGACTGGAACGTTGTATCTGACGGCTGTCTCCAACTCACAAGCAGTTATCATAAATGATCCATCCCCGGTGACGTCAACGACCTGCCTGTGTGGTCTAGCAAGCTTAGCAGCAATAGCCATCGGTAAGCCAAAGCCTAACTGTCCAAGACCTGAACCGTCAAGCCTTCCATATCCTTGTGGTTCAAGCTGTCTTAAATAGGTCATTGCCCATACCATAGTCTGTCCGCCGTCATATGCGACGATAGCGTCGCGTGAGAGGAAGTCTCTTAATTCCTTCATCACCCTAGCATAGGTGATAGGAGACTTTGCTTTCTCTTCGGCTTCAAATTGAGCCATATACCTTTGATGTGTTTCTTTCAGCTCCTTAACCCACTCTCTTACGCCTTCGAATCGCTTGAAGTCACGTTCGAGGATTTGCAACATGTCTTCTAAGAAGGCTTTAGCATCGCTGACAATCCCGATTTCACAACGCACGTTCATGCCGATGACGCGTGGATCTATATCTACGTGTACTATTTTCTGACCACTTTCGGGCCAGATGGGTGGCTTGCCAAGCCCGATCCATTCAGAAAACCTGCACCCTAAAGCCAAAACTACGTCTGCTTCCTTTATTGCTTTGACTACTGCATCGCCTCCAAGCCAGCCTGAATCTCCGATCCATAATGGGTGGTCTGCTGGTAGAGAACCTGCGCCCGAGACCGTCGTAATCACAGGTATACAGAGGTACTCAGCAACCTCTCGAAGTTCCGGCATCGCCTGTGAGCGAAGCACACCCCCACCCGCTAACAAGAGTGGCCTTTCGGCCTTGGCCAACAACTCAACGACTTTCTTAACAAGTTCCGCTTGGGCCCTAATTCTACCGATGGGTCTATACTCATGTGGCTCTGGAAGAGGTATTTCATCTTTCCACTCGAATAGAATATCGACTGGTATATCGAGGTGGACTGGACCAGGTCTACCGCTAAGCGCTTCTCTAAAGGCGCGCTGAACCATTTCAGGGATTCTGTCCCATTCCCATACGATAGCGTTCCACTTCGTTATCGGTTTAAAGAGATCATATTGGTTTAATGCTTGGATGGACTCTTTAAAGGGATAGGCCCTGAATGATTGGACGTTGGGCGTTATGACCACGATTGGTGAGCTATCGTGATAAGCGTTTCCAACGCCGCCCACGAGATTTGTAGCTCCCGGACCAACAGTCCCGCAACATACACCAGGTTGGCCAGTAATCCTGCTCCAACCATCAGCCATCATCGCGGCAGACGCTTCATGTCTAGTCATAATGAACTTCATTTCATAGTCCCGTGCTATAGCGTCCATGAAGGTCGCGAGTTGTGCACCTGGTAACCCAAATACATAACGTACTCCCTCTTTCTTTAAGGCTCTACAAAGAAGCTCGCCGCCGCTAATTTTCGGCATAGTAAAAGATATAATAAAAATCCCTTAAAAGACTTACTGTGAGCCGAAGAGGTTAACAAGCCTTGCGCTTTAAGCGTAGTAGAGTTGAAGTTTTAACGAGAAGTGCTTGAGGCATTAGTCGTCTTGCGTCATCACCAAAAAGCTAACAATTCTGACGATGAAGAATACTTAGTCATTAATTTACCATTTATTTAATCCACATTCTGACCATATTTGATTCTCTGGGCTTTTACAGGTACAGGACTTTAATAAATCCTAATCTTCACCTCCTATGCTTTGACCCCCTTTAAACTTAACTTATCTTGCAAAAGAATTCGAGGACTTTTAAATAAAGCCAATAGACTCTTAATAATAGTCATTTCCGACTTAAAAATCAAATAAAAAAGCTAAAGGTTATTTAGGATGTCTTCCCCTACCAAGACGTCTTTGGAATCCATTTTGCTGTTGCTCTGTCCAGCGGCCATATCACTTTTAGTATTTCCTCGCCCTGCCATTGACAAAGATAGCCAGCGCCCGGCGCATCGAAGTACACATTCTTCGCATCGAATTTTGTGGGCCCGACTACTGTGTCAAAGGCTTCGCCAGCTCGAAGCGCGTCTCTGATCTTAGCCCTGTCCAAGCCGTACTTCTCAATGGCTTTAAAGAGGACTTCGTTACAAACATAGGACGCTATAGTATTGGGTCCGGGGTAATAGCCAACCCGCTCCTTATACTTCTCTGCTAGTTCGAGCAACTTCGGGGAAGACTTGTAGTCTACTTCAAAACCGTGGTACTCCATTATTCCAGTCATCGCTTTAACGCCGAATTGTGGTACCATTATTGCTGGGTACTGAGACCCTGGACCCATGAATATTACCCTCGGACAGTAGCTGAGCTCCATACTCTGCTTTATCAACAATGAACCATCGGCCGGATATGTAGACGCCCACAGGACATCTACACCAAGTTCTTTAAGCTTCTTTATTATTGGCGAAAGATCCGTCACGGTCAACGGATAGAGCTCTGGTCCCAGAACCACCTCTATGCCCCTAGCAGCGACTTCGGCCTTCACGGATCCAGTCCACTCTATTCCGTGCAAATCACTTATGCCGATGATTGCCATGCGCTTCACACCAAGCCATTCGAGGAAGTCGGCTACGTACTTAGCTCCAAAAGGTGGTTGGCATAGCACTGGAAATACCCATTTTGAGGCGCCTGACTTCACCATGTCATATACTTGACAGCTCCCCATGGCGTGTGCTATTAGTGGATAGCCGTATTTTTCGTATAAAGGTAAGACCGCAAAGTTTTGCGACGTACCCCATGGCGCAAACATGAAGTCGACTTTATCCTCGGCCATGCACTTCTCCGTCAGCCTGATGAGCGTCTCCGTGTCACTCTTCGAATCATACTTTATTAGTTGTACGGGGAGCTTCTTACCAAGCTCTGGTACGTACAGTCCACCAGCTTTGTTGTAGTTATCAACTAACAACTCCATCCATATGGTGCCCCACATCTGAGGGCCAGGTGCGAAGACTCCCGTGAACGCATCAACGTAGCCTATCACTATCTTGTCTTTAGCTGGTCTAGCTGGAGGAGTGGTGTAGAAGTAAAAGGCCAGAACTCCAGCAATGGCGATGATCACGACGATCACGATTACAGCGATCAACGGTTTAGAAAGGGCTTTGGTAGACATCGCAGTAGCCCCCTGCACTCTAGAGGGCGAGGGCATTTTTCCCCTCCTAAGCATGTAAAAAGTTGTACTTAGAAGTGTTTATATATTTTGCGCTTATGTATTGAGTTGTCAGCAACCTAAGTCCGCTCCCTTTACTTAGTCGTGGCTCAAAAATTGAAAACTCAGAGAGGTGCATAAACCTTAAACCTTACAGCTACTTGAGCAAAGGATAAGTCTTATAAGGCCTCGCATGGTTTAGTAAAAGAGTGTTTTTCCGTAATTACGTCGCGGAGGTTAAGTTATTTGAAGTTGCTTGAGGTTGACAACGTGACTAAGCGCTTTGGGGGGCTAATAGCTCTTAAGGATATAAGCCTCTACGTTGAAAAAGGCGAGATCGTTGGCTTGATAGGCCCCAACGGGGCTGGCAAAACCACACTCTTTAATGTTATAGCCGGTACGTACAAGCCCGAAGAGGGATCAATAAAGTTTGAAGGCAAAGACATAACGCGCTTGCCACCACACAAAATCTGTAAATTAGGGATTGCTAGGACGTTTCAAACGCCAAAGCCATTTCTAAACATGACGGTATACGAAAACGTCTTGGCCGCCTATCTCTTCGGTGGCGCTTCGAAGAAGGTAGCGGAAGTCGAGCAAGAAATAATATCGATACTAAAGAGGTTAGGGTTAAAGAAGAAGAGAGATATGCCAGCCTCAAAGCTGACGTTTTACGAGCAGAGAATGCTCGAGATAGCAAGGTCTCTCGCGATGAAACCAAAGCTTCTCTTGCTAGATGAGGTATTAGCGGGACTCAACCCCACGGAAACCAGCCAAGCAATAAATATAATTAAAGAATTGCACCTTAAAGACGGGATAACAATAATGATGATCGAGCACAACATGCGCGCTGTGATGAACGTCTCCGATAGGATAATAGTGCTCCACCATGGAGAGAAGTTAGCAGAAGGGAGGCCGCAAGAAGTTGCAAGCGACCCTGAGGTAGTTAGGGTATACTTAGGTGAGACCTATGCTTGAAGTAGAAGAGATCGACGTTTACCGCGGGCCCGTCCAGGTGCTCTGGAGGGTCTCCTTAAAGGTCAATAAAGGCGAGATCGTCGGCTTGATAGGCCCCAA
>Ga0326760_1000960_pt1 | contig 13486 bp, 9 predicted proteins | sample GCREP_S_FD_207668 | JGI IMG/M metagenome (GOLD analysis project Ga0326760, IMG submission 207668) | Hot spring sediment microbial communities from Geyser Creek Basin, Yellowstone National Park, WY, United States - GCR.EP_S | ecosystem: Environmental > Aquatic > Thermal springs > Near-boiling... | reverse complement strand
CATTGCTTTCCGAGGAGCTTGAGCTTAAACCAAGCCTTGTAGTTTTGTCTGTTCCACCAAAGGCAAGCGAGGATAAAACCATAGCTAACATCCTTAAGCTTCCTACAACGGATTCTGGCTTTTTCCTTGAGGCTCATGTTAAGTTAAGACCTGTTGAGACGGCAACGGATGGTGTGTATTTGGCTGGGCTTGCCCATAGCCCTCAGCCTTTGTCTGAAGTCATTGCCCAGGCAAAAGCAGCTTCTGCCAAGGCGTGCATACCCTTGGCTAAAGGGTTTGTCGAGGTCTCACCCATCACCGCTGAGGTTGATGTTAAAAAGTGCATCGGTTGTGCCATCTGTGCTGAGGTATGCCCGTTCAAAGCCATTGAAATGGTAAAAGAGGACAAAAGAAGGAAGGCTCGGGTTATCAAAGCATCCTGTAAGGGTTGTGGTATCTGTGCAAGCCACTGTCCAGTTTTTGCCATAGATGTGGGAGGCTTTACCCTTGAGGCCATCTTAGAGCAGCTTCGTGGCTTCAAAGGGGAGGAGAGAATAGAGGCTGAAGAAAAAATGGTATCTGTTGGGGGTGGTTAGGCTATGAATTATGAGCCAAGAGTATTGAGCTTCATGTGTCATTGGTGATGCTACGCGGCCGCTGACGCGGCCGGTGTGGCTCGCCAGAATTATCCGCCCTTCCACCGGGTAATAAGGGTGATGTGTAGCGGAAGGGTAGACCCCTTGTTTGTTGTTTCGGCCTTTAGGGCAGGGGCAGATGGAGTGATGGTTGGGGGCTGTAAGCTTGGGGAGTGTAAGTATGTGGAGGGGAACTTCCAAGCTCTTGTTATGGCTGAGCTTGTGAAGCTTCTTCTTACGCTTATCGGGATAGATGTTCGGAGGTTTAAGCTTGAGTGGGTGTCATCTGCTGAGCCAGCAAAGCTTGTTGAGGACCTAAAGAAGTTCTATGAAGAGCTTAAGGCTTTGGGTCCGCTTGGTAGCTCAGAGGGGATAAGCAGAGAGGACCTTGATTTTAGGCTTTCTTGTGCTGAAGAAACCTTAAAGAACATGCAGGTTAGGACGGCTTTTGGGAATGTGGCTAAGGAGTTAAAGAAGCTTTCTGATTTTTCAGTTGAGACGATAAATCAAAAGGTTAGTGAAAAGCTTGAGAATTTGGTGAAGAGTAAATTCTATGAGCTTGAGGTTAAGGAGCTTTTGAAGGATGGACCAAAGAGCGTTGATTATTTAGCTGAGAGGACGGGGGCTGAAAGGAGCCTACTTGAAAGCATACTTGCTAAGGTGGTGAAGGCTTAAAAGGGGGAAGGATGGAGATAAGGGAGTTTGTTGGGAGCCTAAACGAGGGGTTTGATCGTTGTTTTAGGTGTGGTGCTTGCTCTGGGGTTTGTCCGGTAAAGAAGGTTGAGGTTAAGTTTGACCCAAGGCTTATCGTTCATCTTTTGCTTAACGGCTTGTACGAGAGGGTTTTGACGGAGAGGCTTTGGTCTTGTTCTCAGTGTGGGAGCTGTGTTCCGGTGTGCCCGATGGATGTAAAGCCGAGGGATGTGATCTTCAGCCTAAGAAAATACATGCTTGAGCGGGGGCTTATTTCTGAGGAGAGGCTCTTTGAGATAGGCGCCTTTGCCAGGGTCAATCCAGAAAAATGCATCGTTTGCCTAACCTGCGTTAGGGTTTGTCCTTTTTCAGCTCCTATCATCGCAGACAAAGGATATGCGGTCATACAAATTGATAAATGCAAAGCCTGTGGTATATGTGTTAAGGAATGCCCGGCTCAAGCAATTGAATTAAAAGGGAAGCCATCTACTGAGCTTAGCTTGCCCTAAGAATAGCATAGCCTTTGGGGGATAGGTATAATGGGCGAGGGTATAAAGTTAGCCATTCTTTGTTGCAACTATACCAATTTGGCTGAGCGGGAGGATTTATACGAGGTTCCGGCAAGGTTAGAGATAAAGAGGTTTCCTTGCGGTGGGCACATCGAGATTACAGATATCCTTAGAGCCTTTAGGGAGGGGGCAGAGGGGGTTTGCGTCTGTGCCTGCGAGCAAGGGACTTGCCACAACGGAAAGGGAAACGAGAGGGCTGAGAAGAAGGTGGTTGGAGCAAGGGCTATTCTTCAGGAGATAGGGATATCTCCTGAGAGGCTAAGCTTTTATTATGTGCCAAGGCTTGATGCCGAGGCTTTTGTTGAGGATGTAAAGGCATTTTTTAGCAAGGTCCTAAAGGAAAAGGTTGAGGAGAGAGGGAAATGATCATAGCGGAGAGGAGACCGATTCCTGAGATACTTGAAAACATTGCTCCCTATAGCAGGGTTCTTGTTCTTGGGTGTAGGGGATGCGTTGCTGTTTGTTCTGCAGGTGGGGATAGAGAGGTTGCCATATTGGCTGAGGCGATAAGGCTTGCAAGGGAGAGAGAGGGGAAACCCATTGAGGTTATAGAGAGGACTTTTATCAGGCAGTGCGATCCTGAGTATTTAGAGCCGTTGAAGGAGCTTTTACCTCAAGTTGAGGCGATTGTTAGCCTTGCCTGCGGGGTTGGAGTGAATTTAATTGCTGACCTTTATCCCTCGGCGAGGGTCTATCCGGGAGTTGACACGAGCTTTTACGGGGCAAATGTGGCGCTTGGTAAATGGGTTGAGAAGTGTCGAGGCTGTGGAGATTGCCTCATTGATAAGACGGCTGGACTTTGCCCGATAGCAAGATGTGCAAAGAACCTTCTTAATGGTCCTTGCGGGGGTTCTCAAGGTGGTAGGTGCGAGGTAAGGAAGGACATGCCCTGCGTATGGCATATGATCATTGAGAGGCTAAAAGAGAGGGGAGAGCTTGAGAGGCTTCTTGAGATAACGCCACCAAAGGATTGGCGCCCGGCTGGTGGAGATGGGCTTAGGATAAGGGTAAGACCGGACCTTGTTTAATAATTTAAGTAAAGGAGGAAGGGCTTTGGAGCCAAAGAGCCATTTGCATAAAGTTTTGAGCTCTGGGCAGTTTGCGGTAACTGCTGAGATCGGACCGCCGAGGAACGCTGACCCTGAGGTCATTCGGAAAAAGGCAAGGCTGCTTAAAGGGTATGTTGATGCGGTAAACATTACCGATTGTCAGACGGCAATTGTAAGGGTTTCAAGCATAGCTTCGGCGGTTTTGGTAATGTCTGAAGGGCTTGAGCCTGTTGCTCAGATGACCTGTAGGGACAGGAACCGAATAGCTATTCAGGCAGACCTTCTTGGGGCAAGCGCCCTTGGCATACGAAACCTTCTTTGTTTGACCGGGGACCATCCAAAGTTTGGAAACCACCCTATGGCAAAGCCGGTGTTTGACCTCGATTCTATCCAGCTTTTGAAGCTTGTTTCAGACCTTGAGGAAGGAAGGTTTGCAAACGGGGAAGAAATTAAGGGGAAAAGACCGGTGTTCTTTAGAGGAGCGGCAGAAAATCCTTTTGCTGAGCCTTATGATTTTAGGGCTTATAGATTGGCTAAAAAGATTAAGGCAGGAGCCCAGTTTATCCAGACGCAGATAATCTACAATGTGGAGCGTTTTCGAAAGTTTATGGAGGAGTGCGAAAGGCTTGGTCTATTGGATAAGGTTTACATCCTTGCAGGGATTACACCGCCAAAGTCCCTTGGGATGGCAAAGTACATGAAGCACCATGTCCCAGGGCTTGACGTTCCTGATGAGATAATAAAGAGGCTTGAGTCCGCAAAGGATGTTCGGGAAGAGGCTATTAACATTGCGGTTGAGATTATAGAGAGGGTAAGGGAGATTCCTGGGGTTCGGGGCGTTCATATCATGGCTATCGAGTGGGAAGAGGCGGTGCCGGAGATCGTAAAGCGAGCAGGTCTTTATCCAAGACCAGCGTATGAAGACATTAGCTATCCTTTCGTGGTTGAGAAGGTGGTGGAGAAGGTTGTAGAGAAGCCTGTTGAGGTTGTCGTTGAGAAGGTGGTTGAAAAGCCTGTTGAGGTAATAGTTGAGAAGGTTATTGAGAAGCCTGTTTACATGTCTATAGATGAGGCAATATCTGAATTGGAGGAAGGTATGGCAAGGGGTGAGATACCTTTTGAGACCTTGGTTGAGATCTTGGCAAGCCTTAAGGCTGGGCTAAAGCAGATAAGGTCTGGCATGGAGTCTGTGGAAGAGACGATGAGGCTCCTTGAGGAGGAGTTTATCAAGAAGCCTAAGGGAAGCCTGGCAACTCCAATAACAAAGAAGGAAGAAATAAAGAAGATTAAAGAGGAAAAGCTTGAAGTAGAGCCAAAGATTGAGGTAAAACCAGAGGTTAAGCCTGAGGTAAAGCCGGAAGAAAAGGTTGAAGCAAAACCAGAGGTTCCACCGGAAGTCAAGCCTGAAGTCAAACCGGAAGAAAAGCCTGAAGAAAAACCTGAGATAAAGCCTGAAGTAAAGGTGGAAGAGGAAAAGCCTGCACCCAAGGTTGAGGCAAAGGCAGAGGGAAGGGCTGAGGTAAAGGTTGGTGGTTTTAAGGGAGTTTATCGTCCGATTTCTGAGAGGGCAAAGCTTGTTCCGCCTGATTCTTATCTTGAGAAGGCAACGGGTGAGATAAAGGAGGTTGTGATTGGGAGGAATGGAAAATCCATCAAGGTTGGCGGGGCAAAGGGTCTAAACTTTCACTACTTTGAAGGAGAATTTAAAAACCCGGTGAGGATTGCCTTTGAGGTCCTTGATGTAAAGCCTGAGGACTGGCCGGAGAGCTTAGCCAAATACTACAGCGATGTCTGGCATGACCCAGCCCTTTGGGCAAAAAAGTGCGTAGAAGAGTATTCTGCTGAGGCAGTCTGTATATACCTTCAGGGGACGGACCCAAATGGTTTGAACTTGCCTGCAAGTCATGCGGTAGAGGTTGTGAAGAAGGTGAAGGAAGCAATTGATGTGCCGTTAATAGTTTGGGGTTCTGGCAATGCGGAGAAGGATGTTGAGGTCCTGCGTGAGGTTGCTGAGGTTGTAGGCGATAGAGGGGCGGTAATTGGTCCGGTTGTTGAAGCAAATCATAGGACTCTTGGGGCAACGGCAATGGGTTATGGGTTGCCGGTTATTGCCTCAAGCCCAATAGATGTAAACCTTGCTAAACAGCTTAATATTCTTCTTGAAAACATTGGGGTTAGTCTTGATAAGATCCTTATGGACCCGTCGATCGGTGCCTTGGGATATGGGATTGAGTATACCTATTCGGTGATGGAGAGGATTAGGCTTGCTGCTCTTTTTGGGCAGGATACAAAGCTTGCCTGTCCTTTTATCTGTAGCATCGGCAAGGAGGTTTGGAAGACAAAGGAAGCTTCTATGCCAACGGATGAGGTGTTTGGTGAGCAGGAAGAAAGAGGGGTGCTGATGGAGGCTATAACTGGGGTTGCTTTGGCTATTGCTGGGGGCGACCTCTTGATCATGAGGCATCCTTTGGCTGTTAAACTATGCTATACCTTGTTTAACGCTTTGAGCGGAGGCTTACAAAGCTCAGCATGACATTAATAGGAGGAGGGGGATAGAAGATGTCCAAGATAATTGCAACGGCTGCCATAAGAGGTGCCCATAAGATCGTTGAGAGGGCTTTTGAGAAGTATGAAGAGGCGGTAAAGAAGTTTGGGAAGGAGGCGGAAATAGGTTTCCCAAACACCGCTTACTATCTTCCTATAATTTATGCCATACTTGGCTATCCGGTAAAGAGGCTTGGAGATTGTGAAGAGGTGCTTCAGGAGGCAAAGAGGCTTCTTCCTGAAATTCCAAGCGAAAAGACCTGGGTCCCTTATCTTGGTCCAGCCCTTGATGCCGGAATGGCAACCTTCTTTGCGGAGGAAATCATTGAGGCTATTCGCTATTTAGAAAATCCTAACTTTTATGTCAAAGGTGAGGAAGTAACGGAGGATAACATTTGGCTTGGTGCGGCAGATGATATCATCTTTCGTAAGAGAGGTGTGGAGTTTGTTGACGGGACAGCTCCTGGCTTTGCCGCTATCCTTGGGTCTCCCCCTGATAAGGAGACAGCGGTTCGCATTGCTCAGGAGCTCTTAGAGAAGAACTTATATGTGTTCATGCATGACCAGACAAACGGCATATACATGCCCTATCTGCTTAAGGAGGCAGGAGTTCAGCTTGGCTGGCCAACAAGGCTTATTCCCTTTGGACCAGACTACACATCGGTTGTCTTTGCCATCGGGTTTGCCTGTAGGGTTGCCATGTCCTTTGGTGGAATAAAGCCTGGTGATTACTTAGGGAACCTTCTCTACAACAAGGATAGAACCTTTGCCTTTGTTATCACCTTTGGTCCGGTGTCTGATGAGTGGTATGCCAACGGAGCCGGTGCAATAAACTGGGGCTTTCCGGTTATTTCCGACTGGGATATTCCTGAGATCAAACCCTACGGAGTTTGCACTTACGAGCATGTGGTATCAAGGGTTCCTCATGAGGAGATCGTTGATAGGGCGGTTGAGGTTCGCGGTCTAAAGGTTACGACCATTAAGCTTGACATACCAGTTGCTTATGCCCCAGCCTTTGAAGGAGAGAGGGTAAGGAAGGATGACCTTTATCTTGAGTGTGGCGGTGGGAGGTCTCCTGCGGTAGAGCTTCTCATCTCTGCCCCCCTTGAGGAGGTTGAAGACGGCAAGATTGAAGTTATTGGACCGGAGATAAGCGATGTGGAAAAGCTTGGCATCAAAGGACCGCCTTATGTTCTTCCCTTTGCGGTTGTAGTGAAGGTAGCAGGGGTGAACATGCAACCAGACTTTGAAGGCATCCTGGAGAGGCAGTTTCACCATCTTATAAACTATGCTCAGGGTATCATGCATGTTGGACAAAGGAACATAATGTGGCTTAGGATCAGTAAACAGGCTGTAGAGAAGGGCTTTCAGTTTAAGCATATCGGGAAGATCCTTTATGCTAAGCTTAGGCAGGAGTACTCGGCCATTGTTGATAAGTGCGAGGTAACTATTTATACGGTTGAGGACAAGGTTAAGGAAGTTATTGAAATGGCAAAGAAGATTTATGCTGAGCGTGACGCAAGGCTTGCTGGATTAACGGATGAATCTGTTGATGTTTTCTACTCTTGCACCCTTTGTCAGAGCTTTGCTCCAAACCATGTTTGCGTGATAACGCCCGAGAGGGTTGGAGCCTGCGGAGCCTACAACTGGCTTGATGGGAAGGCTTGCTATTCTATAAATCCAGCTGGACCAAACCAGCCAATTCCCAAGGGTGAGCTGATTGACCCGGTTTTAGGGCAATACACTGGAGTAAACGAGTATGTGAAGCAAGCATCTCGCGGGAAGGTTGAGCGGGTAAGCCTCTACAGCATTTTGACTGACCCGATGACTGTTTGCGGGTGCATGGAATGCATTGCTGCCTTTTTACCTTCCATAAACGGCATCATGCTAGTCAATAGAGACTATCTTGGGATGACCCCGACAGGGATGAAGTTTTCGACCCTTGCGGGTATGGTTGGTGGTGGACAGGTTACACCGGGCTTTATGGGTGTTTCCAAGCATTACATCACCTCGAAAAAGTTTCTTTCGGCAGAGGGTGGATTGTTAAGGGTGGTGTGGATGCCAAAGATGCTAAAGGAAGAGCTTAGGGATAGGCTGATTGAGAGGGCAAAGGAACTTGGCGTCCCAGACCTAATCGAGAAGATTGCTGATGAGACGGTGGCTACAACCGAGGAAGAGGTTGCGGAATACATAAAGAAGGTTGGACATCCTGTGCTTAATTTACCGCCGCTTATGTAAAGATGAGATTTTAAGCTTAGGGGGCGAGTATGGGACTTACGGGAATTCAAATACTGGGGAAGCTACCGAAGAAGAACTGTAAGGAGTGTGGATTTCCTACTTGTATGGCCTTTGCCATGAAGGTTGCTGCTGGGCAAGCTGAGATCACTGCTTGTCCTTATGTTGACCCAAAGGTTGTTGAGGAGATCGCTGAGGCTACAGCTCCACCCATTAGGACGGTAAAGCTCGGGGGTGGGGATGCTATCTATTCCCTTGGTGGGGAGACTGTTCTTTTTAGGCATGAAAGGAGGTTTGAGAACCCTCCTCTTATAGGAACGATAATATCATCTTCCATGAGCGGAGATGAGGTTGATAGAAGAATAAACCTTTATAAAAAGCTTAGCTGGGAAAGGGTTGGTATACTTTTAAGACCGGATGTGGTGTATGTAGAGGGTGCAAACGCTCCGCTTGTCAAGCGGATAAGGGAGGAGCTTCCTTGGTGTGCTTTAGTGTTGGCTGGAGATAAAGGGAACCTTGAGGAATGTTTAAAGGTCTGCGGTGATTTCAAGCCGCTTCTTTATCCGGCAAAGGGGGAGGCTGAGGGTTTCTTTGAGTTGGCAAAGGGAAAGAGCGTTCCGCTTGTCATCTCTGGGGATAGCCTTGATGAGGTGGTAAGCCTTTCTCAGAAGGCTTTAGATGCTGGACTAAAAGACCTTGTTCTTGACCCAGGTTCAAAGGGAGTTCGCGAGCTTTTTGAAGACCTAATGATTATTAGGCGGTCAGCCATTAAGACCAAGTTTAAGCCCCTTGGATTTCCTGTTATTACTTTCCCTTATCGATATACAGATGACTATTTGCTTGAGGTGACTCTGGCAAGTCTACTTATTCCAAGGTATGCAAGCATTATTATTCTATCACAGCTTTCTGCGGGGGCTCTCTTTAACCTTCTTGTTGAGAGGATGAACATCTACACCGACCCACAGAAGCCTCTTGTTGTGGAAGAAGGGATCTATCCGGTCAACGGACCAAACGAGCTTTCCCCTGTAGTTATAACCTGCAACTTTGCTTTAACCTATTTTTTGGTAAACAGTGAGATAGAGGGGAGTAGGGTTCCGACTTGGCTTTTGATCAAGGATACGGATGGGCTATCTGTTCTTACCGCTTGGGCTGCTGGTAAGTTTGGGGCAGACACTATCGCCGAGTTTGTTAAAAAATGCGGAATTGCTGAGAAGGTAAAGCATAGGAAGCTTGCGATACCTGGGCTTTTGGCAAGCATCAAGGGCGAGCTTGAGGAGGAGCTTCCTGGCTGGGAGGTTATTGTCGGACCGAGGGAGGCAAGCGGGCTACCAGCCTTTTTGAGACAACTTCAAGTGGAGATAAAAGCCAAGGCAGCTTAAAAAAATTTATAAGGAGGTTTGTAGGATGGGTAATACTGTGGTTTGCGTAGCTGAAAGCATAAACATCATGTCAAAGCGGATCGGTGCGGCGATGAAGGAGAGGAATCCTGAGCCTATCCAGAAGATGGCGAAGGAGGAAACTGAGCTTGGAGCTGATTATCTTGATTTGAACATCGGTCCGGCAAAAAAGGACGGACCAGAGCTTGCAAGCTGGATTGTAAAGGTGGTTGAGGAGGTAGTAGACACTCCTATTTCTCTTGATACCACAAACCCGGAAGCGATGATCGCAGGGCTTAAGGCTTCAAAGAACCCGCAGAGGGCGTTGATGAACTCTATAACCATCCAGCCTGAAAGGTTGGAGAAGCTTGGTCCTTTTGCGGCTGAGGTTGGTTGCGAGGTTGTGGCACTTCTTTGGGGTCCTGATGGTTTGCCGAGGGATGCAAACGAGAGGGCATCCATAGCGGTGGATTTAGTGATGAAGCTAAACGAGTTTGGCATCCCAAACGAGAAGATTTGGGTAGACCCTATCATTACCCCTATCACCCTTGGTGCAGACCAGCTAAACGAAGCCTTGATGTTTCTCTCTATGCTTCAAGATATCGCTCCCGGGGCAAAAAGCATCGTTGGATTGTCAAACGTGTCAAACGGTGTGGCAACCCATCTTAGACCATACCTAAACCGGGCTCTCCTCATGATGCTTATGAAGTATGATATCTATTCTGCTATCCTTGATGTTTACGATAAGGAGCTTGTGGAGATAGCCAAAGGGCAACATCCTGATTGGGTAGCCTTAGTTCATCGTATCATGGATGGAGATGAGCCTGACCCGAAAACCCTTTCCCCAAAGGAGCTTGAGATCTATAAAACCGTTCGGGTTTTGATGGGTAAGACCATATTTTCTGAATCCTGGCTGCAGATTTAAAAAAGAACCAAAAATTGTTTTAAAAGGTTATAAACATGGTCAGGTTTTTTGTAAACGAAAGAGAGGTCCTTGCAAATCCTTCAGAGACTATCCTTTCAGCCTGCAGGAGGGCAGGAATTGAGATACCCTCCCTTTGTTATCTTCCGGGGCATCCTTATCCTACGAACCCTTGTGGTCTTTGTGTAGTAGAGGTTGAAGGTTTAGGTATTGTTAGAGCCTGTGAGACGAAGGCTAAGGAGGGGTTTAAGGTCTACACTGACACCCCAAAGGTAAAGGAAATACGCAAACACATATTAAAGGGGCTTGTAAGCAACCATTACGGTGATTGTAAGGCACCCTGTCATACTCCTTGTCCTGGTGGATTAAACATTCAGGGTTATGTAGGGCTAATCGCTAAGGGGGATTTTAAGGCTGCTCTTGCTCTGATAAAGGAGAAGCTTCCTCTTCCAGCAACGGTAGGAAGGGTTTGTCCAAGGTTTTGCGAGCCTGTATGTAGAAGGGCTCTTGTTGACAGTCCTGTAGCCATAAACAACCTAAAGAGGTTCGTAGCAGACTATTGCTATGAACACGGTGAGATACCTCCTGAGGTGAAACCACCAAAGGGGAAAAGGGTAGCCATAATTGGGGCAGGACCAGCGGGTTTAAGCTGTGCCTATTTTTTAAAGCTTGAAGGCTATGATGTGACCATCTTTGACCGGGAAGAAAAACCGGGCGGTATGCTCCGCTATGGCATACCCTCCTTTAAGCTTCCTAGGGATGTCCTTGATAAAGAGATTGGAAACCTTCTAAATCTTGGCATAGAGTTCCGTGGTGGTCAAGCTTGGGGTAAAGACTTTACCCTGTCAGACCTTTTTGCTCAAGGATTTCAAGCAGTTTTCATAGCCATAGGTGCAAGGAAGGAGCGCCTCTATGGGTTTCCTGGAGAAGAGCTATCTGAGAGCGGGTTGAATTTTCTTTTTCGTTTTAACAAAGGGGATGAAGTAGCGAAAGCCTCATTCGAAGGGAAAAGAGTTGCCATCTTAGGCTGTAGCTATACTGCAGTTGAGTTGGCAAGGGTTTTGGTTAGGCTTTCAGCTAAGGTTGATGTTTATTATCAACGGGCAAGGGTTGAGGCTCCTATACCTCAGCGAGAAATCTCTTACGCCGAAAAGGAGGGCGTTCGTTTTGTCTTTGCTACAGCTCCCCTTGAGCTGAAAAAAGGTTTAAATTCTTATGAGCTTAGACTTGCAAGGACGATAAAGACAGAAAAGAAAGAGGTGAAAGTCCTTGAGGAGACTGCTTTTAGTGAGGCTTATGATTTTGTTTTTAGGGCTTGGGGTGAGGAGCCAGGGGTTGACTTTTTAAACTATGGGGAGCTTGAAGCAAAGCTTGAAGTTAATCCCGATGGGACGCTAAAGGTTGACCCTTCTACACTTGCAACCTCAGTGCCTGGGGTGTTTGTGGGTGGGGATGTTCTTTCTGGCACAAGGACGGTAATTCAAGCTGTGGCTAGTGGAAGAAAGGCAGCTCAAGCTATTTCTTCTTTTCTTGAGGGTAGACCTAAGGAGCGCTCAATCATCACCGTGAAGTTTGATTTTACCCGCGGAAAAAGGGCTGAGGATATAGACTCTAATTTTCTTGACCAGTTTGCTCCTCAAAGTAGAGCCCAGCTAAAAGAGAGACCTCCTGAGGAGAGGATAAAGGACTTTGACGAGTTTCTAACTGGATTGACCCCGGAAGAGGCGGTCAAGGAGGCTCAGCGCTGTCTTAAATGCGGTTGCCTTGGTTTGTCAAAATGTGAGCTAAGAAGATACATGATCCAGGAAGATGTCCCGGCAGCAACCTCCCGAAAGAGGATGAAGTATCCTATTATAAGGACACATCCTTTAATCGAAGTCGATTCTAATAAATGCATTGCCTGCGAGCGTTGCGTTCGTATCTGCCCTTATTCAGCCATCTTCCTACGGGTTGTAGATAAAGGCAAACCTACTGAATACATCACTTTTAGGTTTACTGAGGCTTGCGTTAGCTGTGGGATGTGTGTTGATACCTGTCCAACGGGGGCTCTAACTAAGAAAAATCAGCCTGTCCCTTATGAAAGAAGCACAGCAAAGGAGGTTAAGAGCGTCTGCGGCTACTGTGGAGTGGGCTGCAACCTCACCTTAATTGTAAAAAATGGAACAATCCTTGAGGTGAAGGGTAGGGATTTACCACCCAACTACGGGTTTACCTGTGTGAAGGGAAGGTTTGGTTTTGAGTATTATAGGAGCCCTGAAAGATTGACTAAACCTTTGATCCGAGAGTCCCTTAAGGATGATTTCAAGGAAGTAGATTGGGATACTGCTTTAGATTTTGTGGCGGAAAATCTTAAGCGTTTGAAAGAGAAGTATGGACCGCAGGCACTTGGTTTCCTCTGCTCAGCGAGGGCAAGCAACGAAGAGAACTATCTTCTTCAAAAGATAGCCCGAGGTATTTTTAAGACGAACAATGTTGATAATTCAGCGCGGGTCTGACATGCACCATCGGTCGCAGGTCTTGCGGCCACGGTAGGAACTGGAGCAGCCTGCGTAAACTTCGACGAGATAGATAACGCTGAGCTTATCTTTATTCTTGGGAGCAACTCTTCAGAGGCTCATCCTATCGTTGCTCAGAAGGTCGATAGGGCTTTGAAAAAGGGAGCAAAGCTCATCGTTGCCGACCCGCGAAGGATCCCATTTGCCGACAGAGCAAACATCTTCCTACAACTAAGACCAGGAAGCAATGTGCCCCTTTTAAACGGCATGGCTTATGTTATCCTTCGGGATGAGCTCTACAACAAAGAATTTATAGAGAAGTATGTTGAGAATTTCGAGGGCTTTCGTCATTATATTCTTAGCGAGTGGGACCTTGGGAGGGTGCAGAGGTATACTGGGATCCCTGGTTTTTTGATCGAGGAAGCTGCTTACATGTATGCAAAGGCAAAGTCAGCCTTAATCCTTTGGGGGCTTGGGGTTTCTGAACATCGTTCCGGGTCGTATGCTGCAATGGCAGCGGCGAACCTTGCTACCCTTTGCGGTTTTTGGGGAAGACCGGGTTGCGGAGCTATGCCCTTACGGGGTCAGAATAATGTGCAGGGCGCTTGTGACATGGGGGGTCTTCCCTATGTATTGCCTGGCTATCAAAGCTATCTTTCACCTGAAGTGAAAGAAAAGTTTGAGAAGGTTTGGGGCTTAGAGCTTCCTAAGGCAGAGGGGTTAACTCTTCCAAAGATGCTTGAGTCAGCCCTCAAAGGGAATCTCAAGGGTATGTATCTTATGGGTTATGATGTGGCAACAAGTCATGGAGATATAGGGACTGTATTTCAAGCCCTGGAAAGGTTAGAGTTTTTAGTCTGCCAGGATATCTTTATGCCTCTATCAGCAAAATGGGCTCATGCGGTTTTACCAGCAGCCTGCGTGTTTGAAAAGTGCGGGACCTTTACGAACGGAGAAAGGAGGGTCCAACTTTTTGAAAAGGCGGTTGA
>Ga0326760_1000959_pt1 | contig 13488 bp, 16 predicted proteins | sample GCREP_S_FD_207668 | JGI IMG/M metagenome (GOLD analysis project Ga0326760, IMG submission 207668) | Hot spring sediment microbial communities from Geyser Creek Basin, Yellowstone National Park, WY, United States - GCR.EP_S | ecosystem: Environmental > Aquatic > Thermal springs > Near-boiling... | reverse complement strand
GGTAAGAATGCCTTGAGCTCGCGGACGATATCGGCGGGTGGCTCCCTTAAGAGGATTCCCTGCTCAGCCAGCGTGTCCGCCGCCTGAACGCCGGCTCCACCCCCGTTTGTTAGAACCAGCATGTTGCTCCCCCTTGGAAGCGGATTCCAAGCAAGGCTCTTCACGTAGTCAAATGCCTCCTCAATGCTGTTTACCTGCAGGACCCCGCTCTGCTTTAGGGCAGTGGACCAGATCGTAGCGGCGCCTGCCAGAGAGCCTGTGTGGCTCGCAACAGCTCTCGCCCCAGCCTCTGTTCTGCCAGCCTTTATCGCCACTATAGGCTTTGAGAGGGAGACTTTGGATGCCGTGCGCATGAACCTCTTCCCGTCCTCAACACCCTCCAAATAGATCAGCATAGCCTTCGTGTTGGGATCCTCTTCGAAGAACTCCAGGAACTCCTCGTCGCCCAGGTCAGACTTGCTCCCGAGGCTGACGATCGCAGAGACTCCAACACTCTGCGACACTGTGTAGCCCATTAACGCCATGCCGAGTACGCCGCTCTGAGACAGGATTGCGACGCTGCCTGGGATAACGTCGCAGGGGCCAAGCGATGCGTTGATGCGTGACGGCGTGTACACGTACCCAAAGACGTTTGGACCCAGCACTCTCACTCCGTGCCTACGTGCCGCCTCTACAAGCCTCCTCTCGAGCTCCACGTTCCCAATCTCCTTGAAGCCCGAGGAGATGACAACCGCAAACTTTGCACCAGCCTTTCCAGCATCCTCCACCGCCTCGATAGCTTTTTCAGCAGGGACGCCGACTATTGCAACGTCTACTTTGCCAGGTACTGTGGATACCGAGGGGTAGCACTCCAAGCCCATGATCTCTTCTGCAGCAGGGTTCACTGGGTAAACTCTACCCTTGTAGCCATAACCAACTAAGTTTTCAAGTATCCTGTAGCCCACATCCGCTGGAGAGTGGGAAGCTCCTATGACCGCGATGGATTCGGGGTAGAAGAGGTGCTTGAGCTCCTGTGACACTGCTACTCACCCCACGATTATTCTCGCATCAACGATCTTCGCGCCAGACCCCCGCTCGTACAGCATTATGGGGTTTAAATCCAGCTCTGACACCTCCTCGACTTTTTCCATGAGGTTTGAGACCTTCACTATGATTTCCTTTAAAGCTTCCACGTCTCTAGGCGCGCTCCCCCTGAACCCCTCCAAAATCCTGTGGGCCTTAATCTCCCTGATCATGGCTTCCGCATCGACGGGGGTGACCGGGGATACCCTGAATGTCACGTCCCTTACGGCCTCGACAAAGACTCCCCCAAGCCCGAACATCACCGCCGGGCCGAAGGTTTTATCCCTTATAGCTCCTACAACTACCTCTAAGGCTGGGGGTGCCATTTCCTGGACGAGGACTCCCACGACCCTGCACTTGGGCGCCCTCGCCCTCACGTTTCCCATGATCCTACTAAAACCCTCACTAACCTCTGCGTCGCTCCTAACGTTCAAGATAACACCACCAACATCACTTTTATGCACAATGTCCGGGCTTACGACCTTTAGCACCACTGGGTACCCTATCATCCTAGCAGATTCCACAGCTTCGTCAGGGCTCACTACGAGGGCGTGCTTGGGTACCGGTAGCCCGAAAGACTCGCACACCTTGAAGGCCTCATGCTCCAGCAGCTTTTTCCTCCCCTCCTCTTTAGCCCTCCAGATCACGCTGAGAGCCTCCTCCGCGTTCCCTGCTGGATCGTTCTCCCACATGGCTGTCGTTGTTTACCTTTATGCAAAAATAAAAAGTTTTACTCTAAATCTGTGTTAACGTGCGCTCCCAGGTGTATTCTAGAGAGAAGAATGTTTCTGACGACTTTTGGGAGCAAAGGGTCCAAGTAGTATTGACTTAACTTCTGGGAGAAGCACGCGCGGAAAAAGTTTTCGCCTACTTTTTGAAAGGATGTCTGCGCGCGCTATCAAAGGAACTTTTTACTTTGAGTTTCCATAGCGAGGACGCTTTCTACGTCCCATACCTCGACTTTTTCTGGCTCCCTGGGTAGATCCTCCCTCCTTGGTACGAAAAGGATTCTTCTGCATGGAAACCTTGATAGCTTCTCCTCCACAGCTCTCAGCTCGCTCCCGGTAATGTTCTCCCTCCACTTCACCTCCACTACGGCGACGAGCCTCTTGAAATCCGTTAGCGCTATATCTATCTCGTAATCCTTTTCGACTATCTTCTCGAACCGGAGCCCCATCTTTCTCGACAATAGCTTTGCGATGAACTGCTCAGCATAGTGAGGTATTCTCTCAGCCAGCACCTTCCCGGCTTGATGGTCCTGAACCTCCCTCTCGCTGACCCCATACTTTGCGTCGAGATAATAGTAGTAGTCTATCACCGGGGAGGAGTGCCTGTAATAGTACTTGTTTCTGCCGTAGAGCTTCACCTTCTCAAGCAACCCAATGCCCTCCAGTATCCTCAGGTAGGGGTGCACGAGGCTCGGGTCCTGTGCCGGGATCAGCTTATGCGAGTAGAGCTGAGATGCGATCTCCGTTGATACTTGCCTTCCATCAGCTACAGCCTTTAGTATGCCGTCGTACACTCGGGAATACATCCTCTCCTCCTCCGTAAATATCTCCCCTATCAGGGAGGGGACCGTGAGCTTTACTGTGCTGGGAAGGGCTTTGAAGAAATCCCCAGCAGTCTCCCATACCGGGACCAGCCACGGCTCCCTCAGGAATATGGAGTACTCCACCAACTTTTTCTTGTCGCTTACCTTATCCCTCAAGTTCGCCAGGATGTCTCCCTCATCGATTAAACCCATTTTGAAGTCCGAGAAAAGCCCCAAGATTGGAGAGCTTTTCCCAATCAGCTCCCTTGTCAACCATAAGGTTGACGAGATCGCGATCAGCCTTCCCCTCACGCCCAGCTTGTGAAGCAGGTCGAGGAACTCGCCCGGGAGACGCTGGATTTCATCGACGACGACCGTCTCATCCCTTTCCAAGCACTGAGTCGCCTCCCGTTTAAAGGCATCATAGCTCAAGGCGGAGTCATCTGTAAATATGGATCCGCCTCTGCCAACGAAGTAGTACTTATCGTAGCTTACAGAGCTTCTAATGAAGTAGCTCTTCCCAACCTTCCTCCTGCCGTAGACTAAGACCCACCTACCCGTGTTCCTGAACCTCTCCAAGTCACTAAACCTAATTATACTAATCACAAATAGTCTAACCATGGTTAGGGTTATAAGTCTTGCCAATCCCCACAATCACTACGCCACTCAACGTTATCTTCTAACAGCACCATCCCTACACGCTCCCAGCTTGCCGATGTAGCGTGGTGCGCCATAAACGCTACTTCATCCCTCTAGAGGGGAGGAGATGGATAGAAGCAACCCCAATCGCTGTAGAGAAGCGCTAGATGCCTAGCGCACGCTAGAAGGAGGGGCTACAGCGCGCCCGTGCTTGAGCTGATTACGGCAATACTTCTCTTCTCATGTTTTTCAAGGGCTCCTCCAAACCGTTGCGAGCGCAGGCTACGTCTTCAGACCAGCTTTCCTCAAGTTTTCGCATAGCGCGCGCACGTTCACGAAATAGTTTTTAACAAGCTCTGGCACTTAAGTCAGGGATGGAGGATCTGAAGCTGTCAGCTGAGGCATGCGAAAACCTCGTGAGAGAGCTGGGCGACAGGGTAGTAGCTGTCGCCCTCTTCGGCAGCAGGGCGAGGAGAGAGGCTTCCGAGAGGAGCGACTTCGACTTCTTCGTCGTCGTGAGGAACTTCAACGACAGGGACAGGAGGTTCAGGATATACCACTGCTTACACAGCGTCGTGAGGAGGGATGTCACGGTGATAGATGTTGATGAGGGCGAGCTCTTCAGGGAGGATCTCGAGATCAATCCACTCCTGCTCAACATACTGTGGGACTCAGTGATACTCTACGACCCCACCGGTAGGCTTAGGGAGCTATCTGAGCGTGTTAGGAATGCTGTCAAGGGCAGGCTTGAGAGGTACAGGACGAAGGATGGGAAATACGGCTGGAAGCCGAAAGCAGGAGAGCTCACAGCGATAGAGGTGTGAGTGTTGAGGGTAGACCCCCGTGCAGAGGTGGACTACAGACTCAAGCTGTGCCTAAGATACTTAGAGAGAGCTGAGAAGTTCCTCTGCACAGGAGACTACAAGGAGAGCGCAGAGGCCTCCCAGCTTTCAGCCGAGAACGCTGCTAAAGCAGTAATAGCGCTGAAAAGGCTACCCAGCTGGAGCCACGACCCATCGGGGGAACTTCTGGAGGTCGCCGAGGAGCTTCCGGAGGAAAAGAGGGCTATGGCAAGGGAGCTAGCGGAGATAGCGCACGAACTAGCACCAGAGCACGGGACCGCCACCTATGGAAGACCAGTGGAGGGTCTCACTCCCTGGGACATCTACGACGAGGAAAGGGCATTAGAGATGCTCAGGAAGGCGAGAAGAGCGGTAGAACTAACGAGGCAGATACTAGAAGTGCGGTGAAGCAAAGAAGAAGCCTAGTAAGTGCGCGCTGGGATAGCTTCTCCCAGTTTGTGACAGCGAAGAAGAGCGCATGCCTGGGGGGGTTAGCGCCTTTAGGAAAGGCTAGCGCGCGCGGTAGATGAAGAGAAGGATTCTTAGGAGGTCGAGGCTCTGAGTTGTGATGAAGAGCTGGATGTTATTGCTCTCGGCAACCTTTAGAACAAAGCTTAGGAGCCTCTCTAAGCCAGCAGGATGCTGGTGAACCTCCGGGTCCTCTATCAACGCGGCCGTATTGCTAGCGGTTAAGAGAACACCAGGGACACTCTGGCGCCATCGCCGAGATCATCGACGCGGACAGCCTTATCCGAAAAGCCGATCATCAATGCATATCCACTCGGACCGACCGGAACGTACGTCATGGAGTCGGCATCAGGCTCGTACCCCGCTCGTATAAGCGATATGAGGCTCTTATCCAGGCGCTTACTGTAAATCTTAGGCCAGACATTTCTCTCAACAAGCTCAATGTTTGAATAAACCATGCCATCTATCAGAGTCACCCCTCTCAAGTACTCTATTTCCTCCCTAAACTCGTTGTAGACCCCTCCATCCCCAAAGCAGCCCCTGTCTCAGAAAGCAAATACCCTTCGGGAGTCACGTATCCGCCATCACTCCTGAGGAAGATCCGCCTCTGCCCAGACGGGAGGCGAGCCGAGTACGGTACCTTAAACCTCATCACCCTACCCGACTCAAAACCCAATGAAACGTCTATATCCTCACTCGTATTCATTCCATACCAGAAAAAGCTCTTTAAGCCCTCCCAGTTCCCTCTCTGAGTCCTTCTCCAAGCCACAACATCAAACTTATCCAAGCCCCTCATCTGATCCCTACACTCCGCCCAAGCTGATGCCAGATAGATAGCTTCCAGCACCGTGGATTTCCCCGCCCCATTTGCCCCCATCAGCACATTGATACCGGTCAACCCGTCTATTCTCCCGCTCCTGATCCCCCTGAAATTGCTAATCGAAATGGGGGATATCAACACACTAGCGCGCGCCAGGACCGAGGAAGGTCCCAACAAAGTTCGGGATGATCTGAGCTGGGCGCGCGTGTTGACGGCGGATAGCGCTCTGCTGCAGCGGACCTTCACTCAAGGAAGCTACCTATTCCAAGAGAACTCATGGTAGCTGACGGGCAAAAATCGCCAGCCTCAATCCCTCTACGCTTTCAGAGGGCTTTGGCCTCACGGCTTACCCAGCCCACGGCTTAATACCACAATTGCGGCTTGTAAGATCTCCTAATAACGCCTGCCGTATCATCGATGAACCTCCAAAGCCCCGCTTTAGGGTTCACTATATCCACCCCTAGCTCCCCTATCAGTGCATCGCTCATGAGAACCTCCCTCTCGATCAGTGAAACAGCTAGGTCCGCCTCAACCTCTTTAGAAGCCCTGTCAGGCTCGAGGACAGCCACCCTACACGCCCTGGGGTAAACATGCATGAGCGTGGGACCCCCAGCAGTATCGTATTCGACCGCGATGGGCCTGCCGAGAACCTCGAGACCAACACCGCTCCTTATGAGGAAGGCTTGCGGGACGAGTAGCTGAGGCTCGTCAGTCTCAAAACCCGTGTTCGCAAGCGCAACAGCATCAACAGCCCCACTACCCATAGTGATCCTCAGCTTGACCCTCACGCCCATCCAGCTCAGCCCCTCGCCTTTATGTGCCCCACCCTATACCTCCTCCTTGGCACGATACGGCCAACCCTGTACCTCCTACGCGCCTCGCCCGTGCCCGTCATCCGCACCACATAGAGCTTTACACCGCGCAGTTAATAAGGTCTACGATGCCGTAGCGCGCGCTCTTCCAAGCAGGATTTATATATCTCCCTCTTCCCCATTAAGCGATGTTAAATGCAGGTCTCACTCGCTGAGAGAGTATTAGAGGAGATAGGGGCAGACAGGAGGCTGAGGATGAGGCTTGCTGAGCTCATCGTTTCTGAGCCTGAGGTGAGGCTCTTCATGCTGAACTCCATCCTACCCGACGTAGCTAAAAAAGAGGACATAAAGGAGCTGAGGAACGAAATAGCACAGCTAAGGGGGGAGATGGCACAGCTAAGGGGAGAGATAAGTCAAGTCAGGGGGGAGATAGCACAGCTTAGGAGGGAGATGTACAGCAACTTCAAGTGGACGGTAGGCATCATCCTGACGATATGGGGGGCAACAGTCATACCAATACTACTCAGGCTGATAAAAGCAATATGACCTAGCCGTAACACACCCATTCGTTTTCCTCCAATTTCATATTCCCATGCTAGTCTAGAGAACTTCAAGAGTTCTCTAGGGTGCTAGTCTAAAAGGACCTATCGTTTAAAGCGCCAGCTTGCCCTGGTATTCCTTAGGAAGTCGAGTTAGCTGTAGAATAAGCTTCGAACGTGGCGCTCTTTAATGCCTTAGAGACCCGGCAATTTGAATCCAGCTGGGAGGTGCCTGGCTTTCCAACTTTATCATGGTCACGATGAATACATTCATAAACCGTGAAAGGGAACTAAGCTTCCTAGAAGAGCGCGCGCTAAAATGGACAAACAAGCCGTTGGACGGGCAGGTGCTGAGGGAACTAGAAAGAAAAGCCCAAGAATTCGACTGGGAAAAAGGCGACAGAAAAGAAGTCTACTACATTTATTCAAGAAGCGGCTTCACCTTTACACCCGAAGAAGACGTGAAATTAGTCAACCTTCAGGAACTCTGCAACCAGCCATGCAACTAAGAAAGCATAACTTAAAAAACAAAGAACAAACACATCTTACGTATCGCTGGGCATATATCTCGTCTCGTCCCTCAGTTCTCGTTCCCTACGTATAACATGTTACTTCTCCGCCCAGGCTTTGAAATAATTAAAGCGAATTAGTAGCAGCAAAAGTAGAATTACCAAGGTCAGCATCTTTTTCACACACTTGAGAATCCTTACATGTATAGGTGGCTATAAGTTAGAAAGCCTTAAAAATATGTTTTCAAATTTTTCCACGGTGGGAAAGTGGAACAAGTGTTAAGGGTTGACGAGAAAGGCAGAGTACTTCTTCCGGGGGCACTAAGAAGAAAACTCGGCATAAATAGGTTAGTAAAGGCTAGAATAGAGGGGAACCGGATAATTCTCGAGCCAGTTGCAGACCCAGTTGAGCTACTAATGAAAGCAGTCATAAAGGGTACAGAAGACATTGAACTAGAGATAAGTGAGCTTAGAAGAACAGCCGAGAACCAGGTCAAAAAACTCATCGAGGAGTAACGTGTACTTAATCGAAACGGACATCATCCTAGCGGTTGCCTCACCCCGAGACAAAAACCACGAGACTGCACTGAAAGCGCTCCGCATCCTTAAACCCCTCCTACTCAGCCCATACAGCCTAGTTGAGCTAGACCTCCTCGTAAGCTCGGGGCGCATAAAAGTCGCACTCCCAGACTTCTACTGGGCGCTCGAGAGCCTGATAGCCTACTACAGCATAAACTTACCCTCACCACGCCCCACCCATATGGAAAAAGCGCTCGCCCTAAGGACCGAACACCACCTTTCCTACTTCGACTCGTTGCACGCAGCAGTTGCCATAAGTGCAGGAGCAACTCTAGTCAGCTTCGACAAGAAGTACTCTGGCGTAAAGGAATTAACGTACCTGCATCCGAGCAAGCTAATAGAAACGCCTAAAGGCCCTTAAGCCCCTTCCTGGCTTGGACGACTTGAACTAATGACAGCGTTTTAGGAATCCGCCGCATAACTTAGAGGTTGAGGTTTCGCTAAGCGCTCTCCACATCACTCCACCGATAGGCTTAGGGAGTTATCTTAGCAAATCGGGGAAAACAACAAGACAATACAAAGCTCCGGTCAAAGTCCCTCAAAAGCGATAGAAGTGACGGGTCTTCGAGAACTCTTCTAAGCAGAATTTATATATCGCACTCCTCCACATATAAGTGAAGACAAATGCAAACCTCCCTTGCAGAGAGGGTATTAGAGGAGATAGGGGCAGACAGGAGGCTGAGGATGAGGCTTGCGGAGCTCATCGTTTCCGAGCCTGAGGTGAGGCTGTTCATGCTGAACTCCATCCTACCCGACGTAGCTAAAAAAGAGGACATAAAGGAGCTGAGGAACGAAATAGCACAGCTAAGGGGGGAGATAGCACAGCTTAGGAGGGAGATGTACAGCAACTTCAAGTGGACGGTAGGCATCATCCTGACGATATGGGGGGCAACAGTCATACCAATACTACTCAGGCTGATAAAAGCAATATAACTCATAGCGCGCCACAGGCTGCTACACAAAAAAGAACATATCGGAATGTTTCCTTTGTAGTTCGAGAAGAAATATTTGCTGGTCAGCAGCACCCTCCTTAGTCCCCGGGACCCTGTCAAAGGCTTTGTCATCCGACACGATTACCCCGTCAACCGAGAAGGCTGATGCGGCAATAAGGCTGCCTGAATCTTAGTCCGAACATGCCCTCAAGCCCGGCTTGCTTGATAGGCGCGCCATCCACCACTGATTGCTACGTTCTGGCAGCCTCGAAGATCTGCGGGCGAAAGCTGTCTTTAGGAAGAGGGAAAAGATGAAAAGCGTGGAGGATGCGCTGAGGAAAGGGCTGGAGGCGGTGTTCCTGGAGGACTACTTTCAACCGACCCAGCTTGAAAAGCTTCACCAACCCCCACTCAGACGTTATTTGCAACAGCTAAGATGGAAACCCCACTAGCCTGAGCACACTATTCCACTTCTTAAGCTCTCCGCAACTGTGATGAGCTCGACCAGGGCTTTTGCATGGGATCTTATTATTGTCTCCTCACTTGTCTCAGCTAAATACCTGAGGGCATCCTTGAGAAGCATGTAGGCCTGCTCGTCGTACTCCAGTTCTGTCTCGAGAGCTCCGCAGAAAAATTTCAGCAGCACTATCGGGTCTCCTCTTGGCCCAAGGTATTTCTCCACCCTCTCGCCGAGCTCGAAGCAGCTTCCATAGCTTGCGCTGTGGATCCAGCGTCCAAATCTTCTACTAGCTTCATCGTAACAATCCAGGTCTCCATGCCCCTCGCACCACTTCTTCACCGCCTCTACAACCCAGACAACCGTCATAGAACCTCCTAAGATGCGGGGTACAAGGATACTCTTATGCTTTACCATCTCCACAGCGGTAAAGCGGGCATAGAGATCTCATGTGCGAGAGAATCAATGAGCCGTGCCTGACTCTCAGGCGCTGTGACTTTCGATGAGGAGACTGGCGCCTACAAGCACCTCCATCGAACCCCCCAGATCGACCGGGTCAGCTTACCTTGCCCTCAATCTCTTTCTTCCCGGCTTGACTCACTCCGGTGTTCCCTCAATGCTAGGAGCTCCTGCTATCACAAGCTCTTTACCCTTGACCTCGACTAAAGCGTAGTCATTCTCCTTGATCCCATATTTCCCATGCACTGTCTGTAGCCTTTTAATCCCCTCCGCTTAAGCACACTTAAGGCGGACTGATGCCTACCCTCGCGAGGCTCGGAGCGAAGATAACCTCCGTATTCAGGACTGGCATCCAAGAGCCGCCCCACGGCTGGTTCCTCATCGATCTCCTCCCTACACTGCTCTCCAATTATAGCCCCCAGCCTCTCAAACGGATCAACGCTGAACCGTTTCAAAACTATTTAATCACCTCTACACTTATCGTAAGGACATCTCCCTCCCTTATGCCAAGCTTCCTTCTAACCATCCTAGGAACCAAAAATCGTGCATCTCTTCCCAACCCTAACCGTCTCCATCACTCCCTCCACAAGAAAAACCCCTATTTCCGGAGAAGAAGATATTCGTCTTTACCCTTCCTGAAAAAGAAAGAATGGGGCATACAAGGGAATTTCCATGAGACGCCTAACTATCCGCACACCCCCACAAAGCTCTAAAAACACTCAGCCAATAAGCTCCACAATGTCGTCGAAGAGTTAAATCTCGGCAAAAACCAAAGCCCCACGCGGGCTGTCACAGGAAACAAACTCTACCTACACCAATATTGAAGCAACCCCTTAAACGATGTTTTGGGAAAGCCAAAACTTAAAGCTCCACAAACGTAAATAGAGGTAGAGCCAGCCCAAGACCCGGTAGGACCCCAACCAGCAAGCAACCCACCACCCCCGCCTCCCAGTAAAACACAACACGTAACCCCGCCCAGACCCCATAAAGCCGCCAAAACCCCGCACCCAAACTTTCCCAAGCAGAATTTATATATCCCATCCCTCCCCATTAAATGAAGCAAAATGCAGACGTCTCTCGCCGAGAAAGTAATAGAGGAAATAGAAGCAAACAAGAAACTAAAAACTAGGCTTGCGGAGCTCATCGTTTCCGAGCCTGAGGTGAGGCTGTTCATGCTGAACTCCATCCTACCCGACGTAGCTAAAAAAGAGGACATAAAGGAGCTGAGGAACGAAATAGCACAGCTAAGGGGGGAGATGGCACAGCTAAGGGGAGAGATAAGTCAAGTCAGGGGGGAGATAGCACAGCTGAGGGGGGAAATAAATCAGGAAATAGCTCAGTTGAGGGGGGAGATAGCCCAGCTAAGAAGAGAGATGTACAGCAACTTCAAGTGGACGGTAGGCATCATCCTGACGATATGGGGGGCAACAGTCATACCAATACTACTCAGGCTGATAAAAGCAATATGACCTACCTGCAGCACAACCATTCGCGCGCTCGCGCTTGCGCGTGGCTTTACAGAAACTAAAGTCAAGCTTGGTGTCCTTGCGTCAAAACAAAGCCATTCTTCTGCAAAACCTTTACCGCTTTATCCAGGCGCTCTTCCCTAACAGGTAAATGGTCAGTGGAATAGGTAGAAATAACAAAAATGGGTATATCTTCATTTGCTAAGAGCGTAGAGACATAGGAAAGAAAACCTGTCAACTCAAATGGAAGCCTCACTTCAAAAGTTATTATCTTGAAAAACTTTTCTCCGCAAATGACTTGTAAGTCAGCTCCTTCTCGAAAAATAGCGGTGAACTCACTTTTATCTTTAATAACCGCGAAAACTTCGTTAGAAAAAACAGGAACATTACGGTTCACCTACTATGTACCTGTTTCCATCCACGCTGAACCCTATCCTAACCTTTCCTCTAAGCTCATTAAACCTCATGCTCATCGCAAGCAAGCATGCTGCACTGCTATAAAGTAGCAACTATTAAAATAGCGCGCGCGCGCTAGAGCTTGGAGGAGCGCAGAGGGGCAATAGTAGACACATGCGTCCCGGCCTCCAGGAAACTGGGGGCCCTAAGAACCCTCAACACGAAGCTGTACATCACCCCAATCGTCCTGCTCGAATACCTCAACTGGGCGCTCGAGTCAAGAAACCTCTGGCTAGCTGAAGGAGATGCCAAGAGGACCAGGGGATACGAGCGCCTAGTCGAGCTGCTCCCCTCAACACTCCTAGAGCTCGGAATAGAGGTCCTCGAGCAGAAGCTTACGGTTCCTGAGCTCAGGGAGGCTGCTAGCTTGGTTCTACAGCGAGGCATAGATCCCGGAGACGCACTCAATGCAATAACAGCCAGAAAGGGAGAGCTAGGCATCATAACGCTAGACAAAGACTGGCAGCGCCTCCCAGACTACGTAGCCACCATAATCACCCTCTAAACAACACAGCCACCTCTCCTCCATACTTTTGCGAAAAAGCTAAACACACAGAGCAAATCCGCTCTCAAACAGTTAAATCTCCAATCCACACATGTAATCTTCCCCATTTGAGGTTACCCCTACGAAACGATTTCCAACTTTTCCTTTCCTCCAACCCTGTTTCCACTAGAATACAGAAGGATTTAAACACATAATTCTCCTAGCCCCCCAGCTTGTGCACAGAGTCTGAAGTGAGTTTCTCCGTGATGAACTCCATCATCACTGACAAAGCAGAAAGGGGAGAACATAAAAGAGCTAAGAAACGTGTGCGCACAACTCGCTCCAGCCTAATTGAAATTAGCAAAAGCTTAATTTATACATTTTCTAATGATAAAATCAGGCATGAGTATGACGAGTCCCTTCCCGGGCCCAAGTCATTCTACCAGAACAGACTTTATCAAGTCTCAAATAGTTGTGATAATAGTTGGTACTCTCTTTTTAATCTTTTTAGGTATTTTTTTCGATATAATTTACCCTTTTATTCCCCATATTATTTCCCATTTTAGAGTTAGCTCTTACGATATAAGTATAAGTCTTTGGCCAGGTGTCGCTTTTCTCATGTTCTTTGGCTACGTTTTCGGACCCATAACAGGTTTCACAATTGGGTTAGCGAGCGCGCTATCTCTCTTTTCTATTAAAGGAGGATTATCGCCTGGTGTAGAGCTAAGTCTAGGCCTTGAAGGCTTGCTTATGGGTTTAGCAGCCCGCGCCCTGCCAGAAAGGAAGAGAAGAGAGACCGCCGGGTTACTATTGTGTGCACTACTCGCTGTACTTAGCTCTTTTATAACCCTGATTTTTGCTATCCTTATTGACAGTATAACGGGAGATGTCCTTCCGCTAGAACTTTACATGTTGATAAGCTTATCTGTCGCAATAAACGGCGCGATATTCACACCTTTAATTACCTTTGGTTACTACCACATCAAGCGCGTAGTGACTATGGAAGAATTTAAAGGTGAAACTGCATCCTCTCTTGATTTCACTTTGCCTCTAGAAATCAAAGAACATAAAAAACAGACTCAAATGAGCCAAAGTTTTAATATGCCCGCGCCTCTTCCACCACCTCCTCCTGTCACAGTCTCGGCAAATCTAAATTCGGAACTCATTAGGGCTGTAGAAAAAGGAGATATTGTTAAAGTTAGATATCTCCTGGAGAAGGGTGCAAGCGCGAACGCTAGGGATAGCAGGGGTGCAACTCCTCTGCACAAGGCAGCGTCTCAAGGCAATGTCCATATTGCCCAACTTCTGATAGAGCATGGAGCAGACGTGAACTCTAGAAATGAGTATGGAGCAACTCCGTTACATTATGCAAAAAATGGGGAAGTCGCTGAGCTATTAATCAAGCATGGTTCAGGCATTGATGCTAGAGACTA
>Ga0326760_1000958_pt1 | contig 13507 bp, 9 predicted proteins | sample GCREP_S_FD_207668 | JGI IMG/M metagenome (GOLD analysis project Ga0326760, IMG submission 207668) | Hot spring sediment microbial communities from Geyser Creek Basin, Yellowstone National Park, WY, United States - GCR.EP_S | ecosystem: Environmental > Aquatic > Thermal springs > Near-boiling... | reverse complement strand
GAACGTTGAATCATAGTCGAAAAACTCGGAGAGAACCTCCCAAGTTCTCGGAACCAAAAACCTGAGAAAATGGTTTCTCACACCTCTAACTTTACAACCCGCTACATCTTCAAGCAATCTCTTCTCACTCGCTATCTTATTCGGATCATCGTATGAAAAGTAGCCTGTATGTAAACCTATCTCCCAACCTTTATCTACAATAAAATTTATTTCATCTACCAACTCTTCAAGATTGTTACTGCCACCAAAATCTTTCTTATTAACTAAAAAGAAAAATGTTGATTTAGTATTATTCTCCGCTTCTATCATCATTATGCGTCTAAAGTTCATTAATGGATCATATTTTTTGCTAAATATTCCCGCAAATCTTTTACTCGCATCTTTAAGACCACCCTGACGTGCAGCCTTTATCAATGAACTCATAGCGTAAATCTTTCCCATGCGCGAGAAGTCCACATCATGAGTTAAAACAACAGCAAAGCGTGCTCCCTTTGGCCATTCAATATCCAATAAACCTTTATCTAATAAGAAATCTGAAACTTCACATTCATAAGGTATTCTTCCAGTATAACGAGCTAGAAAACGTCCATGTTTATCACGGAAAGGCCAATTGTATTCTTCCTGAGCAGTAAAAACAGAATAGAGTTCCGGTTTCTCTCCCTTAAGCCTATTTATGATATAAACGAAAGAGGTTTCCTTCATCGACGATCCACGCTCAACGTCTGCTTACCACCTAAAAGCTTAGCTCAGAAGTCCGTGAAAGCCAAAAAAGTCCTTGGGAGCTTCAGGAAGTCCAGATGAACCTACGGCTTCGTCAGCACAGCCCCGCGCCAGCGCCTCCCATAGACCAGCCTCTGCGAGGCGCCTCCTCCTCCTTGGGTGCACGGGGAACACAACCCTAGCGCGCCCCGCGAGACCCGCGACGAGACGGACAACCCTGGAGGACCTGCCGGGATCGTCCACGTTCTCCGCTCGGTGCACCGTCACCGCCGCGTAGCCTGGCTCGAGACCGTGCCGCTCTAGCACGCGCGACCTTTCCTCCGCCTCAGGGAGCCACTTCCTAAGCGCGCGCACGTGCACATCCCCCGTAAGGTGGACGGTCCCGGGCACGCGTTCCGCCAGCAAGTTCCTCCGGGCGCTCTCCATCGGCGCGAAGAGCATGTGCGAAACGTGATCCACAACACTGCTGTTCACCTCCTCCGGCATCAACATATCTAAACACCGCAAGCCAGCCTCCACGTGCGCGACTCTGAAACCGGTTTTAATGGCCACGAGCACGCCGCCCAGCATCAAGTCCAAGTACCCGTGAGAGTCGCTCCCCACGCCGAGGAAGTAGTCTGACGCGCGCCGCAGAAAGAACTTCATGAGCACCTATCGCCTTCACGCTCCCGCCGCTCGCATAGGATGTATGTAGTGAAGCGCGCTTTCCTGCACGTGAATCCCGCGCCCAGAAGCATCTTCAAAACCTCGCTGGCATTACGCGACAGCTCGAGAACCACGTAGCGCGTTCTGCGAAGCACGCTTTGAGCACCCCTGAGAACCTCTAACTCTGCGCCCTCAACATCGATTTTGATGAGTTGGATCGAAGACTCATCCCGCAAAATATCGTCTAGGGTTGACGCGTCCACGGTTACGCTCGCGCCCTCCCGCACGGCGGACGCGTAGCCGTACATCGAAGCGGGGATCTTCAACACAAGCCTTCCTCGCGCAGACCACGCCGCAACTTCGCGCACCACCACGTTGTTACACCCGTTCAGCTTGACGTTAACCCTGAGAACCGCTGCTGTGGAGGGAACCGGCTCAATAGAATACACGCGGCCCACCGCCCCGACGAACTTCGAGGCGACCAGCGTGTAGTAACCGACGTTGGCTCCAACATCGACGAAAACAACCCCCTCCCTCAAGCGAGATCTGATGAACGCGTCCACGTCGCCCTCGCGGCCAGGGAGCAGGTAATAGAAGTCATCCGTACCACCCCTTATAGCGGCAACTCCCAAACCCTTAATTTTAAAGATGAAGACCCCTTCCAGCGCAAGTCTCGGGTTAAGCGCAGCGCCTGAAATAGTATAGAAGAGCGTGTCATAGAGCGCGGACAGCAAGAGGTTAAGCTCGCTCCTCAGCGTATATCCTTTGAAAGCTCGCAGCAGTCTTAGCCAGACAAACGATCTGATCAAAAGCCTGATAATGAATTTAGGCAATCTAGATGGCAATGCTTTTCTCTACAAGCTCTTTGTAAAGCTTCACTATCTTATCGACTCTTTTTTCGATGTCGAAACGCTCTTCAGCCAGCCTTCTCCCGTTGAGACCCATCCTCCTCGCCTCTGAGGGGTTCTCCAGAAGGTACAGGATCCTATCCGCTAGCGCTTTAGAATCCCTCGGCGGAACAAGGAAGCCGTTGTAACCGTCGATAACTTGATCCGGAAGCCCGCCCACCCTGCTCGCGACCACCGGCTTACCGCAAGCCATAGCCTCCGTCGCCACAAGACCCCAAGCCTCCTGCAACGAAGGAACAACGACAACATCGCTCGCCGCGTAGTAAAGGGGGAGCTCTTCTTGTGAAATTCTGCCGGTGAAAAATACGCAAGATGAAATACCCAATCTTCTCGTAAGCATCTTATGGTAGTCTAGTAAAGGACCGCTCCCACCTATGATAAACGCAACATCCTTCCTCTTGTCCAAAACCAGCTTAGCGGCTAAAAGCAAATAAGTTATACCGTACCGCGGACTGTGATGCCTTAAAGTAAAGATTACTTGCTTATCTTCGACGGCAAACCGCTTCCTTATGATATTACCATTTAGCGCAGGGTTAAATCTTTTCGTATCAACCCCATTAGAAATCAGGTGAATTTTCCCTACGTCTTTTACTAAGCTTGCAGCCTCGTTGAAAACTGCTCTGCTAGCAACGATTATTGCGTTTGCAGCATTCAAAACCTTCTTTACCAGCGCTTCGTAACGCTTGCTTAACCTAATCCCATACCCTACGGATGGCTCGACGAGAATATCGTAACCATGGAGAGTAACAACTAAGGGTATGCGCTGCCTGAGCCCAACTTTAGCTAAGTAGGCGGCCCAGCCTTCCAGGTAGGCGAAGTGAGCGTGTAGCAGGTCGGGCTCAAGCCTCTTTATGAGTTCTTCGATGTGCTTGCTGTAAAGCAGCTCTGAGTAGAGCGAAAGCGGCGAGCGCAATAGAGCGCTAACTGGGTAGTGCGCGAGCCTGTTTAACCTCAGCGGCAGCTTGAGTAGCTGGCTCCTGCGCACATCGTAGAAGCTGACACCGTATGCCCTGGCGTCGCCTTCAAACCTGAAGCGCGCAACTGAAACGTTCAGGCCATGTTTCGCCAGCCGAATAGCTTCATCAAGCACAAAGCTGAAAGCGAGTTCTTGCGGGTTCCTACCTACTGCAGCCGAAACCACAAGCAGATTCATAGCGCTTCTCCTTTGGTATCCCATGGATTCTTTAATATGCAATATGCACTTGTTTAATAAATTGCTTAATATAAAAATTCTAATAAAGTTGCTGAGAAGCTGAGAATATGTGATCTTATATCCATGTTACAATATCCTGATATACTTGAGCTGGGAGATGCAAGAGAAAAAATCAATGTTATGCCAAAATCAGGACGGATATTTCTCCAAAAGTTCACTTATTGTTAGAACTTCGATGCTTCCTCTTTTATTTTCTAAATATTCTAATAATTTTTCAAACTCCTCCTTTGACCAGTAACCTGGTTGCTTGGTTTCCGTTATCTTATGGTAGAGAAGAATAAGTACACCTTTTTCTTTTTCTGCTTTATCAACAAGCGCTTCCACTTCCGAAATATTGCGTCCATCAGCCGTGATTCTGTAAATTTTGTAAGGAGAAATGAAAGGATATGGGTTAATCCATGGAATTATTGTGAATCCCATTTTGTATACTTTCTTAACTTTTTCAATTACTGTTTCATTCCAATCCCCGTACGGATAGGCGAAATAAAAAGGTGTAATACCGTGCTCAATCATAACTTTTGCACTTTCATTAATCTCGTATGTTAACAGTTCTTCACTTAGTTTTGTAAGCCGTCGGTGAGTCATTGTATGGCTACCTATATCCCATCCATTATCATAGAGTTCCTTCCAAAATCGCCAAGGTGTTCCTTTAGTTATTATGAAAACCACCCCTTTCCAACCATGCTTTTCCAGAGCTGGTTTTGCTATGGTATATACACTTGGGTCACCATCATCAAATGTGAAGACTACTATACCTTTTGGAAGGGTATATGGGTGAATTGTTATATTATGGAAGATTACTTGAACTTTTTGATATCTTTTTGAAAGAACTTCAAAAGTTAGCGGACCCGTTGGATTTGAGCAATTGAAAATCCATCTTGGAATAGTAAGCTCATTGTAACCAGTTCTCAATATAGTTGATTCTGAAAATATTCCAACATTTGCTATGTTCGCTACACAGCTCGAGTTTATACGAATAATTATTTTATCAAGTTTATTTACATCATCGATAGTAAATCTTATGAGGAGAAAATATTTATTTAAATCAATATAATACTCGCAATTTAATCTGGCTGGAACTTCATTGATCGATGTTACTGCTTTATTGATAGATATAACTATTTTATTTGTATTAGTTTGATATGCTAGTAAGAAAGAATAAAGGATAATAAAAATTGCAAAAACAGCAAAGATAACTATTATGCGCGTTCTAGGCAAGTATTTTATTTTAATGTAAGCGCATGCTACGCTTTCCTGAAGGTATAGGAGCATACCAATTACGAGACCCGCGTATCTCACGGAAGGAGATCGCCGCTATCATCTTTTAAAGCTTGTTTGGCGCACTAGCGCGCGGCTTTGTGTTACGTTCAAGTGTTACCCGTCAATCGTGTGCCCTAACTGCAGTGCAGGTTGGAGATCACGTACACGAAGCACACGAGAGCGCCAGAACTTGCCGCAACTAAGCACGAGTACGGTAAACGCAAAGCTTAAAGGTAGATGTTTTAACAGCAACGGTACTGCTTCCCATTCTGAGTAAACATCAAGTGGAGGTTCAAAGACCACCTTAGCCCTCAATGCATCAACCTTGAAGTACAGCAAAGAGGAATCTCCCACCAGGAACCTGAGCGTGACATTCCCGTGCACCTGCAAATCGCGAGCTATGTAGGGGTATAGCAGGGACTGCCCGATCACCTTCTTCACCACAATCTGCTCAGCAGTAAAAACAGGTCTTCTCGCGAGAGCCAGAAATCTTCCCTCCAAGGTCATGTTTCCTTCTAGTTGCAAGGAGCTACCGTTGCTGAAGTGGATGAAAACCCTTGCGCTAACAACGTGCAGCTTACTCATTTCGGCAACCGTGTAGAAACCTAAGCCGGATTCCAGCATAGCGAAATCCGAAAACAACCTGAAAGGTATTCCAGGCGAACCCATTATCACCACATAACTGATATCGCGAATCACGAGTTGATCAAATGGCATATACAGTTTAAGCAAGCTCGAGGGAATAATTATTACGCTTGGGGATATTATGGTCAAATTGTGCAAAATAACTTTACTAGATGCTAAATTAGAGTATGAAATTTCGCTATAATACTTTCCAGAATTAAAGTAGACGTTTTTTTCTCTGCGTTTAGCAAGTATTTCACTTATAAATTTTATTGAATAACTTAGAGCCGATTCATTTCTTGCAAACTTTATGTAATTAATTCTGGTATTTCCTAGCATTACCTCGAACGTCGTGTTTAATCCTTCTTTTAGAGCTAAAAGAGTGTAGTTTCCTGCTTCAAGGCGTTTTTTATCTATGAACCTCCTTTCACGAGCTTCGAGCACTATGCCCTTTACCTTCACTAGCCATAATCTGTCGGCGCGCACGCCCATAGGCCCTCCGGAATAGCCAGCAGTAAAACAAGCGGGTTTCAGCGAGTCGAAGGTTAGGCAGAGCCTTCTATTCGCGGCATCAAGGCTAACTTTCATCACATGATCTCCAGCAACGTTAACATCGCTTCCTATTAAAACGCCAGACCAAGGCGGCGAGCAAATAACGTCTCCCTCTGTGAGTGAACAGTTGAGCACGTACACCTGGCTCTGCTCGGTGAACATCACCCCTGCGCACTTGTAGTTCTTCGCATCCCGGAAGTCGTAAATGAAGAAGAAATAGTTCAATGTCTCCGAGTTATACTCTCCTATCTCGAACTTTATGGTAGCGTTAAACGCCTCAGGGGATAGGAAGAAGGGGGTTCGCCACACAACAATGTTATTAAGCTTCTCCGAGCGGTCGCCGAGCACGACCGAGTCCACGTTTATCTGCACAGCGCCGCTGGCGAACGCAACCGGAGTCTTCAGCAGATCAACGGTAACTATCCTAGTTTCCTCCAGCGGGTCGTAAGGCACCACGATGACCCCGTAGCTGTAGAGAGCGGGGTCGATCTCGAGCACGCTCGTGAAGTTCACGCCTGCCAGCGAGAGGAGGAGGTAGGCCTTGTCGACTGACTCGTCCCAGACAGGCGGGATCGCGAGCGCCATGCTGCCGTTGGGGAGCGGCGGCGCCAGCGGCGGCGCGTCGTACACGTCGATCGAGCCCACGCTGAACAGCTTGGGCAGGCGGGGCAGGAGGATCCTGCCGATCCAGCCGGAGCGGGCGGGCTGCGAGTCCGTCACCCAGTTGATGTAAAAGTAGGGCGAGTCGAGGTTCCTAGTTCTGAATGCGACAAGCGAGAGCTCAGGAACCTGCCACTGCCAGGCGTAGGAGGGGTCCGAGAAGGCGTAGTAGATCGGCGCTGCGAATGCGGACGCGTCCCTGCTGCGGAAAGTGGGCGACAAGACCCACCGGTTCGGGTTAGCCCAGAGCAGTTCGCCCAGCTTATCGAAAGCCGCCTTCTCGGCATCGTTTATCCTCCAGCGCTCGCTCACGATGCCCCAGTACGAGGCACATATCGATGTATTAACTGCTAGAAAGGCCGGCAGAAGGCTGAGTGCGACAGCCCTTAAAGATCTGCCGCGAACGAGACGCTCCAGCGCGTAGGCGGCGGGCAGCGCCAGCGCGATGTACACAAAAAGGATAAACCTCTTTTCACCCCAGTAGCCCGTGTCGATCCCAGAGGCGTTGAGAAAACTTAGAGTTCTGCCCACGGCGACGGCAAAAGCCGCGAGCAGACCCAGCACAGCGACTGGAGCTTTCGACCCTTCGCGAGCTAATAGCTCGTAACCGTATAACCCTAGCGGTAGAGCTGCGCCCAATAAAACTGTGTACATGAACCAGGGCACCAGACCCACAACCCCTCCAGGATCCGCTCTGCTTGTAGCGAAAGTGTTGGAGGGATCTAAGGCGACGGAGACTCCCAGGATTAGCAGGAAGGTGCCCAACGCCGACGCTACAGGGGCTCGCGCGCGCAAGCGCTTGGTCAGCCTCGCGAGCAAGGGCTCCAACCCTACACTGAAAGAGCTGAGGACAAACGCGGCTACCGCTGCCAAGGCTGGCGCGAAGAAGGTCGCAGCGCGCAGCGGCATAAGACTCTGTAAGCTGGGCGTACCCTGAAGGGCGAGGAGAGCCGACGCCATATTGAGCGCGCCCCCCGCGAGCGCGCCCACGGCCGTTCCTAAAGAGACAGGCTTCAGGGCGCTAGAGAGGCTTCTACCCCAGAGGAGCGCCAACAGCGCGAGGAGCGCCGCCGCCACAACACCCTGCGGGGGGTGCGTGGACAGCATCGAGAACATCAGCAAGCCGGCTGCGGCAGCAGATCCGGGAAGCGCACCCCGCAGTTCAAACATTTTAAGAAGGAGGGACAGGAAAAGGAGGAATGCAGCAACAGAGAGAGGCTGAGGTACGGGCCACATCAGCGGAAACTGTATGTACATTAAGTTTCTATGCACTTTTTCGCTACCGCTGACCAGAGCTGTGAAGTACGCCGCAGAGCTCGTCGGCCTGTTGAGGAGGAGGTAGAGCCAGCCCAAACCCGAGAAAACGAGCGGGAGTATCAGCGCTATGTTTCTGGATGCGGGGTTCCCGGCGACATTAGCGGTAAGCTGGGCTAGCGCCAGCGTGCTCAAGAGAGCTACGGGCAGGAGAACGCTGTTAAGAGGTGGGGCGTCGTAGCAGTTCGCCAAAAGCATGAGTCCCCCTTCGAACGCGTGAAAAACAAGGTAATTATCGGGGCTGAGGCTTAGAAATTTCCAGGGGTTTCTAATGAGGTTTACTGACCACATGTAGTGTCGCAGCATATCCTCGCCCGGAAGATACACATCATTTGGATAGTATATCGAGAAGAAATTATAAATAAGCGTTAACCAGGAGCACATGAGCAAAAGACTGTCACCTTTCATTTTAATTTCAATAGATTGTCTTCTAACTTTCTTCGAATAGATGCTAACAAGATGGAAGGTATGCAAAGCTGCGAGCACCAACGCAGCGTAGCGGTTTGCCGGGAAGCCTAAGAGAAGGGAAGCACCTGACACTATAACTCCGAAGTACGTCGAACCGATAATGAAGGAAAATAATGCGAAGCCTAGTACATCGTCAAAAATCCCTCTGAGCTTTAATGCCTCTACCAACGAAACTCCGACTACCGGGGCAGCGTACACCAGCGCGAGGGGCAGCGCCAGCCAGGGAATCGGTATGATGTTCGCAGCAATCAACGCGGCGAAGCCTGCTACGAGCGCAAGTGTGACAGCTTCCCGCGGCAAATGCAGCAGGATACGGAACTGCCTACCAGGCCTCCGAACGGCAATGAAAAAGGAAAGCGCGACCAACGAGGAGTGCATCACCAGTTTTTCGGGCCACGGGTAGTAGATATAGGTGGCAACAGCGAAGGATAGCAAGGACGCAAGTAAAACCGCTAGCAATGCTGGCAGGATCGTGCTTCTCAAAGCAGCGCGTATTGCAGAGCCGACAGCTTCCTTCATAGCCAAGGGTTAAGCGTCCCGTCTGGGCTCTAACAGTTCACGGAGCAAACTGTACAGCTTTTCAGCTGTCCGGCGCCTATCGATAAGGGGTCTTACGCGAAGGACGTTAGTCCTGATGCTTTCCATTGTGCTTTCGTCAAAGATTTTTTCCAAAGTTCTCGTAATGCAATCGAGGTCGTGCTGCTCGCACGCGAAGCCCACCTTCCACTTCGCGATCAGCCTCCAGAGCTCCGAGCCGCGCCTAGTCAACGCTATAACAGGGAGCCCGCAAGCTAAGTACTCGTAAAACTTCGCTGGTATTGCTGGGTCGTACAGCTCCGAGGTCACGTGCGTGATAGTCCCTACGTTCGCGGCCGAGAGGATCTCTGCCAGCGTGCGCGCATCTTGTATCGGCTGCAGAACCTTTATGTTGTTAGTTAAACGTAGCTCCTTCGCTGCTTGCATGAACTTCTTCGCATAAGTTACGTCTCCGAAACCCCCGACGAGCAAGAATACCACTTTCTTTTTGAGCACATTTGGCAATTTAGCTACCGCCTGGAGAAGGGGGGTAGCGTCGTAGTAGCCGCCTAAGCGCCCGCTGAAAACGAGAACTACAGCATCGTCACTCAGGCCGAGCTTCCTCCTGGCTTCATGATGTGGATACGGTTGAAAAACTCGCACATCAGCACCGTTCATCACGAGTCGTGCACGCACTCCTTGCTTTGCTAGCAAACTTACTAAACTGGGAGTGACTGCTACGACCATGTCAGCTCGTCGCATAATAGAATAGTTAATCATAATTATTAAAGCGAAAAATTTTCTAGTGAAACCTTTCGTCCAATTCAGCCAGTACTCTAGGGGATCCCGCACATCTACGATGAGGCGCGCATTCATTAACTTAGCTGCGATATACACGGTGGGTAGCTGCTCTAAGTGAGGCAGTGATACAAATACTATCTTGGGCCTTAATACTAGTGAAGCGAATAGTGCAGGGATCGTGCCCAATATGTTAAAAATTTCTATAAACCAATTAGAATAATTAATGCGCCATTGCAAATTAAGGATAACGAAAGTATCATGTACTATCCCTTTTGCCTTCCTAAACACTTGTGATAAATTCCTAGAAGGAGATAACGCACCTAAAACATATACTTCCATCTGTTTACTAATAAAGCTGGCAAAATATTCAATTCGCCTCCAAGGAGCTCCGGTAAAAGGAAAATCATAACCACTTATAATGATAATTTTATTATTTTTGATTTTTACCATCAAAAATCTTTAAATAACCTTCTTTTCCAAATAGACCATGTGCTAATCCTAGGATAAATGAGTGCAAAAACTTTTTGAAACCATCAACATATAGTACAGCCAATGTAATCCAGAAAATATCTATAACAAATGCGATTATATCTTTTCTTTTCTCCCTTAACAGAATTAATGAATTCCTAACAATGTAATAAAATCTTTGCGGATTTTCATAACTTATGGATTTTGAAATTTCATCCGAAATCACTATATTGCCCAAATTACTTATTCGAATTTTCTTTAAAATTTTCATAAACAATTTCTTTAGTTTAAATAAAGCCGGAATGTTAATTGGGATACCGATTCTATGATCCATAAGTTTGCATTCTACCAGTATAGTTTTAAAACCATATTCTCTTACTCTAGAGTATAGATCGAAATCGGCCTGATCTAGAAAGAAGTTTATTCTAAATGGTATGATCGCAGCTATGTTTGCTTTAATTAATGTACCTGAAAAAGTATGATAGATTACTTCCCTCATTTTACAGAGATTGGAAGGCCCTCTCTGCCCTAAAGCCAGGATGCCGATGCGCGCCTTTAAGTGATTGGGCAGAGCATCGTACAACTTTAGTACCTTGGTCACTGCGCTGCCGTTGACAGCGCTATCCTGATCCAGAAATAGTATCCACGTAGGGGCGTAGCGAAGCGAGTATTCGACGCCGCGTTTAAGTGCGTAGGGTACTCCGGCGTTGAAGCCATTTTCGATAAAATCGCATCCGTACTTTCTGCTTAGGGCTATTATATTCTCAACGTTCTTCGATGCGTTATCCACTATAACGATTTTGTAAACTTGTTCTCTAATGCTGGCTAGGCATTTTTCGAAAAGCATCAAATTAGGGTTGTAGGTCACTACCACCGCTACCACTCTGTTGCAATAAGATTCTCCAGAATCATTAGTTTGGTTTTGCTTCATATATTAAATGAACATCGTAGGTAAGTCAGATACCAGCGCAACCAGGCTGCCGCACTAGTTCTCGGTTTCCATAGGCTGCCGAGTCTCCTTCCCCGAAATCGAGCCGCGGCCTCTGCATAGTATTTGAGCCTGGCGCTTTCTTTTATGGAGCGGGTAACGCTTCTTAAAGCGGAGAGCAGCATGCGAGTGTCGTTCTTTCTGTTTTCGCTTATTAAAATGTCGAAAATGATCGAGAAAAATATTCTTCCTAGGAGCATTTTTGTTGGTGCGTTTAGTTCTATGAACAAACGTAAAGCGTTGTATACGATATAGGGGTTGTGTTTTCTCCGCGTTAGCGAATCGTGATAGACGATGCACGAAGGGTTTAGGACCGCTTTGTAACCGAGTAGCCGGGTGAAAAGGGATATGTACCAGTCTTCGTAGCCGCCGGCTACGAAGTACGTTGGGATGTACGTGCCGTGTATCCTCCTCGACGCCTGCAAGATGCTTTTTCTCACTGCTAGCGCCGCGCCTCTCGCCAGCTGTATCTCCTTTACTTCTTTCAACGCCCCGTTTGCTTTCTCTCCCCAGCAGCCGATGATTCCGAACCCTGCTTCGCTGATTATGTCTCCGCACGAGTCTAGGAGGCTGGGGTACCGGTACTGGAGGAGGAGGCACTGGGCGGCGCCGACGTCTGGGCGTTTCGAGAATAGCTCGTGGATGGCTGCGAGAGCTTTTTCGTCGATGTAGGTGTCCTGGTTTAGGAGGAAGATTAGGTCGCCGCTCGAGAATAGGAGGCCGGCGTTGTTTCCGCCGGCGAAGCCCAGGTTTTTCCCAAGCTTTACTATTTTCAGTTTGTCCCCCATCGCCGCTTTGTATTTTTCGATGAGGTTTAGTGTGTCGTCCGTGCTGCCGTTGTCGACGACTATTACCTCCACGTCTAGCTGCGGGCTGATCGCCTTTAGCAGCGATTGGAACAATTTTTCTATGTAAGTTTGCCCATTGTACGTAACTATTATCATACTTATTTTCATTGCTGCTAGATGTTCGCGAAATAATCTTTCTTGCTTAATATTTCTCGAAATATTTTGATGTATCTGTTAGCTATGAAGTCCCACGAAAATACCGTTAGGTTTTCTATATAATCGCACGTTGCAGCATTCGACTCCATATTTTCAATGATTTTTACCAGCTCGTACGTTGTTTTGAAGTAGTAACCTTTTTCTCTGAGTATTTCCCTGTGGAAGGGTACGTCGTAGGCTATGATTGGCCTGCTGTAGAGCATTTGTTCGAGGAGAGAGGGGTTTGTTCCGCCTACTGTGTAAGGGTGGATGTAAGCTCTGCAGTTTGCTCTTAGGGTGTACACAATCTCGTAATCATATATTCCTCCTAGAAATTTTATACGGGAATCTTTCCCTTTCAGTTTAACTAGGTACCTTACGTAGGGGTCTCGGGGGTTTAATGGGCCTACTATAACTAGCGCGTTGTTCGTTTTTACTTTCTTGAATGCTTCTATCTCTAAATGTATGCCGTTCTCGGCTACTAGTCTACCTATTGTGAGATAATACTTGAAACGTTCTAGCCCGAGTTTCTCGAGTATTTCCATCTGTTTTTCCTCGTTAACTTGGGGAAGCTTTCTTGCACCGTATGCTGCATACTCCAACTTCTTTGGCTTCCATCTGTGCTTAAGGTACTTCTTGATTGCGAGAGAGTCCGCGATTGTTGCATCGGGTGCTTTGCATGCCAGGAATTCTGCGATGAGCAGGGCGAAAGCGGTGAGCAGGTAAAGCGGTCTTAGGTGCAGCAGCGCGAACTTCATTCTAATTAGTAGCCTTTTCCACTCGATTCCGTCTGTATTGACAATGGTTTTTCTTCTAGCAAGTTTCGCAAGTAGTGCTGAGTAGGCGCCGTCTGGCGCAACATAGTAGAACAGCTTCGCATCTTTAGCTTTGGCGAGCAAGTACAGGGTTGCGATTACATCGTAAATTATCGGGATTGTTGTTGTCGGTGTATGTTTTGCCCAGATGTGGATTCTTTTTACGCCTTCGTACTCGTCTATGCCGAAGCGATCGCTTTCGCAGGTGACATACACGTCGAAGTGTTTTTTCAGTCTCTTGGATAGCTCATAGACGAAGGTTTCGGCGCCTCCGTACTTTGGTGGGATGCCGCGGGAGCCTATTAGAGCGATCTTGGGCTTAGGCACGGGTTTTGCCAGCAAGCGCGACCGTCGCTGCTGCCGCAAGCGTTGACGCCAAGGTTGGCAGCGTTAGGGATAGCGCCGTGTAGGCGAGCCTGATGTACCGTGACGCGTTGAAGAGCGTTGCCACGTGCGCGGCGAGGGCGGTGGATGCCGCGTAGAGGGCCGCCGCCAGCAGCAGCGTGGGCAGGGGGTTGTGGGCGATCCAGGTCCAGGCGATGGTCCAGGCGAGGTTGAGCCCCTGCAGTACC
>Ga0326760_1000957_pt1 | contig 13508 bp, 14 predicted proteins | sample GCREP_S_FD_207668 | JGI IMG/M metagenome (GOLD analysis project Ga0326760, IMG submission 207668) | Hot spring sediment microbial communities from Geyser Creek Basin, Yellowstone National Park, WY, United States - GCR.EP_S | ecosystem: Environmental > Aquatic > Thermal springs > Near-boiling... | reverse complement strand
TGGAGGGCGCCTGGGTTCCCGGCAGGGGGGTGAGGGACGCGGGCGCCGCGGCGTCGATCGCCGCGCTCATCGTGAGGGACTACCGGCGCGGCTGGACGTACGACCACTACGGGAACGTGGTGCCGATGACCTGGGACCTGGCGAGGCGCAGGCTCCTGTACCTCATCCCGCTCGCCGTCAAGCACGGCGCCAGCCAGCGCGACCTCCGGCTCATCAGGGACTTGGTCTACAGGGCGGCGGCGACCGGCGAGCTCCCGCCCGAGTACCTGCCCCTCGTCAGGCTCGAGGGACCGCAGGCGGAGAGGATACTCGCGGAGCTCGGCGCCCGCCCGCGCGCCGCGGCGGTCGCGCGGAGGGCGGCGAGGCGGAGGGCGAGGGCGTGATGGCCGCGCTCGCCAAGCGCCTCATCTCCTCCCTAGCCTCGGCGGGGAGGCGGCGGAGCTACGCGTACGTGGAGGACGGCGGTTCGCTGCGGGCCGTGAGGCTGCCGGACGGGCGCGTCGTCTACGTGCGCGCCGTGCTGGCGGCGGGTCCCGACCACGTCGTGGCGGTCGACGCCTCCGGCAACGTCGTGAGGCTGCCGCTCAGGTGAGCGCCCCGCGGGAGCGCTTTAATACCCCCCGCGGGGCGCGGGGGGCGTGCGGGCGAGGCGCCTCCTCACGGGCTGGCTCCTAGCCCAGCTGGCGCTCCAGCTGCTCGCCGCCCTCCTCCAGCCCTCGTCCGCGGCGCCCCCGCCCTACTCGCCGGCGCCGCCTTGGTACGACGACAGCATCCCCCCCGGCTTCATCGCCCTGTGGAGGGGGTCGAGCATGACGCTGGCGCCGTTCTACGGGTGGGTTCCCAGCGGCTACGACTTCTGGGTGGTTCGCGCGGTCTCCAGCCTGCCGAAGCTGTCGGCGACCGTGACCGTCGACCCGTCGCGGGACGCGGTGCTCACCCCCTGGATCTACGACGTAGCGTTCTCGTGGTCGGGCGGCGGCGTCCCAGCCTACGCGCTCCCCGTCTCGCTCAACCAGGGGTGGAACCTCGTCTTCCTCAGGAAGGGCTCCCAGCCCTCCGCCTCGGGCATATGGGCGACCGTCACCGCCGCGGGCTGGAGCCAGATCCGGTTCGGGGACTCCACCGGCCTGCCCAGCGGCTTCCTCGCCCACTCGGTGATCTGGAGCAACGCGACGCACGCCCAGGTCTTGGTCTACGCGCCCAAGCCGGGCACCTACTACCTCTACTGGCAGAGCCAGGTGCAAGTCCCCGACGCGGGCGCCCCGCACCCCTTCTACGCCTGCTACGGCGGCGTCTGCGGCGTCCGCTTCAACGGCGTCAACCAATACGCGCAGAGCTGGGTCGCGAGGAACTGGCTCCCCACTAACCAGTCGAGCATCGTGTGGCAGTTCTACGTGTTCCCGAACCAGACGGCGTACGACTTCCGTATCTACCCCACAGACAGCCGGTACACGATTCTGCAGGGGTCGATCGTCAGCGACGGCGGCAGCAACGCGCACTACGTCTCCGCGGGTACGAGCGGCTACGTGGCGCAGGTGAACCTCACGGGCATATCTGGGACGTTCACGCTCGTCGTCAGGGTTCGCGCTTCGGCTTCGGCGAGCAACGTGCTCCGAATAGAGCTGTATGAGGACGGGAAGCAGGTCTCCAGCGCGACGGTGAGCCTGTCGGCGACGTACGCATCAATATATTATTATCCCAGCGTCCTAGCAGGTGCGGGCAGAAAGTACACGATGAAGATCTACTTCGCAGGGGGCGTAGACGCCTACATAGCGTACGTAGACGTGTGCTTCAACCTCGGCAGCGTAGGATTCCTCCGGCAGACACCGCCTCATCCGTTCCTGATCGGGCTAGCGTGGGGCGGAGTGTACAACTTCATCTTCGACGCTGGGGGGACGTTCAGAGGCATCTGGTCTGGCTTGAATAGGGTGGGTAGGCTGCAGACGGTGGCGATAACCGTAAACAATACGCTCCTAGCGACCTACTACAACTCCTCCCTAGCGAGGAGCGCGGCGTACAGCTACGGAATCTACCAGGCGAGCAGCAGCTTCACGGTAGGCGGACTGGCGTACAGCTACTTCTACGGCTTGACCACTAGGGTTCTCGCCTACAACCGCTCGCTCACCGCGGTCGAGGTCGCGGCCGCGTGCAGCGGCTCCGTGCCCAGCGGCGGGTTGCTTTTCCACCTCGTGGCCGACCCCCGCTACCTCTACGACCTGAACTGGGACGGCTACGTGGACTGGCAGGATCTCTCGGGGAACGGCAACCATATGAGGCTCGTCAACTTCCACTCGCAGGGCAGCTTCACGGGCGCCGTCTACAGCGTCTCCGCCTACTTCCCGCCCCTCAGCCAGCCCCGCTTCTCCGTCTCGTACAGGTCTGGGGGCGGGAGGCTGGCGGTCTCCTGGGTTCCCTTCGGCGCCCAGCTGGTCGTCAGGGACTCCTCCGGCGGCGTGGTCTACAGCGGGGTGGGGCAGGGTCTCCCCGTCTCGCTCAGCCTGCCGGCGGGCACGTACGCGGTGGAGCTTTCGTCGGCTGGGAGCGCGCTGACCGGCGTCTCGGCGCAGCCCTACTACGTGCTGAGGGCGCAGGTCTCCGTCGGCACCGACTCTGGCGCCACGGTGGCGCCCCACCTCTACAGCTGGTACTTCACCGGAGGCTACCTGTACGCCCCCAGCTCCGCCTCGCTCAACGTCACCGGCGCGTTCACGCTGACGACCGCGGTGCGCGACCTCTTCACTAGGAGCACGACCGTCGCCTCGAAGAGGTACTACGTCCAGACGCTCGAGGCGGCGGCGCCCGCCCCCGCCTGCGCCGGGCGCGACAGCTACGGGATCAAGGTGGACTCGCAGGGCAGGGCTTACGCGGTTTTGACCAAAAGCGCGGGAACCACCTACACGGCGGCGGACGGCGCCAACCTCGGCGACCTCTCGAACGGCAGGCTCGTCTGGCTGGCGGCGCGGTACGACGGCAGCTACCTCGCCGTCTACAGGAACGGCACAGCGGCGAGCGCGAGCGTCGGCAGCGTGGCCCTAGAGACATGCCCCAGCGGCTTCGCCGTCGCCTGGGACCCCTCCGGCAACAACGCGTACGGCTACGTGAGCTACGTCGCGCTCCACGCCGCCGCGGTCGACCCCAGCCAGGTCGCCGCCTCCTTCACGGTGCCGGCGTCGAGCCTAGTGCTGTTCTCCGACCCGACGTTCTGGGACGGCTCGAGGTACGTCGACCTCTCCGGAAGCGGGAACCACCTGTACCCAGTCGGCAGCGTCTCGAGGGTGGAGGACGACAGGAAGTGGCTGTGGGTCGTCCAAGGGCTCGGTCCCGCCGGCGCGGTCGCCTTCAGGTTCGTGCCCGCCGGCGCCTTCGTCCGCGTCCTCGACCCCTCGGGCAACCCAGTCTACCAGCTCGCGAGCGACGGGGGCGACCTGACCGTCAGCCTGCCGGCGGGCACCTACACGGTGGAGGTGTGGCTGCTGGAGGGCGGCGCGGGCGCGCCGGCGGTGCAGACGTTCTCCTGGGGCGACGAGGTGTACGGGATGGGCGCCGGCTTCCTGAGCGCGCAGGTGGCGCCGGTTCCGAGCGCGGCGGCGTGCGGCTGGGTGCAGGGGAGGCTGAGGCGGAGGGAGCTGCCGATCCAGGGGAGCGGCGCCGGTCCGCTCTCGAACTACCTCGTCCCCGTCCTCGTGGCGAAGAGGCAGGAGTACGCCACGGCGGCGAACGCGCTGTACTGCCCGAGCTGCAGCGACGACTTCGGCGACGTCGTCTTCACCGCGGCGGACGGGAGCACGCAGCTGCCGGTCTGGCTCGAGCAGTCGCAGCCCGGCGCCTGGGCGCTGTTCTGGGTTCAGGTGCCGTCGCTCCCCGCCTCGCCCTCCTCCGCCTCCGTGTACGTCTACTACGGGCTGGCGCCGAGCGGCTCCCCCGCGCCTAGACCGCTGCCGAGGGCGCCGCTGATCGAGGGGTTCGAGGGGTACGCGGAGGGGGCCTACGTGCCCTCCCGCGGCGGGGCGGGGGAGGCGAGGGTCTACTCGGTGGCGGGCGGGAAGGCGCTCCGGATCTACAGCCCAGCCAACGCGACGACCGTGATCGCGCGCGCCGCCGCGGGCGGCAGGGTCGTCGCTAGGGTGTGGGTCAACGCGAGCGCCTTCTACGTCGGCTGGTGCGACGGGCAGGCGTTCGCGGCGGACGGCAGACCGCTGAAGGGTCTCCTCGCCTGGTTCAACCTCACCGCCGGCTCGACGGCTCTGCTCTACGACCTGAAGCCCCTCATCGCGAAGGGCGCCGCGCCGCCGAGGATGTCGTGGGTGAGGGTGGAGATCCGCTGGTGGGCCGGCTACGCGCACCTGATCGTCTCCGCGGACGCGGTCAGCCAGCCTCTCGTCGCCGCCTGGACGATGAGCGCCCCGCCCGCGAACTACAGCTGGCTGGCGCTCGGCGTCTGGGGTCCCGGCGCGGCGTACGTGGACTACGTCGCCCTCCTGCCGGGCGTAGTGCCGGACGTCTACCCAGCCGGCTTCGGACCGGAGGAGGTGATGAGCGGCGTCCCCGCGCAGCCGCCGCCGCTCGGGCTGCCCGCCGCCGCGCCGAAGGTCGACCCGATACCGGCGCTCGGCGCCGCCCTGAGGGACCCCTACGCCGGAACCCTCATGGGCACGGCGCTCGTCGTGGCGGTCGCCGTCGCCGCGGCGCGCGCGGAGGCGTCGCTGCCGAGGGCGATCGCGCTCGCCGGCGCGGTGCTGGCGGCGGTCGGCGTCCACGTCGGCAACTACGCGATGGTCGGCGTCGGCGCCGCCGCGCTCGTCTTCGCGCTCGCGCTGGCGGTCGCCTGAGCGGAGCGCTTATCACCCCCCTTCTCCGGCGGTTCCCGCGTGGAGCCCAAGGGTCTGCTGGCGGCGCTGCTGCTGGCGCTCGCGGCTCTGCCCGCGCTCGCCCAGCCGCAGCAGGTGCTGGTCACGGTCGACGCCTCGCCGAGGGAGGGCGGGGCGGTCAGCATCGTCTCCGCGACGACGAGCGGTCTCGTGCCCGCGCTGCCCTACACGTTCGCCGTGCCGAGCGGCACCCAGCTCTCGCTCTCCGCCGCCCCGAACCCCGGATACAAGCTCTGGTTCTGGTACGTGAACGGGACAAGGTACACGGGCGACGCGATCTCGCTGACCGCGCAGGGCTCCTCGCTGCAGGTGATCGCGGTCTACGGACCGAACACGACGCTGGTGGCGGCGGAGACCGCGGTCGCCACGGTCTACGTGACGAAGGAGGGCTACGTGTACGTGCAGCCGAAGCCGATCCAGCTCGAGTTCCCCCAGCTCGACCAGCGCATCTACGCGAAGCTCACCGCCTCGGTGCAGTGGGTGAACGAGACCTACACCGACGTCTTCGGCGCGACGAGGGTGAAGCCGACCGCGCGGTCCTCGTACACGCTCGTCCTCGGCAACATCTGCGGCTCCACCTGCGAGGACGCCACCTTCTACGCCTTCTACCCGAACGGGAGCCCAGCGTTCGCGAGGACGGTGAGGAACGAGGAGGTGCAGGTCTCCTGGCCGAACCGGACGGCGGTCGTCTACGTGCGGGTCGCCGGCAGGCTCTCCGGTCCCCACGCGCTCGCCGCGCTCGAGCCCGCCGCCCCCGTGCCCGAGACCGTGCTGCCCTTCCTCCCGCTGCTCCCGTTCGGCGTCTTCGTCGCGCTCGCCGTCCGCAGCAACGTGAGGGACGCGGCGCTCGGCGCCGCCGCCTACGCGCTTCTCGGCGGCTACGTCCTAGCCGCGTTCGGGACGTCGCTCGCGATCCCCGTCGCCGCCTTCGGGCTGGCGGTCGCGGCGCTGCTGGCGTTCGTGGACGTCTTCGGCAGGCGCTAGGCGGGCGCCCGCAGCAGCTCCTCCGCGCCGAGCGCCGCCCGCGCCGCCGCCTCCGCCGCGTACACCGCGTAGGCGGACGCGAGCGAGAGGGCGAAGGAGGCGAGCGCCTCGTGCCAGCCGGGGGGCGGCGACGAACCCCCGCCCTCCGCCCTCATCGCCCACAGCCTCGACAGCGCCCTTTCCGCCGCCCGCTCCGGTCCGTCCACGAGCCTCACCCCCGCCATCCGCTCGAACGCCTCGACGACGGAGACCGCTAGGTCGCTCGCCGCCTCGTCCAGCCTCCTAGCGACCGGCAGGAGCGCGAAGACCAGCGCCCTCGCCGCCGCCATCCGCTCCGCGTCCGGCGCCAGCTCGTCCATGCACGTCCTCGCCAGCTGGTTGACGAGCGCCAGCAGGGCCGAGGACACGGCGCCCAGCGGGGCGGCGGGCTTAAAAGGGCGCCGGCGCCCCTCCCGCCGTGGCGCTCGCGGAGCCCTGGGAGGACCGGCTGGGGAGGGGGCGCGCCGCGGCGCCGCTCGCCCCCGCCAGCCTCGTCGAGTACGTCTTCGCGACCGCGGAGGCCGCCGCCGCGCTCGGCGCCGCCGACCCCCCGCTCGTGGAGCGGAGGCTGGTCGCGTTCGGGCTGAGGGTCGTCTACTCGCTCGGCGCGAAGGAGGGGGGCTTCCACGCGCGCTTCCTCGCGTGCCTGCGGAGGGCGCTGGAGAGCGTGCTCGGCGCCCAGCTCCCGCCCCTCGCGCCGGTCTCGAGGGCGTACCGCGCGGAGCTCGTCGAGTGGCTGACCGCGCACTCGCAGCTCGAGGCGGTGCGCCGCGCCGTCGCCCAGTTCGCCCCCGCCGGCGAGCCGGTCACCGACTACGACATGCGGGACGCGGTCGAGCGGCTCGCCGACCACGTCCTCTACGTGGCGCTCCAGACCTTCTTCCACGAGGTCGGTCTGCTCCCGCTCGTGAAGAGGTGGGGCTGAGTGGAGGCGGCGCTCGGGCTGGCGGAGCGGGCGGGGCGCGCCCCGCCGCCGCTCCGGCTGGTCAGGCTCGGCGGGGAGCCGGAGGGACCCCTGCCGTTCGGCGCCGTCCTGCGGCGCGGCTCGTCGGTCGGCGGCGCCCCCGTGCTGTTCTGCGACCCGCCGGAGGGCGTGCTCGCGCCGACGACGAGGGTCGAGCCCGTCCCCTCCGTGAGCGTGAAGGTGGAGCGCGAGGGGCAGGTCGTCGTCGTCGCGGTCAGACCGGGCTTGGCGACGGGGAGCGAGGAGGACGTCCTCGTCTACCCAGCGAAGGTGTGGGACGAGGTGGAGTCGAAGTACGTCGAGCCGATCGCGTCCGGCAGACCGCCGGTCAACCCCGGCGTCCTCTTCGTCGGACCGCCGGGCACGGGCAAGAGCACGCTGATCGAGATCCTCGCGCGCGGGTACGGTCTCGTGCCGCGCTACATCGACGCGACGGTGGTCAGCAGCTACACGGGCGAGACGGAGCGGCGCGTGGCGGCGGAGCTGGACGCGGCGGAGCGCGCGCAGCCGTCGATCATCGTGATGGACGAGTGCGAGTGGCTGCTGGAGGCTAGGAGGCACAGCGCCCTGAGCGGGCACGCCGCCGCGCTGAGCGGCGCCGTCTCCATCCTCCTCAGGAGGATGCAGGAGTGGAAGAACCGGGGCGTGGTGGCGCTCATCGCCGCCGCCACCAACGAGCCGCCGAGCAACCTCGACCCCGCGTTCCGGAGGCCGGGTCGGTTCGGCAACCCGATCCTCGTCCCCCTGCCGGACGCGGAGGCGGTGGCGGCGTACCTCAAGCGCCGCGGCGTCCCGCCGGCGAAGGCGGAGGAGCTGGCGAGGATGGCGGTGAACGCCGGCGCTTCGATGGCGGCGGTCGCGGAGATGGTGGAGATGATGAGGAAGGGGAGGGAGCCCCGCCTCGAGCCGAAGAGGGAGAAGGGCTACCGCCGCCTCGCGCCCCCGCCGGTCTCGAGGGCGCTCGGCGCGAGGAAGAGCTTGGAGGAGATCTTCGGCCGCGCGGTGCCGCCGGAGCTGCTCAGGAGCCCCGGCGCGAGGACGGAGGTGGTCGGCGACCTAGCGGAGGCGGCAGCGCTCCCGCTCCTCGCCTACTACGCGTACGAGCTCGGGAAGCCGGTGATCGAGGTGTGGGGCACGGAGGCGCCGCCGCAGGTGGAGGAGGCGGTCGGGACGGCGGAGCTCGGCAACGCCACAATCTTCGTGAGGAGCGACTACCTCAGCGACGCGGTCATCTCGCAGATCCACCTGATCTCCTCCGCCCCAGTGGTGCTCTTCGGCAGGAGGAGGAGGCTGCCCGCCGCCGTGGACGTGACCGCCGAGGCGGTGGTCAGGGTCGGCGACCGCTTCGGCGACCTGCTGCGCTTGCTGTGCGCCTACTACGACGTGAGGTTCGAGGAGGCGCAGGTCGCGAGGGCGCTCGCCCTGCCGGATCAGCGGAGGGCGGTTCTCCTCTCCCTCCTCCCCCACTTCTCCGGCTCCGCGCTCGAGAAGGCGCTCGAGTACACGCAGCGCAGAGCCTACTGAGCGCTTATTACCCCCTCCCGACCACGCGGGGGCGTGAGCCTCGCCGCGAAGGCGAAGGAGCTCCGCTCGAGCATCGCCCAGCAGAGGCAGACCCTCGAGCAGGAGAAGCGGAAGGAGAGGGAGGAGCTCGCGAAGCTCCTCGACGAGATCAACGCGCTCCTCAAGGAGGTGGAGGCGAGGCTGGCGCGGCAGAGCGCGCCGGCGCCGCGGCAGGAGACCGCCCCCCCGCCCGCCGCCCAGCAGCCGGCGCAGAAGACCTCCCAGCAGCAGGGCGGCTCGGCGGCGCAGCAGCCGAGCGGCGGCTCGGCGCAGCCGGCGGGCGGGGGCGGCGCGAGGAAGGGCTTCGAGGCGGTGGTGTGAGCGGCGCCCTTTTCTCCCCCTCTGGGTCGCGGCGGCGTGGCTAGGGCGAGCTGGCTCGTCTACGGGGACGGCGGAACCGCCGCGGACGAGGTGTGGGTGTGGGACCAGACGGGGGAGGCGGCGCTCGGCTCCGCTAGGGCGGAGCTGGAGGCGAGGCTCGGGGCGCCGACCCGCAGGCTGACCCTGCGCGCCTTCCTCGAGGAGCTGGCGGAGCGGGGCGACCGGGCGGTCTTCCCAGAGTGGGGCGGGAGGGTGGGGGCGCTGGCGTGGCCGGCGCACGTGCTCCTCGAGGCGCTGCTGGAGAGGGGCGCGCTCAGCGCCCGCGACGTCTCCGAGTGGCTGGCGCGGAGGGTGGCGGCGGCGTGGGGCGCCGGATCCGCCTAGCGGTCGCCGCGCTCGCGGCGTCGGTCCTCGGACCCTCCGCCGCCCTAGCCGCCGCCGGCGCCCTCCGCCTCCGCCTCGGCGACCCCTCCGGTTCCCCCCTGCTGGTTCTCGGTCTCGCCGGCGCGTTCCTGTCCGGCTTCGCCTCCGCCGCCGCCCAGCCTGACTGCGGGGTCCGCGCGCGGGTCGCGGTCTACGCCGCCGCGCTGGCGAGCCTCCTCCTCGCCCTCCTAGCCCTGCGGGGCGCCCTGCCGCGCCCCCCGCGCCCGCTCCCCCTCTCCGTCCGCTGAGCGCTTATTAACCCCCGCCCCCGCGCCGGAGCGCGTATGGAGGCGGTTAGAGCCTTGGCGGTCGGGAGCGGGGAGCTGGCGCCCGCTCTGCTGCCCCTCGCCTTCGCCGGCTACTCGGGCAAAGCGAGGGTGCGCGTCTACGACCCGCAGACGGGGAGGCTGCTGCTGGAGAGGGTGGTGGAGGTCGAGGAGGGCGAGCCCGTCCAGCTCCGCGTCGCCGTCCCGAGGGGCGCGACCACCGTCTTCGTGGAGGCGGTGGCGGAGGGCACGGGCGAGGTGCTTCTGCAGAGGGAGCTGCCGGTGATCCTCGTGCAGGGCGCCCCCCAGCTGGCGGAGTGGCTGGGCGAGGGGGCGCAGCTGGTGAGGGGGATGGAGGTGGTGGGCGGCCTCGAGCAGCCGCCCGCCGTCGGCGCCAGCCAGCTCGGTCTGGCGGAGAAGGAGGTCTCCAGCCTCGAGCAGCAGGTCTCCAGCCTCGAGCGGCAGATCCTCAGCCGCCTCGAGCAGCTCGAGAAGGAAGCCCGAGGCTGAGCCCGCCGGAGGGTAAAAAAGGGGTCTGAACGGCTCCCCCTACTTCCTCCTCCGGAGCAGCGCGACCGCGGTGGCCGCCGCCGCGGCGGCTGCGAGGAGGGCGGCGCCCGTCTTCAGCTGCGCGTTCTCCGCCTCGAGCGCGGCGGCGCGCTGGCGGAGCGCCGCGTTCTCCGCAGCCTGCCGCTCGGTCTCGGTCTGAAGCGCCTCCAGTCTCGCCTTCAGCCGTGCGCTCTCCGCGGTCTGGCGCTCGACCTCCGCCCGCAGCGCGTCCCTCTCCGCCTCCAGCCTCTTGGCTCTCTCCGCGAGGTCGGCGAGCTGGCTCCGCAGCTGCCGGTTCTCCTCCTTCAGCTGGGCGGTGAGGTTCACCAGCCGCTGGAGCCCCTCTTTCCCGCCGACCCCCCTCCAGAAGGCGACCGCCTGCACCGTCGTGTTCAGGCACGCGGGCACGCCGAGCGGGAAGGCGTACGTCTCCGTCTCCGTCTCTCTCCCCGCCGTGGTCCAGACTAAACCGGCGTAGACGTACGGCGGGAAGCCGCAGAAGACGTCCTCGGGCACGGTGAGCTCGACCTCCGCCCTCTGCACGCCCGGCTCGTACACGTCGACCTTCAGCTCCCCCCTCGCGGCTGCGACCCAGCCGACGCCGCCGCCCCTCGACACGGGGATCACGACGTAGAAGAAGGCGCCGTAGGCGCCGGTCTCCGTGAAGTTGAGGCAGAGCCGCACCCTCACCCGCTCGCCCGGCTCGAAGGCCCCCTCCCTCTCCACCCACGCCTCCCAGTGCGGTCCGAAGACCTTCGGCTGCGCGGCCGCCGGCCAAGCGGCTGCTAGGAGCAGCGCGACCGCCGCCAGCAGGGCGGCTGCCCTCCCTCCCCTCATCGCCGGAGCGGGGGAGGAGGGGGAGAAAAAGGCGGCGCTCAGACCGGCTGCAGCAGCTTCGACACCGAGGCGGCGAGCTGCTGCAGCTTCGCCCTGACGTCCTGCAGGCTGGCGGACGCCTTCCGGAGCGCCTCCAGCTGCTGGCGCGCGTCCCCCTTCGCCGACCTTATGCGCTCCAGCTCGCTCCTTGCGCGCTCGAGCTCCGCGACCTGCGCCTCCACCTCGGGGAGCAGCTTCTTCGCCTCCTCGACGTCGCGCGCCAGCGCCTCCAGCTCCCTCCCCAGCGCCGCCGCCTGCGCGGAGAGCGCCTCCACCTCCCTGAGGAGCGCGTCCCTCTGCTGCTGGAGCTGCGCCTGCTGCCGCCGGATCCGGTCTCTGACCGCCAGAGCCCTCTCCCGCGCGCTCATCGCGCCCGCCGTCCCCGCCGCGGAGTAATAAGCGCTCCGCCGCCGCGGAGCGCTTATTATCCCCTCGCCCCGCGACCGCCCCCGATGAGCCTGAAGCAGAAGGCTCTGGCGGTCAGGAATCTGCTGGCCAAGACCGTGGAGGAGCTGAAGAGGCAGCTCGCCGTGCTGCAGAAGGAGCTGTCGGATCTCGACTCGAAGGTGAAGGGGCTGCTCAACCAGGTGAACGTCGAGAAGACCGACTACGAGGAGGCCACGAAGATGCTGAACGAGATCAGCGCGCTTATGGCGCAGGCCGACCAGCTCTACGCCCAGCTCCAGCAGCTGGGCTCCCAGAAGGGGAGCCTCTCGCAGCAGCTGACGCAGCTGCAGCAGCAGCTGGCACAGCTGCAGCAGCAGAAGGCGCAGCTCGTCTCGAGGCTCGAGCAGATCGAGAAGAAGTATGGCGGTTCCGCGCCTGGCGGCGGGATGCTCCCCGGCAGCGTGGCGCAGCCGAAGCTGACGGTCACGTAGGGGCGGCGCCGACCCGAAAGGCGGTAGCCCTTCCGGCTTTTGTCCCCCTTCCCCCAGCCGACCCAGCCCCAGACAGGGGGCTCCCCGCCTCGGGGCGCGAGCCGAGGCGGGTTCCGGAGGGCGGCGATCGACCTAGCGGGGGCGCGGGAGCGCTTATTACCCCCGCCGGCGCCCGCCAGCGCGTATGGCGGCTAGGCTGGAGGAGCTGAAGCGGAGGAAGGAGGAGCTCTTGAGGAGGTACCAGGAGCTGCAGGAGACGCTGAAGGTGGTGGAGGAGGCGGAGCGGCTAGCGCGGGAGAAGAGGGAGCTGAAGAAGGCGCTCGAGGGTCTCCAAGCGCGGCAGAAGGAGGCGGCTGAGCAGCTCGAGCGCGCGAGGAAGGAGCTGGAGAACCTGAAAGCGAAGCAGGCGGAGGTGGAGAAGACGCTCGCCGCCGCGGAGGAGAAGGCGCGCAAATACCTCGGTCTCCCCAGCGGCATCCGCATACAGCCGGTTCACATACAGCCGGTCGGCGGCGCCGCCGCCCCAGCGGGGGGCGAGGAGGAAGAGGAGGGGAAGGAGCTTAAGAGGGCGCCCAGCGCGCTCTGGCCCGCGGTGCTCTGAGCCTCAGGCGCCCGCCCCGAGCGCTTATTTAGGGGTCTCCGCGCCCAGCCGGCGATGGCGGCGCCGGCGAGGCGGAGGAGGCTCCCCCTGATGGAGGACGAGGCTGGGGAGCCGGCGGGCGGTCGGCAGGCGCCCGCCGGCGGCGGGCAGCCCGGCGACCAGCGGAAGGAGGAGGCGCGAGCGCCGGCACAGCCCCAGCGGCAGCCCCAGAAAAGGGAGGGGGCGGGGGAGCGGGCTCCCCCGCCTTCGCCTCTCTCCCCCCTGCGGTCGAAGATCCTGATGGACACGGGGGAGGAGCCTCCTCCGAGCGGCGCGCAGCCCCAGCAGGGCGGACAGCAGCCTCAAGAGGGGGTCGCCGGTCAGCAGGGCGGCGGTCCGGCGGCGCAGCCCCAAGCTCAGGCGATCTCGCAGGCGCCGACCATCAAGACCCAGCCGCGGCTCGGCGTGGCGAAGATCCTCCTCGACACGGGCGAGCCCCTCCCGAGCGCCCCGCAGCCGAGCAGCGAGCAGCAGCCACAGCAGGGCGGCGGGTTCCTTAGGGCGCGCCCCCCGAGCGGCTCGCCGCCGCCCAGCGGTTCGCCTTCCCTCGCCGCCCCGAGCCCGACTGGGACGCGGCAGGCTGAGGGCGGTCGGCAGCCGGATGCACGCGCGGACACGGCGCAGGCTTCGACGGGGACGCTGCCGAAGCTCCTAGAGGTTAGCGAGGCGCAGGCTTCGACGGGATCGCTCCTAGGGCTCCCGCCCTCCTTGGTTCGGAGGCCGCCGGCGGCTGAGGAGCTCGAGGCATTGATCAAAGGTCGCGGGAGGGACGTCGAGAAGAGGGCGGAGGCGGCGGGCTACGCGAAGCCGGCGGAGACGCAGCCCAGAGGTCGGCAGGAGACCCAAGGCGGAGGTCGGCAGGGCGGCGACTCGGAGGAGGACGAGCGGCGGCGGCTGGAGGAGATGGCGCGGAGGGGGCGGCGGGTGAGGGTCGCGTTCAACACCGCGTTTCCCATCTCCGAAGCCGTGGCCGGCTGCCAGACGCCCCAGAAACTGCTCGTGCAAGAGATCTACAGGATGGCGGAGAGGCGGGCTAGGGAGCTGATGCAGCAGCACCCTTGGCTCTTCTACGATATGGCGGTGGACGTCGCCTACGCGGAGCTCGCGGACAAGGGGGTGATCAAGCTCGAGGAGCTG
>Ga0326760_1000956_pt1 | contig 13510 bp, 13 predicted proteins | sample GCREP_S_FD_207668 | JGI IMG/M metagenome (GOLD analysis project Ga0326760, IMG submission 207668) | Hot spring sediment microbial communities from Geyser Creek Basin, Yellowstone National Park, WY, United States - GCR.EP_S | ecosystem: Environmental > Aquatic > Thermal springs > Near-boiling... | reverse complement strand
GAGCGTGAATCATTAAAACCTAGTATAAAACGAGACAGGCAGGATTCATCTGAAGACGGGCCCGCCGGGATTTGAACCCGGGATCTCCGGCTCCGAAGGCTTGACTCTGATGAGAATCAGTTCACGACCGATATGTGAAAATGTGAACTTTAGCTCACTTATGCTGTAATTAATGACCTTAAACGCTCTTGTCGTGAACTATGGTCAAGTCGCAATAAGGTTTTAAGAAGATTTAGAATGCCTTCTAAGTGATACACCTCGTTGAGACAAACATTTACTACTGCGTGGATTTCTCCTTCTTGAAGTTTTTCAACCACCTCGGCTACAGATGGTAAACACCAAATTGAAGGCGTCTCTTTTACTAGATTGAGGAAGAGAAGTATTTTATCTAGATCTTTCACTAGATCTCCATAACCTATGGGATTTCCTCTAATCTCTCCCGCTCTCATGCACAGCAAGTCTATAGCGTACAACGCTGTCTTGTAGCCTTTTTCAATTTCAGCTTGGCGACTTAACTTTTGGGAGTGTGTTTGTAAGATGTATATGTCTTTAAGGAGTGGGACAAGATCTTTCGCAAACCAGCAGGCCACCACATATGCATAGTTCTCTTTAGCATTCTTCCCTTCTCCGCCAGTCTCTTGCTCTTTAATATGAGGTGAAGTGAGGATAGCATACATAACTACTCCTAGAGGCGTAGGCTTATAAGGCTTTCTCACCCCCTTCTTAGGCGCAGCTTCATGTTCAAGCGCTTCTACATATCCGCATTTTTCAAGCATCTTTAAAGCTTTATTAATGAGATCAGAATGTATATTTGTCTCTCTCCCAATCTCACGACAGTGTGTATATCTTCCCTCCTCAAGATAGCTCTTAACAACTTTACTCAGCGTTATTCTGTAATAATCTCCTCCATAGATCAAATTTATACATGGTTGAAGAAGTCTTTTTGCTTCATTATCTATTTTTTCAATGCTTATTGTAAAATCCTGCACAGTCATCCCTGAGTTAAATATTTAGGAAATAGATATTATTATCTTATTAGCTCAGCCATGAGGTGTCACTGTCACTATGACAATGGACAACAACTATACCTGTCGCAACCGATAAGTAGATGGGATCCTGTGTGGGCGTCTATGAACTCATCTTAAAGAAAGGCGGAGTAATAGACGTGGGAGAAAGGAGAATCGTTAGAGCTACGCGTGATTACGGGCCTGGGAAGCCTCGATTTGTGATCAATCTTCCTACAACTCGAAATGATGTGTGGCAGTATCTCTGGGAGAATAAGATCCCCGTAAAAGTTTTCTTAGAGCTCCCAGAGGATCTATCAAAATATGAGAGTCAAGAAAGATCATCGAAAGTTAGAGAGAAGTAATCAGCATGGTATTGAGGAAAGTCATTAAGGTTTCAGACGAAGTTTACGAAAGGATTGAAATGCTTAAAGATCAGTGGAAACTTCCATCCGCAAACCAAGTTCTAAAGAAACTTCTGTTAAATACTGAAATGAGCTGTTCCGAAAGATATGATCCTGTGGAGGTTCTTAGAAACTTTTTCAATATGTGTACCGCAAAGAGATCCGAGAATGTTTATATAATTTACTGTCAAGGCAAGAAAGCTGTCGTAAGTGAAAGAACTTTAATTGATCTTGTGAAAAGATTCGATCTAAAGATCTTGATCTCTTGAACAAAGCGAGGCCAAGATCTTGATATATATGATGAGACTTCAAGAGACAGATATCAATCAGACGGCTTTTGTTGGTCTTTGGATCATTAAGTATCTGAAGGAGTTATTCAATAGATCTTTTGATAAAGAGAAGACATTAAGAGTTGCGCAAAAGCTTGTTGAAAATATATTTGCCGTAAAAAAGATCGCAAACAGTAATATGATTACTACTACTAACACTGTTGTAAAAATTGGTAAATTTGATAAAGAGCATGAGAATTCTCAGACAGATTCCTCCCATGACTCTTCTTATGCATACTCAGCCGATGAGGGGGTAGAGGTTGGGGAGGGTTTGTCGAGTGAGACAGGTGATAGTGATGTTTCGGCAAATGAAAGAGTCGTAGCTATGGAGGGTTCGCCTGGCAGTTCTGGATCTATTCTTTGTTCTGATGTTGTGTGTCTGCACAACATTCAGCTAAAGTTTGATTTTGCTGTTCTTAGGAGTAGTGTAGAGGAGGTTTTTGGCAAGCGTGCCCGCTGTAGATATGTTGAGGAGTCCAGGCAACATGTCTGCAGGCTGGAGTGGTCTGGAAGGAAGCTGACCTTGCTATTTAATGAGAGAAGTGGCGGCCAGATCTTTCTCAAAGCTTCTGATAATCCTCTTACCCCCTGGGAATTCGTAGCTTTCGCAGAGTATTTTTTACCTGGCATTTTCACAGCTTTGACGGGTAGGCTGATTACCCCTCGTGATTTCTATATTGTGAGGCCTCCCGAGCTCAACATAGATCTGCCAGGCGTGTATATAGGAGATGTTAAAATGATCTTGCTCTCTGATTATCTGATGTACATCAGAGTGTATCTTAAAAAGATAAACGATGCTAGGATCACCCGCGTTGAAGCTTGGAGCGAGGAGCTGGCTGGACAGGAGCTGGCGCATCTGATTCGTGCTGTTAAAACAACCATGTCTATGAGTGAGATGATAAAATTTTTTACAGAAGATGCTGAGAAGCGTGAGGAGCTGAAAAAAGAGGAAGCTTGCAACCCCGAGAAAACGGCTCAATATAATGCTGGGCTCGGCAGAGGTTTTGAAAGTCTTCCAGAGGATCTCCAGAAGTTTCTCCGCATCCTGAGCAGGCCCGAATATGCATATGTCAGGCTCAGATATGATGCTGTTGAATTCGGGGAGAGCTACTGGCAGGGAATGAGAAAATGTAAGTACAATTTTGGCGTATGGCTCAAAGAAGAGCTTCTCGTCTGGCCAGAGAATCTTAGGCCTGTGCTTCGATCTATTTTTACAGCGATCTATTTTTACAATAGACAATTTGCTAATAAAGGCGTGCCATGGGATCTATGGTATGAAGAGTTCAAAAGATGTCTCGAAGACGAAGGCCTCTCGCTGGAGGAAGCGATAGATCGAATCAGAAGATATCTAGAGAAGTAACAATTGATTCGCCCGTGTCTTCGTGAATAAATTTATTAATATATTGTAGATTAGATCGTAGGATGGTTTTCATACCCTACTTGTCAGAGTATTTAGGTTAAGGGTTTTATTAAAGCTTTCGAATCTATACACATTAACTATAACTTGGAGGATGCTCTTGAGAGTCAACAAAATATTGATACAATGTTTGATTTTAAACATTTAGAGACCTAATAGATCTATGAGAGCATAGATTGTTTCGTCAGTTATTATTTCCTATCCATCGTTTTAATGCTATATCTATGTGATTATAAAGTTTCATCAGCTCTTCTTCTATGATCTCATTCTCTAACGATGGGTTAAAAACTTTAATGAAGTCTCTATCTATCCCTAATCTCACAGGATCTGGATTGTTTGGATTAAACTGCTCCGGTATTCTACGCGGGAGTTTCTTTGCATATTTATCAAAGATCTCTTCTAATTTTTTCAGTATATCGTTATTTAGCGAGGCGACGTTAAGCACTTTTAGCAATCTCCATTGACCTATTTTTAGACTTGTCCATCTCCCCCTAGTCTCTTCTCTACTGAGTAAAACTGTTAGCATGCCCCACGTCGTGTTCAGCCATAGAACAAATGCCTTTTCTGCATACTCTCTTACTTCATCTGGAACTTTGAGCTTTACAGCATAAAACATGTTTGAAAGAACAGGCTCTGTACTATATAATGCTATTACATGTGCGGTATCCCACCATATTCTATCCGGTACAAGGACTCTACTAGCATAATTTTCAAATACAAATATTGCTTTATCGGTCTTGGGATGTGCAAACGCATTGGGTTTAACAAGTATGCTACTTCTTACAGATTCTTCACCGCTGAAAACTATGGGATAAGGTGTTCTTGTTCTCACAGTTTTGAAGTTATTATGATATTGACGTCTATCTATACCTATGCTAATAATTATTTCATTTAGGTATGTGAGAGGGATCTTAATCTTTATAATATTAGCTTGCTCGCTCATAACTTTATCACACCTTCGTCGTAGAGGCTGATCATGTACACGGAAAGTTCGGTACTTGGTACTGCTACAAATCTAATCCAATTATCAATATTATTTAAAAGCTGTTTTCTATTAATCTTAAATATTATTGCTCTGCTTCCTCCTATCTCAATAATGTCTATCTGTTTTAACGAAGCGCTTTTCATAATCTCCTCAGCAAGCATAATAGCTTCTAATGCAGTTGATGGTTTAGTTAAGAGATTTACAAAGACAGTCTCCTCCTCATCACTATGACTCGCAACTCTTTTCGCAACTAAAAGTACCTCACTAAGATCTGTTCCTTCAGAAAAGTTATAACCATTCTGAGCATCACTACTAACAATCACATATTTCACATGAAACTTAGATGCTAATAAAACTCTTGCAAGAAACCATGATACACCTGCCAACAAGTTTCTAGGTAATACAAATGCTATCACACCATTATTTTTAACATATTTATAGGCTAAGTAGAGGAATAAAAGACCTTCACCTGCTTGACCAATAGACAAATATTGATCGGTTCCTTGTATCCTGCCATTTATAATCTGTTTAAACACATTTGGTAAAAAGTCTGCTGAACAAACAGCTATCGCCCTCAAGTCATTTCTTGTTTTATCCCTAACACCTTTATATGCTTCTAAAAATCTTTCTCTTATCTTTTCATCAATTATGAAACCGAACAACCCCCTCTCCCCTCCACCAAACATCTTTCCTCTACCTGTAGCCCTTGTGAAAGGAGGATTCATTATGATCAAGTCAAAATGCTGTGGTATTGAAAACACGCTCTCAGACCCTTGAACAGTTATCTTCTCCGCTATGCCCTTGAGAGAACCCTCTATATAAGATAAGAGACCTCCTACTCTACCACTATTTGTAAGCAACTCTAAGCTTCCTAACCACGACTGTTGCTTTTCAGGGATGTAACCTAGGTATACTGTGTAGATATTCTCTCTATTTATGGAGCCGGGACCTATTAATGCCAGATTTATAGCTGTTATCTGAGATGCGTAGCGAAGAGCGTCGATACCGTATATATTATTTTCTATTAAAGTTCTTCCTAAATCCTCTAGATCAAGATCTTCTAAATTACAATAGAATTTAATTGCAGAAGCTAGATGCATTATTCCACTATAAGAAGCTGTTAGTAATGTGCCACTTCCACACGCAAAATCTCCTACACTAATATTTCTTATGTTCTTAATTATTTCAATTGCTTCCTCACATATTTCGCTCATAGATCTTCTTTCATCAAATCCTAACAATGTCGACACGGCTAGATACGATAATAAATATGCTGCTGGAACCTCTGTATAGAATGTTGCAAAACCTTTTCGAACAGCAACATTTCCTGTAATATTATGATAAAGTCTGCCAGCAAAATCTCTTCTCAACAAAGCTCTGTTTGATACGATCTCTAATGCTAAATTAATTAAATCTTTGATTCTTCTTTCGACATCGATAGGCATAATTCGTAGAATCTCTATCGCCAATTCTATAGCGGGTCTATAATCTATTTTAATTAAATCTTCTAAAGCTTTTCTGAGACCCTCCATCGCTCCGAAAGTGTCAACATAACTACCTAATGAGTTGAGATTTAGATGTGCACTTCGTATATGTTCATAGAATACAGCCGATAATAGTAGTGATAGCGCCACATGACCAAAAGCGATATCTGGATCCTGGGCTTCGGCAACTGTTAGTCCATATAATTTATAAAGAATATTATATATATTTCTACGTAAGTCTCCAGTAAGATCAAGACTTTCCAGATCCTTAATAAAGTTATCAAAGTAGGTCCTTATCTTCTCCATCAGCTGAACTATATCCTCCTCGCGTATCAAATAAGCTATTGAATGTTCTATGAGCGCTTTAATCGTCGGCAAATCAACTTCTTCAAACCATTCTGTTGCTGACTCAGCTCTTCTAGCAACACCTTTCTTTAAAAACTGTAGTAATGTCTCTTCGATCTCTACAGGCACAAAAATTTTAACACTATATCTGGCATTTTTTATGACATTTTCAAGTTCTGACTCGGGGAGATCTCTAAATTTCTCTCTTTCTCTAATCCACAGTGCCAAAGCTATATCTGCTAACCTAGGCTCCTGCTCTATTCTTTTCTTAGCATCCTCTTCTGCATCAGATTTGTTATATGAAGACTCTATTGAAATTATGAAACCTTTATAATAACATCTGATATCAGGTCTTCTTCTACCTTTAACTCTTTCAGCTCTACAATCAATATTAAAATCCCTACTGAGAACCTCTGCAAGCTTTACATTAATCACTTGCTCACTTACTCCTGGCATAAGCTCTCAACCTTATAACATAACTTTTATACTTCCCTGTTGGATCAATTTGCCATCGAAATCTTCCACCACATTTAGGACATTCATAGAAGTATACATTCCACCACTTGTATTTCCATGTTTTTAAAAGCTTAAATTCTCCTTCATAACCACAATATGGACATTTAACCATTTTCATCATCCTCTCTCATCTTTATAAATAAGGGATCTGAATAATGCATAAATACACCTGCGAGCTAATATATGGTCTATGTTATATTTTCTTTTAAAATAATAAAAATCACACGTAGAATAAAAACTGGCTTCTAAACTCTTGACGACATAATAGCTTATCTCGTTGCTCTTGAGGAGGAGAGTTTTTAGAGACTCGACCCTCTTACTATCAATACGGGTGATAATACCATTATTGGCGGTATATCTACCATCAGTAGTGGTGTGAGAGAAACCTTTCAGAAGCCTCCTCTTACCATTGCCAGTGGTAATATTACCATCATCAGTGGTACAAGAGATAATGAGCGCGCATCAGATACCCATTAGGGTTACCTTGATAAGAAAGATCTAATGATACATTAGGGTTACCCTGATCATTTTCATCAGGGCTACCCTCTGGCTTAATATCTGACAGATATAGATCTTAAGAAGCCATAGATCTAATGGTCAGATCTTGTCATAATTATTTCGAAAGGGTTACCCTGATGAAAATGATCAGGGTTACTCTATGTCTTATGATAAAAATTGCTTAGCCTTGTGTGTTAGATTTGTGAAGATTTACAGATGATTTATCTATGAAGACACCATCTTACTTAGGCTTTCAGTATTTTTCTTTTACATCTGAAAGAATCTCTTGTCCTCAGATCTTTATCAAGTACGGTACCTGAAAACATTCTGATCTTTTTCAAGATAAGAGACAAGTTATAGACAAAAATTTGTCTATCGCCTGTCTATAGATGAGATCTTTTTGTCTATCATTTGTCTATAGACAAATGATAGACAAAAAATTCTGGTCTCTCAGGATTCTCATTCGAGAATCATCTGATAGCTACTAGCCAGATGATTCTTAGGCGAAAATCTGACGACTCATCAAATTCTCACCTGAGAATCTTTTTGTCTATTATTTATCCAAGTAGTGTCTATAGACACCATCATAGACACTCGAGACAGCTAAGGACCTAAGTTGCTAAGATCCTAGAAGCGAGTTTTTCTCTCTCTGGTGTCTATCGAGTGTCTATGATGGTGTCTATAGACACTTGATAGACACCAAAGTGTCTATATTCATAAAAGAGCTTCTACTTGCAATAGTTTCTATCGCAACTTCGCACATGAATTAGAATTCTCATTTTTACGGATGATCTCTCAAGATCATTATTAATGAAAAGATTCTGTCAGCGATCGATAGTGTATCAAGAAATTCAGAGAGAGAATCATCTTATGAGCTTCATAACGTCATAGAGACTGAAGTCTGCAACAACTTGCATCTAGAAATCATGCTACTTGTTGCTACTAAAAATTAATTATTCATAATGTGAACTGAGTGCAATTTGGAGAGTGTGAACAGATCAGAGTTCACATGTATCGTTCACATGAGCAGTTCACATGTGAACTGATCCGCGTGAATTGATCAATATGTGTGTTAACTTGGTTCACGCGTGAACTCTGATCTGTTTCTCGGAGTTAACATGCGAACTTTACGCGTAAACTTTGATCGCTTTGCACTCCGCGAGGATCAGTTAACATGTAAACTGATCCGGGCTATGACCTGATTCGTTTTCTCAGAGTTAACATGTTAAGTTAACACGTTAACTCTGATCTGTTAACAGTTATCACAGAGTTAACACTCCATAGGGATCAGTTAACGCGTAAACTTAACATGTTAACGATTCATGTTAATTCTGATCGGTTTTACACTTTTCAGGACATACACGATTTACATTATAAATAATTATTTTCGGCAACAAGTAGCATAATTTTTAGGTACATGTTGATCTTGTAAAAAGAAGCTCTCAAAAAATTCTCAAGATCGTCTCTAGACACATTTTTGTTAATTATTCCCCAGATTATCTTCCCTATGGCTTTCGCTGATAGTAGATCCATGCTTTTAACATGTCTCTGGATAAACCGTCTCCTCATAGACGCTCCCGAGATCTCCTCTATCATTTTCGTAGTCTCTACTGACATGTATGTTTACTCACAGGACTTCATATTATTCTCTAACACCCACGTAATGCCTGAAGGATCCTTTGTAATTTAAGCATGTCAGTCTCTCAGCAACTATTGTTATGTCCGGTATCTCTATAAACTCTTACAACCTCGTATAACTTTGTCTCTTAGTTCTGGAATAACTAAGCCTGACCTCTGTGCTTCTCTTACAATTTCGACAGCCTTTCCGGGTTCCATGGCTATAATACCTATTTTGCTTGAATATATTCTTGAGGCTATTTTTGTAGCGTGATCTGCTGGCTTTATCTGTTCTTTAGTTTTCTCGTCTCTCCATACTTCGGCTTCTTTTGGGACCACAATATATACGTAATCCACTAAGAGTAGTCTCACTATAGCCTGCTCTATGACGTCTCTCAGAAGTTTATATGTTGTTGCAATTTTAGTCTCAAAGGAATAGGTGAGTATATTACTAACTTGTTTAATCCCGCTTCTGGTTAGTTGTAGCTTACCTATAGCAACTACATCTAACTCGATCCTTTTAACATGCACTCCTTTTTTAACTGCAAATCCATTATTGGTAAGCCACTTAACCAACTGTCTTCTCATGTCTTCTTCAAGTTGAAAATAACTCATACTCTCACTGAAGAAAATCAGAAAGCGTCCTAAATCTCGGCTTTTGTTTAAATATTGGTTGAAGAGATTGTACAGGCTTTGTACCCTTAGGCGGATAGAAGAGACCTATTATCATAAAAGATTTATGATATCTCCACGTATTTCCGACTATGAAGTAAAGATCTCTTTCATATACAAATTCATAGAAAAGTTTTCGTTCCACAGGACCTTCAACTCTTCGATAGTTTCTAAAGAGTTCCTGAGCCTCCCAGTCAATAACCATCATTTCATGTCCATTACACTTAGGACTACAGTAAAACCTATATCCTATCCATGGTAGTTGCTCTATTTTAACATCTGGCTCTTTTACTTCTGGTAATAGATATTTATCCCCCGCCTGAACGTAGTCTAGAAGAGTTAAAGTTACATCAGCCTGATCCATTTTCTCTAAAACTTGCTTCTCAGCTTCTGATCTAAGTCTTTGACGAGGCTTTGCAAAGAACTTTTCTATTCTAGCAGGTTTTATAACGCCTAGGCTTCTACCGGATTCTATGAGCGCTTCAATACTTGGATCCAGTAGTTGTGTGATTATTGTTAATTTCTGCTCCCAAGACTTTATACTATCAATAACTCTTATCCTCTCCCAGTTAAGCACCTTTCTACTCTCCTCTCTTTTATCATGTTCAGGAGGTCTCTCGCTGATTTCCACCTCTATTACATCCCACTTTTTAAATCTAATGTTACCATACTTATTGTCGCTCCAGATCTTGAATGGTATCGGGTATAGTCTCCTCCACTCGCCATATTCATTCACGCCTGCAACACAAACTAAGGGACCATGTTTTGTGCTAAGCTCTGGGTATGTTTTTGCAAGCACTATTATTCTTTCAACAACCATGAAAAAGCCTCAGTAAAATTCTTATTCTATATCAACTCTCTTCTCGAAGAATCCCTGTTGTATCAGGTAGTTGGCTAATATATCCCTATGGCAATAATGCTTCTGATCTCCTTTTGGCTTAGGGTATTTCTCAACACACATAATAGCAATAGGGCCTATCTTCTTAGCCTCTCTTATTGTCTTTTCCCATTCACTATAAGACTTCTCAATCCACCATAAATACCACTGTTTAAAACACTCAAATGATAATTTTCTCTCTATGTAAGGTTCTCTTATTATTTTTGGTACTCCTAAAAGGTCTAATTTAACGTATGCAACGCCATGATACTTTAAATGTGCTTTAAGCGACTCTTCAGAAAACGTAGGCTTTACAAACTCTGTCTCGTGTCTTACATCAATAACAACTTTAATTTCATGCTTCTTTAATAAGTCTATAAATTCATTTATATTTCTTCCCTCGTAGCCTATAGTATAAATGGTATCGTTTAAAAACTCTACTAATGCTTCTTCTGCCTGCTTCACACTCCAGCCATTTTTCAAGATTAGCTCAGCAAATCGTAATTGTTTCTCAGGATCTTCTATCTTAGATATAATAACAGCGTGACCTAGTGAGAGCTTTCCTTCTTTCACTAGCTTTTTAACATCTTCATGAACCTTGAGTACGAGGGCAAGTCTTTCTGAGACCCACTTTACCTTGACACCGAGCTTTTCGGCCACACTTTTCTCATCGAGCCCATGTTTGACCATTATACGATATATGACTTCTCCTTCCTCGACCGGTTCAAGACTTCTCCTTAAAATATTCGCTTTCAAAGCTAAGAACTTGGCCTCGACCTCATCTACAGATATAGGATTGGCTTCAATGTCTTTCCAACCAAGTCTCTTTGCTGCTTCAACTCTGTGAAGACCGTCAATAAGCTCATATTTCCCATCAGGCAAAGGTCTGACAGTAATAGGATGTAGCTGTCCGTCCTCCTTAAGACTCTTCATTAAAGTAGCTAAGTATTCCTCATCAACTTTAACTCTAGCAATAATTTCAGAATTTATAACAATCTTATCAAGAGGTACTCTCAATCAGGATCGCCTCTCTCCATTAATAAATTATAAAATAGAAATTAAAAATAACAATTGTACTAGTACTATTTTTTAGAACAGAATATATACTAATGTTAGGTATTCGAAAAGCAAATTACACTAATTCATATTTTTAAAGGCAAAAATAATACTAATATAAGGGAGATATCGTGTACTATGTAGGTATACTAAAAGTTCAGAGAGTACAAAGTACTACTTACATTACATGCTCACACGGGATAGCAACTGTAGGTGAGGAAGTTTTTGCTATTCTTGGAAGAGATAGAGTTCTCTACACGGTCATGAGTAATGAGATCGGGAAAGAATATGCAGTCAGAGTACTGAAGAAAATAGCCTGGAACGTCAAAATCATAAAGATCGGGAGGATGTTCAGAGGAAGATTATTTAGATATACTGTTCCATCCAGCTTTGTTAAAGCACTTAACATTAAAAAAGGAGATTATGTTCTGGCTCTCTCAACTAGAGAAGACATCTTAGAAATCATACCGTTAAACAACATTCTAGAAAAAATAAGCAAGTTTGAAGAACCCATAATATAACGCGTTCAACGCCTAATATTTTGACTATATTATATCTCATACTAATCCTTAGCTAGTATAAAACTCAGAACCCGCTAATATAAACTATATGTCGAATTTGACATCAGTCCAAGGTTTTCAACTAATGTTCATCATAAACGTAAAGATCGATCTTACAATATCTGCACCAATGATCATATCTATTAGCAGATAGCTGATCCTTTAGTCTCGAGTTAGCCTAATAAGGGATACCTGTTTTCTGAGCCTAATTAACTTTTAAATATTTCTTACATGACGAGTTATGTGTATGCCTGAGATAATCATTAATGCAGACCTCAAGTTTTTAGAGACTTAGCTCTTTTAGATAAGCTAGATATTTAGAGTAATGATCCTCAGCCTCACCGAGAAGATCCTCATATCTAGCCTCAGAAATCTTTAATTCTCCAAATCTGCTTTGTATAAATCTCGCCACCTCTCTAGACATGACCTTGATCATCAGTCTCCAAGAGATCTTTCTAACATACTTAGGCAGTAATAGATTGCGTCTTTTAACATATTTTGTTAATGCTCTTCTGCTAACACTATTGCCCGCATATTCTTTAAGCAGCCTCAGAGTATCTATAGAGAAGTAAGCCCATTCACAAGGCTTAACACTCTCTCTAAGACCCACGTAATATTTACAGAAGCTTTTATCATTAAAACACACTAGTCTAGACGTCTCAATATCTAAACCGTTTATCTCGATGATCTCTTCAGGATTGAAGCTTTCGATAATGTGTATGGCGTGTGATAATCTTAATCCTCCTTCAAGCATAAGTCTATAGACCAAATAATATAGCTCATGATTATCTCTCAAGACGGATAAGGTCTTAATAAGATCCTCAATATTTATTGGGTAGGATCTTACGTCCATCTTATAGCTTCTGCTAGGAACGATCTCCGTAACCCATCCATATGTTTCAGGCGATATTCTCCTAAGATAATAGAGATATTGAATATAGTGTCTAAAGACGTTTCTAAGCCATTTGTTCTTATGATTAATCACGTAGCTGATAAGATCCTCACTAAGAGTTTTACCCTCAAGATACTTCTTAAAAAGGTTTCTGTAATATGCTATTGTCTCAGGATCCATTATTTTTCTTCTCTTCTTTCTCTCACGTAGAAACTCTTCAAATCCTTGGCTCCATGTAAAAACTACTTGTGAGAGACTTATCCCAAGCATCTTTCTAAGATCCTCTCTGAAATTCTCTACTGTAAACCTCAGTATAGCTTGTTTCAAATATTCATCTTTAGATGCTAACGCCACAGCCTGCAAGATCAATGAATAGTCTATAGATCCATCCTCTCTAATGATTCCTACAGCCTTTAATCTATCGATCCCTGCCACAATCTCGTTAAACTCTTTTTCATCAAGATATTGAAGAGCCTTTAAGATGACATCATCAGGGATCCTTCTGAGACCGTTCAGATAGTTATGAAGAGATCCTTTTGCTATATCTAAAACCTCCACAGTCTTGTTGAAGCCAAGCTTATCCTTAACTCTTCTAAGGATCTCTCTTCTCACATCATCACCAAGGCCTCTCACATTAACCTTATGAATCCATTCAGAAGAAACTTTGAGTTCATCTGTGAGCTTACTCATGAGTTCACACCCCCCATGTAGAATCGTGAACTTCGGGGGTTAATAAGCTTAACTCAGCGGGCCCGCCGGGATTTGAACCCGGGATCTCCGGCTCCGAAGGCCGGCGCCTTATCCTGACTAGGCTACGGGCCCCATATATTAGGTTGTTATCAAATTTTATTATT
>Ga0326760_1000953_pt1 | contig 13531 bp, 9 predicted proteins | sample GCREP_S_FD_207668 | JGI IMG/M metagenome (GOLD analysis project Ga0326760, IMG submission 207668) | Hot spring sediment microbial communities from Geyser Creek Basin, Yellowstone National Park, WY, United States - GCR.EP_S | ecosystem: Environmental > Aquatic > Thermal springs > Near-boiling... | reverse complement strand
TGTTAAGGGTAAACACCACACAGTAGTAATCGGTGTTGGGGATGTTATTACGTTAATTAAGGAGAAGTGGGAGAAGCACGAGTTAGACTACGTTAAGAGGTTTAGTACGCGTAGACCCAGAATAATTATTGTAGTACTTGACTATGATGAGGCGTGTATAGCTCTACTATTTGAGCAGGGGGTTAAGTATTTATGGGAGCATGTAGCCAATATGCCAAGTAAAGTCTATAGCGTAAACTACGAGGATTACTTAAAGAGCTATGTTGCGAGCGTCGTTACCAGCGTCTTAGAGATCTCTGCGAGAGAGCGCGTTGACATAGTTATAGTTGCAGGGCCAGGAGAACTTAAATACCGAGTGGCTAGCGCCGTCAGAGAGAGACTAGAACTACCAGTTTACACAGACTCCGCATCAATTGGTGGCTGTCCCGGAGTACGAGAAGTCCTCTTCAGAGACGTGATGAAGAAAGTTGCAGGGGAATTTCAGCTTATCAAGGCTCGCGAGGTATTTGAGCTCTTCAAAGAGCTTCTCAGTAGAGAGTCAGGCATGGTTGTATATGGGCTAGAAGACGTGTTCACGGCTTGTCAATTAGGGGCCGTGAAGACTCTTATCATAGTAGATGACTTTTTGAAGTTTAGTAGTAATGAGGAATTTGAGAAAATACAGGCACTATTGAGGGCTGCTTATGAGAAGAGGTCAGAAATATACATAATTCCTGGCAGTAGTGATCTGGGGCAAGAACTCCGCGGTTTTGGAGGCATAGTCGCTATTTTGAGATTTAAAATTCATTTATTCTGAGCTTTAGTGCTAGCTGAGTGAACCGTGAACTCTCCGTAGTAGATCTCTTTCGCGGAATAGGCGTTCTAGGGCTTCTTCAAAGCTCTCATCTGGCAACAGAGCTGTCTTCGCAAATATCCCCGTTCTTCCAACTTCATCTCTCCTAGTTAGCACCTTAACTCTCTCTAAGACTATGTCAATGCTTACTCCTAAAACCCTTGCAACGTAGTCTTCCCACCCAATAACTGGCAGCTCTTCATGCCCAATTGGCGTAGGCTTAATTAGTACTAAGCTCTTATTTACACCTGGTACACGCTTGTCACCTAGTAGATCTTGGTGCTTTAAGTAACCACCGAATTTGTAGAATTCAAGCTCTTGTGGTTTAAAATCAAGAAGAGGAAAACTCACAATTTTGCGCTCATACTCGTCTAGTACAATAACTCCCTTTGGAGTACTTGTAGGAGTGGCTACTACGATGTAGCGACCTCGAGGCTTATAGTTATGTCTCTCAAGTAGGAACTCTACTAAGTACGGTGGAATCCTAAATGGTATTATTACATCTATATCGCTCTCGGGGCCAACATCTCCACGTGCTACGCTACCGTGAAGCCAGACCTCAACGCCACTAGTCGCGAAAATACTCATGATCTCGAGTGCCTGTGATCTAAGCTCTCGGAGGAGCCTCCAGTGGTTTTCATCATAAATAACCTCTCTAAACTCAGGCACACGTCTAACTCTAGTACGGCGCATTTACAGCTAAACACCACTCCTAAAATGAGCCCGCAGACGCGGCCCCATGTGAGTGTATAAGACCACACGTCAGAGCCTCTCCACGCGGGCTCATCCCCGGTGACCCATGAACGCCTGTGTCCAGAGTTAGGTTGCTCCCTTCCGGGCCTGGCCTGGTTCCTCCGGCTAAGGTGGTTAGCCCTCTTCCTCCGAAGAGGGCTCCACCTCCACAGGCCCCATGGGGCGGGGCTCACAGCCTCACGTGGGGGATGACGTGTGATCTTATACACTCACATAGTTATCTGCCCCAGCTGGCGCTGGGGCCTGCCCGCGTCCGCGGGCTCCACTAAATATATCTACGTGGTCTTTTATATTTCCGCTAGGAGAGGGTTTTTTAATTGATTACTAGAGTGTTTTAAGTCCAGAGCCTGTAAGCACTAAGAGTACGCTGTTATTTTCTGGTATTTTCTTTGAAATTTTCTCATACGCGGCGAAGACGGTTGCTGATGTGGGCTCCACGGTGAATCCCCACTCCCAGAGTGTTTTATGTGCTCTTAATATCTCGCTATTACCCACTAGTACTACATTGCCACCTGTTCTCCTAATAGCCGACACTATTTCAGCTAATCTTGGAGGATTAGAGACCATTATGCCATCTGCAAGTGTAGAGGGCTCGCCGGGTAAGCTCTCTCCATACATAGCTGTATACACTGGCTGTACACTGTACCCCTGCACAGCCACTACCCTGGGGACTCTACTAGTAAGACCCTGGTTTCTTAGTTTTTCAAATCCGTAGACTAAGCCGAGTAATAGCCCGCCAGAGCCTACAGGAGCAATCACGTAGTCTGGGACGCCTACATCCTCGTAAACTTCGTAGGCAATTGTGGCGTGACCCACAATGTATATCGGGTTCCATAAGTGAGCTACATAGTAAGAGCCAGGTTCATTAATGTAACTATAAATGGCTTTACTAGCACCAAGACGGCCCTCTGTCTCTATGATTAACCCGCCGAGTTGTCTAATAGCCTTCTTTTTACCTTCAGGAGCCTCTTTCGGCATTACAATAACGGGGTCTAACCCATATAGCTTAGAGTAGAGAGTCACAGATATACCTGTATTACCACTAGTATCAACAACGCACTTCTTAAATCCCATTTTAAACCCATAGTACACGGCGAGAGCTGTGCCGCGGTCTTTGAAGCTACCACTGGGGTTTAAGTACTCTAATTTAAATAAGAGGTTATGAGATCCTATTTTCTCCACGACTATAGGTGTAAACCCTTCTCCCCTATGTTTCTCAGGCACAAATGGGAGAAATCCAGTATAACGCTTCCACATGTTCTTCGACTCTGTAATTTTTCCAGAGATATTGTATAGTAGACTGAGAGGAGCACTACACTGTGGGCACTTCCAGTAATAATGTGAGTAGAGGTCTTCTTCAAAGCCACACTGTGGGCATTTCCATCTGGACAAAAAGGTCACCGTGTAGAACTACTTTGAAGTATAAATTTAAATTTTGTAAAATATACTAAGATAGCCTATGAGGGTGCCTTTATGAAGGCGTCTTCAAGAATCATTGTATATATACTAATAGTAATGTTACTCAGCCTACTAGTATTACCACTAAACATCACGAGGGCTCAGCAGGAGAAAATATATGTGGCGTTTATATGGCACTATCATCAACCATGGTACTATAGTCCAGATGAGGCATATTTTATACTACCATGGGTTAGAATGCACAGTGTTGGAAACTACTATAAAATGGCCTATATACTCTCAAAATACCCAGATATTAAAGTGACATTTACTTTCTCGGGGTCTCTGCTAGAGCAGATCGCTGACTACGTGGAAAACGGGAAAATGGATCTCAGGGAGATTATTTCTTGGAGAATTGTAAATGGAACCTTAACAATGAATGATGTCTTTAATATGCTGAGAATACCAGGAGGATTCTTCGACATAAACTGGGCTAGAATAGTAGAGAAGTCTCCTAGGTATAGAGGATTACGTGATACTGCTCAAGCCTTATTTTCTAACTGCTCACGAATAGCCACAACCGAGGAGGAATTAGTAAACTGTGTTGTAATGGGCTTTACTAGAGGTAATCTACTAGGACAAGAGGTAATAGATCTCGCGGTGATGTTTAACCTACTCTGGATAGATCCACAGGTAGCTCAAGAACAATACCCGGACATTCGCGGTTTAATGGCAAGAGCGTATTCAGAAAGATACCCTAATTTTACCGTGGACGATTTACGCCTTATACTTAGTGTACACAGGGACATAATGTCAAAGATAATACCACTCTATAAAGACCTCGCAGCCAGAGGTCAAATAGAAATCATACCAGTACCTTATAGTCACCCGTTAGCACCTCTATTAGCAGACGCTGGGCTAGACGAAGACCTTGAGGTGCATGTTAACCTCGCGGTGAACTTATTTAGAAAACACTTCAACTTCACGCCTACAGGTGTTTGGCCAGCTGAGCATGCGGTGAACGAGTATGTAGTTAGAGCATTTAAGAGGGCTGGTGTGAACTGGACCGTTACTGATCAATCCATATTAGCGGCTACAGGAGCCGATGTGGGCAACATTAATAATCTCGGTGTACCCTGGTATATTGACTTTCCAGAGGGTAAACTGTACATTGTGTTTAGAGAGACTACACTAAGTAATCTAATAAGCTTTCAGTATAGTGGCTGGGATCAGGATCAAGCCGTCAATGATCTAGTGAATAGAATACTGGCTTACAGGTCGTCAGCTCAAGGTCCTAGACTAGTAGTAGTAGCTCTAGATGGTGAAAACCCGTGGGAGCATTACCCGGAGTTCGGCACAGTTTTTCTCAATAAGCTATACTCTAGGCTCAGTGAACTTCAGAGTCAAGGGCAGTTAGAGACAGTAACACCCTGGGAGTTTATACAGAGATTTCCTGGAATAGCCAGAGAACTACCACTAAGGAACTACGAATACTTAGATCTAGCTGGAAAAGACATATCTAATATACCACAGGGTAGCTACGGAGATGCTTACAGTGAATTACCAAGGAGAACTGTAACTGCAAGACTGCCTGAAGGCTCTTGGGGAGGAGATCTCGCAACATGGATTGGGCAGAGACAGGAAAACGCGGCTTGGATGTGGATGATTAAAGCTCGAGAAGACACCATGAGGGTCCTTGGTGTAAGCAGCTTTAGAGACCTCTACGCAAAGTACCCTAACGTAGCTAAGTACTTACTAAAAGCCCAGGCTAGTGACTGGTGGTGGTGGTATGGAGGTGATGGAGGCGGATCCGCGGCGCCTTTTGACCCACTATTTAAGGCTTACTTGAGGAGAGTTTATGAGCTGTCTAATATGACGGCTCCTCAGTACCTACTACTTACAGCTTATCCTGACGGCACACCAATAGGGACATTAAACACCGTTCCTCCATCTATAGCCGAGAGGCCTCCAGTAATAGATGGTCAAATAGAGGCTCTCTGGAGTCAACTCGTTAGTGAGAACAGGGCTCTTAGAGTTCTAGTTGGGAAACTAGTGCGTGAAGTTTACGTAGCATTAGATACTCAGGTCTTATACTTCGCTGTGAATATGAGTGTGAGTGATCTTAGAGACGTCGCAGTGGGAGTCTACTTTACCACGCCTAATACGTCTCTATCACCGTATATGCCGGGCTTTAACCTGTACCCGAGAAGCAGTAATATTGACCTCGGAATATACTTAGCAAGGGAGATCCTAGTAGACTTCACTACGCGTAAAGCTTATGTAAACACAGCTACAAATGGCACGTGGAGCCAGATTCACGTGGTTGATGTCTATGTTAGCGGTATATCTGGCTCTTACTCAGCGGAGTTCTCGGTTAAAATAAGTGACTTAGAGCTGGCCGAAGGCGAGCTAGCCTACATGGCTGTAGTAGTCTACATAAACAATACAGCTACAGAGTGGTCTTCGAGGCTTGGACTAGCTTACCAGCTATTTATACCTAAACCTGTGGGCATTGTTGGCAAAGTAATATTCGAGATGAGTGATCCTACTGGGGACGATGACGGTCCAGGAGGCTTTAAGTATCCGAGAGCTAGCGTATTTATACCAGGAGTATTTGACTTAGTGAAGTTCACTGTTAGAGACGCTGGAGATAAAGTAGTATTCGTGTTTACATTTAGAGAGCTCGGCGGGAATCCGTGGAATGGTCCTAATGGGTGGAGTATGCAGCAAGTACATGTTTACATTAAAACAACGCTTAGTGTAGAAGGCCGCTATGATACCTTTGGACTAAACGCTACTGTAGCTCACGGGTGGCATATGGCGCTAATAGTTGCTCCAGGCTGGGGCACAGACCCCGTGCCTGTTGGTGAGAAGACAGGGCTCTACTATTATGACAAGGAAACTCCACTAGTACAAGACAGTTCTTTGAGAGCATACGCAGACCCCACTACTAAGTCTATCATTGTCGAGGTCTCAAAGGCAGTCCTCTACGACGTAGAGAATATAGCTGACTGGGTATACGTCGTTGCTGTAACAAGCCACGATGGATACGGGCCTCAGAGGATAAGACCATTTATTATTGGTGGAGGAGAGTGGGCAGTGGAAGTACCAAGCACCACTGAGTACGCGCAGGCTACTCTAGCAGGCGTTATCCCACGTATACTAGATTTATTAGCCCCGACAGCAAGCGATCAATACAATATTCTCAGAAGCTTTAATGCGGTTAAACGTGAACCAGCTAAACTCATAGGTGTAAGTCGTCAAGGATTATACACTCTAACCCCATCACTCACGCCAACAGAGACACCTACAACTACAACCCCCACAGTCTCCACTATATTAGAGTTATTAAAGAAGCCCGAAGTAATAGCTGTAATAGTAGTGATAATAGTGGTAGTTGCACTAGTAGCAGGTATCAAGATCGCCTTAAAGAGAATTAGAGAATAGAGCACATTGACTTTTTTAATAATATTTTTATTCTTAACTCCATTTAACTATGTCTACGCTCCTTCGGTAATTCTTGACTTAAACTCTAGTTGCACTGGTATTTAATTCCCCATGTAGTATTAATTACTAAGTACCTGTTACAGGGCTCACTCTATGGCGAAAGTTGAGCTCAGGGATGTTGTTAAGAGATTTGGTAAGGTGATCGCAGTTAACCGCGTTAGCCTTAATATTAGTGATAAGGAGTTTTTCTCACTTCTAGGTCCTTCGGGATGCGGTAAAACCACTGTTCTCAGAATTATAGCTGGACTAGAGTTTCCAGATGAGGGAGATGTTCTAATAGACGATAAAGTAGTTACACATCTTCCACCTAAAGATAGAGACGTTGCAATGGTCTTTCAGAACTACGCGCTATATCCGCACATGAGTGTATTTGACAATATAGCTTTCCCACTAAGTGTGAGGAGAAGAGAATTGAAGCTATCAAAAGAAGACATAAGGAAAAGGGTTATTGAAGTAGCAAAGCTACTAAATATCGAGGAGTTACTTAAACGGTATCCCTCACAGCTAAGTGGTGGAGAGCAACAGCGTGTTGCCTTAGCGAGAGCTCTAGTGAGGAGACCTAGAGTTTGGCTTCTCGACGAGCCTCTCAGTAACCTTGATGCTAAGTTAAGAGTTGCTATGAGAAGTGAACTCAAAAAACTTCAGAAAACCCTTGGAATAACAACAGTCTACGTTACACACGATCAAGTGGAAGCCATGAGTATGGCTGATAGAATAGCTGTAATGAATAAAGGTAAAGTCTTACAGGTGGGTACACCGGATGAGCTTTATTACAAGCCCTTAGACACCTTTGTAGCGACATTTATTGGCTCTCCACCTATGAATCTAGTATCATGTATCCTTGAGGAGCAGTCAACTAGTCACACGTATAAGGTTCCTGTAGAATATAGTGGCGGCATTATAGGAGAAGGGGAGGTCTCTACGCGATTTAAGCTGAGATGCGCGGATGTAGTAGAAATACCACTAGCACCAAAATACGCTGAGCTACTCATGAAAAGTGGAAGAGAATTCCTTCTGGGAATCCGACCCGAACACATTGAAATAGTTAAGACTAAGCCTGAACTAGAAATTGGTGTTGCAAAGTCAAAAGTAGAAGTAACTGAACCCCTCGGCTCAGAGGTTATCACTACTGTACTACTAGGCTCAGAGCTCGTAAAAGCAAGAACACGCCCAGAAATGAAAATATCGCCTGGTGATGAAGTATATTTAAAATTAGATCTTAAGAGGGCTCTAGTATTCGACAAGAAAACAGGAAAGTTAGTAATATAGAGAGATACTATGTAACTAAACATAGTAAGTACAATCAGCTCACAGATCTCTATATGCTATCTTTATAGGTACCATGATAAAATTGTTTGAAAACACGCCTATATAGTCTAATTTCATAAGCATGCTCTTTACTACATATTGAGAAGTGGAGGGCTGTAGCGGGCACACAGTACAATACACATGGTCCAGCCACTAGATCTGTAATTTTGTGTTTTTATCATCTATACTACAACATATATCGCTGACACGGTAGTTTTGTACTATAAGCTCTACATGGAGTTGTGAAGTGGGAGTGCATATAAGTGCTTTATAAAGCTTTAAATATCTTCTTAGAAGAGATCTCACCTATTCACTACACGCATTGTTAGCTTGTAGGATTAGTGGGTAAATTTACATGAGCACTCGGAGTGTAAAGATCGACTCGCAGTTTCTGAGAAATGTTCTACTCGACGTTCATAGGGTGTGCTGGAGCAGGGAGAACATAGATAAGCTTAGAAGAGATCTGCGTGAAATTCTCAGCGGTGTCGGCGGTGAAGAGCTAATAAATGATATCTTGAAGGCGAACTGTAAGTAGAGTGTTTACTTAGTTCTAGTTAAAGGTAACCGTGATCACGTCTATAAGGACAGCGCTTACTCTATAACTATACAATGTTCTATACAATGTTTTAATTTAATGCTATTAGTACCAGTCACTTGGAGCATAAAATAAAGCTTTCACAATACTAAGCATGGTGGTATTGTGTGTCCAGGTGTTTAATGATAGCGAGGTTTCAGCCACTTCACTATGGGCACTTACACACTATAGAGCACTGTCTTTCAGCTCACAGCGAAGTTATCATTGTTGTAGGCATGGCTAGTCAAAGCCATACGCCCGAGAACCCCTTTACAGCGGGAGAGAGAATTGAAATGGTTCGCAGAGCTCTCAAGTGGAGAGGGTATGACTTATCAAGGATCATTACTGTTACTCTGCCAACACTAGAGGTTAATAAGACAGCTGTCCACTACGTGAAGCTATATAGTCCTGCTTTCGATGTGGTTGTCACTCTTAACCCTATCATCCGCAGGCTTTTCACCGAGGAGGGTTATAAGGTGAGTGAACCCCCAGCTTTTAACAGGGAAATACTTAGAGGCAGCGTTATAAGGAGACTAATGGCTAGTGGAAGTGATGAGTGGAGAAAATATGTGCCACTACCTGTCGCTGAGTTCATCGAGGAAATAGGTGGAGTTGAGAGAGTGAGAGCACTCTATACTGAGAGGCTTCCAGGATACTACGTAGCGGTTTAGTGAGGGGGTGACGCCTGGTTTTGCAGGCAATTCCCGTTTTTAAATGCAACATGTGCGGGGAGTGCTGTAAGCTGTCCCCAATATCTCTTTTACCTCATGAGGGAATTGTTCTGAGGGAGCTTAGTGAAATCATAGGTGTAGAAGTAAAATTTACCCCTGGATACACTGTTTACGACGCTATTAGTGGTGTTAATATAGCTTTTAGCTACATACTTCACCTTAATGAGAACTCTAAGTGCCCATTTTTACTTGACAATAAGTGCTCAATACACTACATATATAAGCCATACATATGCAGGTCATTTCCGTACATACCACGTCACGTGAGGTATAGTATTGATGATGTAAATAGATATATCACCGCAGAGGCGGACTACGGATTAAGCCTAGCGTGCTATATTGTTAGGAGAGACAAGGAGGTTTTAGAGAAGTATAGTGGAAAGCACAGTGTACTTGTACACTACCTGCGGGACGAGTACTTAGCATCAGTTGAAGCTGAGAACATTAGGCTACTTCTCCTATACCTGCTCTCGGTACTGTGGAGGGAGGGATTAGTGAACATTAAGCCTAGCGTCCCAGGTGCACGGGTTATAAGCCTCTACGAGTTCTTAAGAAGCTACTTCCCCGAGCTACCCTCAAGATTAAATCTAGATAAGGTTCTAGTCAAGGTGAGAAAGTGGAGCAAAAACTACTAGACTCTAAGACTATATTTAAGCTCAGAGTACTAGAGGAGCTGAGTAAACGCGAAGTAGTTGACTTAGATGAGCTCTCAGGCGAGCTCGGAGTACAAGCTACTGAGATCTCAGCTATTATAGACGAGATGAGGAAAAACTACCTTATCAGAGTTGAAGACTCCAGTGTGATATGGTTAGCTGGAGATAACCCGTCTAGAATAAAACCGTGGGGATGGAGCTACATCTACAAGACCATAGTTGGCTCTACAATGCACGTTGCAAAGAGATTACCGTCATGGAGTATAGTAGTGGCGGAGTACCAGGTACACGGCTATGGTAGACACGGTAAAGAGTGGATAAGTGATCTTGGTGGCGTCTGGATCACTTTTAAATTCCCGCTAGAGGAGCAAATAGCTCAGTACTTGCCAATAGCTATTCCCGTAATTCTCTGTGAGCTGTTTAAGGAGAAGTTTAGCGTTGACGCTAAGATCAAGTGGCCAAATGACATAGTTGTTAACAGGGGAAAGCTAGCTGGAATTATAATTGAGGGAGAGTACTACAAGAACAGGCTTCACGTGTATGCGGGAATAGGCATAAACGTTAATAATGATCCGAAGTTAGAGAAAGCTGTGAGCCTAAAGAATATAACTGGTAAATTAGTACCGAGAAATAGAATAATATCATATCTCTCAGGTGTAATGGGGAGAATAGAGAAGTATATTGAGAACTACAAGAAATTACAGGCTCAGTACTTAGAGCTTTTAGAGACACTTGGAAGGCGAGTAGCAGTACTAGTATTAGGGGACGGCGCCATTACGGGGAAGGTTATAGGTGTAACAGAGACTGGAGACCTCGTAGTTGACACGGGAGTAGAGAAAGTTAAGTTATCAAGTACAGAGGTATACGAGTTAAAGTATCTATAAGTGAATACGATCACTCACTCTAGATTAGTCAAGTACTTATCTAACATGGGTATGTGTTTTGTTCACTGATAGTTTAACCAATAGCTTAAATGAGTACCTAGCGCGCGCGTGTGGTACTCGAGAAGTTGGAGTTATATATGAGAGAGTAGAGATGACTGGTGAGCCTGAACCTGGACCAGACATTTACAGCTTGGATTTACCTGGGCCACTAATAAGAGTCCTCGAAAAACGCGGTATTAGGAGACTATATAGATTTCAATACGATGCCTACAGGGAGATCTTGAATGGCGAGAACGTAGTAATAGTCGCGGGAACTGGGACGGGGAAGACGGAGGCTTTTTTCATACCGTTAGCTAAGGCTGTTTTGACTAGTAATGAGAAGAAGTACCCGTACGCCATTGTAGCTTACCCGACTAAGGCGTTAGCCAGGGATCAGGTTAAGAGGTTCTCAGAGTACTTAGTTTACAAGACGCTTAGCGTGGGAATATATGATGGCGACACGTCTCAGCATCAACGTAGAAAAATAGCCCATATCCCCCCATCGATAATTGTGTCAAACCCGGATATGATACATGTTGGGCTAGTTTACAGTCCACACGTTAGGAGGTTTATTGAGAATGCGAGGTTTTTTGTCTTCGATGAGTTACACGTCTATGAGGGGGTTTTGGGATCTCACTTACACCACTTAGTGCACAGAGTTAAGTTATTTAAGAAGATGAGTCCACAATTCATAGCATCATCAGCCACGATCGCTAATCCGAGAGATTTCGCGGAGAGTATTTTTGAGGAGAAGTTCAAGGTCGTGCAGGGAAGCCTATTGAGAAGGGGAACTGCAGTTCATATACTAGTCTCTGCAGGTCTTCTAAGCAGGTGGACAGTGACTTCACACATTGTCTCATTTCTAGCGGAGAACAACTTGAAGTTTGTAGTATTTGTAGATAGTCAGCAAATGGCTGAGGTTTTAGCAAGGACTATTGAGAAGAAGCACGAGGTGAAAATAGGCGTTCATAGAGCCGGCTTATCACAGGAGATTAGAAAGAGCGTCGAAGAACAGCTGAGACAGGGCAAAATAAATGGAGTAATTTCAACGCCAACACTAGAACTGGGTATTGATATTGGAACAATAGACGCTGTAGTAATGGCCGCGCCAGCTCCATCCTACGTGAAGTATTTGCAGAGAGCTGGTAGAGCGGGGAGGCGGGGAAAGGGGTATGTCATAACAGTGCTAGCGGACGACCCAATAGACGCCTACTACGCTAATCGCCCAGAGGAGTTCTTCGACCAGGAGCTAACGCCGAGCATTATTGAGCCCCTCAACGAGGAGGTGTTAAAGACACACGTAATAGCTTATCTCCTTCAAGCTGGACGTGCACGTGTAAATAGCCTCCCTGCAGAGTGGGTGCGAGTTATAAATGACTTAGTAGTTGACAGGGTAGCAAAGTTGTATGGTTCACATATAGCAGTGAACTACACAAGGGCCAGGAGGCTCTTCACTGAGAGATCTAGTATCAGGTCCACAGGCCCCGAGATCGAGGTTGTTGATGAAGAAGTCGGAGAAGTTATAGCAACGCGTGAACTCCCACTGGCCGTACTAGAGCTGTATCCGGGGGCTATTTACCTATATTCTAAAACCCCATACAAGGTTATAGCACTAGACTTAGAGAAAAAGCAAGCTAGAGTTAAGAGGATTAAAGAAGATATTGAAGTCTATACGAGGCCACTTTACACAGTAGACATTGCAGATTACGAGGTTTTAGTAGAGAGGACCTCGGAGTTTGGCTTTAAAGTTAATTACAGTAGAGTGCTTCTTGAACTAGTAGTTGATAAATACATTGTAAGGGACTCATACAGCGGCGAAGTAATCACTACCGTTGAGCTCTCATCTCCCCTAGTCTACAAGTATGTCACGAGGGCAGCTCTCTTCAAACTCCCAGAGTACAGCGAGCTCGGTGTCGGGGGGTGTGCAGAGGCGTATCACGCTATTGAGCACGCGACTATATCTGCTAGTAGAGTAACTATTGGTGCGGGGCTCACTGATCTTGGTGGTGTGAGTTATCCTAGTGGAGATATAGCTGTATACGATGCTGTAGTAGGTGGTAGTGGTCTCTCGAAACTTCTCTATGAGAGACTGGAAAGAACCCTCAGAGTCGTATATGAAATAGTGAGTAAGTGTAATTGTGAAGATGGCTGTCCAAGATGTATATACAGCCCATACTGCGGTAACAATAACAGAGTACTCTCTCGGAGGAAAGCGCTATACGTGCTTAAAAACGCACTCTATCGTGGAAAACCCGTGGAGGAGTCGCCATTAACGAGCAAATACGGAAGTCCTCTCGTGTAGTTATTTAGTCCTCTCGGCCATCTCTCAAATTTAAAACATAAAAAACCGAAGAAACGCGTTTAGGTTAAATTACTAACTAGGTGGGTGAGGGATCTGTACATAGCAGTTACTGGTGGAGCAGGGTTTATTGGAAGTCACCTAGTTGACAGGCTAGTAGAGCTTGGCTACAGCATTAGAGTTATTGATAACCTGAGTTCTGGGAGTATTGAGAACATTAAACACCACTTAAAGAGCAAAAACGTGGAGTTTGTAAATATTGATATAAAGAACTTTGAGGAGGTGAGAAAAGCCCTTAGAGATATCGAAGTAGTGTTTCATTACGCGGCTAACCCCGAGGTCCGCATTAGTACAACTAGCCCTGATATTCATTTCAGAGAGAATATTGTTGCTACGTTTAATGTTCTCGAGGCTTCGAGAATAGGTGATGTGAGAGAAGTTGTATTTGCGTCTTCAAGCACAGTTTATGGTGAAACACCCGGAGGACCTCTTCCCGAAGACGCGCCTTTAAGACCTGTATCTGTCTATGGGGCGAGTAAGGCGTCTTGCGAGG
>Ga0326760_1000951_pt1 | contig 13548 bp, 16 predicted proteins | sample GCREP_S_FD_207668 | JGI IMG/M metagenome (GOLD analysis project Ga0326760, IMG submission 207668) | Hot spring sediment microbial communities from Geyser Creek Basin, Yellowstone National Park, WY, United States - GCR.EP_S | ecosystem: Environmental > Aquatic > Thermal springs > Near-boiling... | reverse complement strand
AAGAGAAATTTGTAAACTTTTAGAAAAGCTATATGAAAGGTTTTAATAAGAGATTTTATTAAGAATTTCCTCTTGCTTTTTTAGAACTTTTTCAACAATATTATCTATATCTCTAGTATAACTTGAAACAATTTCCTCCTTTACTCTTCCCTGCAAAAGTTCTATTTCATGAGTTCTTAAATTATCATAAATGCTTTCAAAAATTCTTCTAAAATCATATGGTTTTATTCCAAATTCTCTTATGTTTTTCCAATAACTCCTTTTACATTTATATGCAATCTTTACATATTTTATTGCATCTTTATGAAGAATGCAGAAAAAAGATTTTTTTGTTTTCCTTATAAATAACATTTCTATAAGATATCCGTCTTTATATTCTTTTTTTCTCAAATTATCAAAATTTTTAATTAAATAGAATAATTCATGTGTTCTTAATCCAGTTAACAAATGCAAAATACATGTTGCCTTTAATCTTTTTGACATATATTTTAAAGTTTCGAGTATTTTATTTCTATCCAAAGAATTAACTATTATTGCAGGTATTTTAGATTCATACCAACTTATTCCAGCTTTTTTTCTTAATTCAGAAAAATTTTTATAAAAATAATCACTGTTGTTTTGTAAGTCTAAAAATTTTGCAAGTACAGCTAGTGCTTGAAGCAAATGTCTTTTATAAGTTTTTTTATCTTTATATTTTTTTATTTCTAATGCAAAATCTAGTGGAGAAGAAAATAAAAGAGAATAATGTTTTTTTGCAAAATTTAATATGTTATTTATATGAGCCTTATTACTGCTTCTTAATTCTAAAAATTCTCTAAATTTTTTCCAATCTATTTCCATAATGCTAAATAAAATCTGTGATCCTTTTAGTTTTAATTTTCATTTTTTCTCTTTCATAAGTTATCCAACTCTTTCTTATAAAATCATAATTTTTCTTATTTTTTAATACATTTTTTAAAAATTCAATAGTTTTTTTGTCTCCAGGATATCCGCTACCAATTTCTTCATTTATTTCACTTTCTATTTTCTTAATTTCCATATCCCTTATAACTTTTCCTATTATACTTGCTGCAGCAACAACAAGATTTTTTTCATCCATCTTATTTTCAATTATCAGCTCTACATCTCTCTTCAAATAGTTTTTTATTTTATTTTGAAATTTTTTTGGATTAGAAGGAGAATCTATGAAATATTTTTCTGCATCAGTTCTATTTATGAGTTTTGCTATATGAATTGCTTCTAAATCATTTAAACTACCATTTTTTAAGAAATTGTCTATTTCCTTAGGAAAAATTAATTCAAAATAAAATTCATAATTTTTTAATTTTTCAAAAATTTCCTCTCTTTTTTCTTTACTCAGTTTTTTAGAATCTTTTACACCAATTTCTTTTAATCTATTTATCTCATTTTCCTCAATTATAAAACAAGTTATTACTAATGGACCAATTAAACTACCTCTTCCATTTTCATCTATTCCACCAACTTTCATAAATTATGGAAGCTCTAAAAAAATATTTAGAAAAAAGGAGTTGGAAGGATTTTGAATCATTTATTTCTGAGGTTTTTGAAATTCATGGATATAAAGTAAGAAAAAATGTAAGGCTAAAATATCTTAAAAATTTGGAAATAGACATAATAGCAGAAAAAAGAGATGTAATATTTCTAGTAGAATGTAAAAAATGGAAAAAAGAATATTCAAAAGAAAGAAATTTGAAAAAAGTAGTTGAAAAACATAAAGAAAAACTTGAAAATTTTGGAAAATTCACTTATAAGAGAGTTTATGGATTAATAATATTTTTAGACACAACTTTTTCTCCAAAAGTTTATGATAAAATTTTTATTATTTCAATAGATTTTTTAAACTCATTTATTCTCGAGTTCGAAAGCAGGTAAAATTATTGTTCCTTCTTCTTTATCTCCAATTTCTATGTATTTATTTTCCAAATAAAACTTTGCAACTAAGCAACAAGTTATCGCATCCAACTCATCAAAGCTATAATCTCTTTTTTCTATTTTAAAATATTTTCCTAAAAAACTCAAAATTTCCTTTTTGTCTTTCCTATTTACTTTTGCTAAATCATAAACAGCTCCAGGAAAAACCTCTATTACCTTTATTCCTTTTTTTGTCAGAATATTCTTTATTCTTATCCCTCTTTCTGTAAGTTTTCTCATAGGTCCCAAAGTTATTGGAAAAAATTTTATCTTATATCTTCTTAATTCTAAATCACATTTTCTAAAATGTGATCCAAATTCATTTATACTTTTTCTATCTTTTGGAAGGGAAAGAGGTGCATCTATTGCAACTACTTTTGGTTTTATTTTTTCAATATTTTCTATTATTTCTTTGTCTTTATGAAGAATTTTTACAAATACCTTTTTCTTTTTAACAAAACAAAATCCTGTATTTCTCTTTTCACTTCCAGCCAAATCAATTCCAACAATCATTATTTTTTATAAGATAGAGTTATTATGCATGTTTTGGAAGCAATAGAAAAAAGAAGGAGCATAAGGAAATTTAAAAAGCAAGAAATTAAGGATGAATACATAAATTTGCTAATATATGCAGCTTCATTAGCACCTTGTGCAGGAAACACTCAAGAATGGAGATTCATAATAGTGAAAGATGAAAAGAAAAAAGAAGAACTGGCAAAAGCTTCTTATAATCAGCTTTGGATGAAGGATGCTCCAGTTATTATTGCAATATGTGCTGATGAAGAAGAAATAGGAAATAGATATGGAAGTAGAGGAAAGAAGATATATATGTATATAGATTGTGCTCTTGCTGCGGAAAATTTAATTTTGCTAGCTCAATCATTAGGCTTGGGTACTTGCATAGTTGGGGCTTTTGATGATGAAGAAATTTCTAGAATATTAAAATTGCCAAAAAACGTTAAACCAATTATGTTAATTCCAGTAGGATATCCAGCAGAAGAGCCAGAAAAACCTTTTAAAAAGGATTTAGAAGATATTACATTTATTAATGAATACGGAAAGAAATAATTATGGAAAGTACAAAAACTTTAATAATTTTTTTAAGTGTTTTTAGCATTCTTTTTAGCTTAACAATTTCAAAAGTTGAAATATATGTTGAAAAATCATTTTTTCATCTCAACTTTGGAGATAATGTAATATCTTTTAAAATTAAAAATTTTGAAAAAAGAGAGAGAGATTTAGTTGTTGACATTTTTCCTTCTATCTTTAATAAAATTTCCTGCTCCCTAAATCAATATTTCGTAAAATTAAGACCATATGAAGAAAAAGAACTAAAAATTCTTTGTAAAGTTCCATATGATACAAAAGAAGTGGAATTTCCAATGAAGATTTACGTAAAAGAAAATGATACAAAAATTGAAGAAAAAACAATAACACTAAAAATTGAAAGAAAGTATGAGATAATTATTACTGGATATGATTTAGAAAAAAGAGAAGTATCTCCAGAAGAGGAAAATTCTTTTTTTGTAAAAATAAAGAATATTAAAGAATTTTTATCAAAAGAATATTTTGCAGTTTGTGGAATAGAAAAGAATGATACAATACTTCAATCTGAAAAGCTCTTCATTCCAAAATTATTACCAAATCAAGAATATATTTTGATGTATTTCTTTAACTTTTCATATTACCACGAACCTTCAATTTACTATGTTTTTTGTAAAATATTTGATAAAGAAAACAATTTAATATTTGACATTTATTTACCAGTAAAGTTAAAAGAAGTAAGAAAATATGAAGTTTTCAGAAATGTTTCTCAAAGCTTTTATGTAAGCACAATAACAATAAAAATAAGGAATTCTGGAAATATTGAAGAAGAAATAAAAATAAAAGAGGAAGTTCCAATAATTATTCTCAATTTCCTCAAATTTGAGGAAAAACCAGAAATTGTAGAAAAAGGTTTTTTTGCAGAATTAGTATGGAAAGTTAAAGTTTTGCCACAACAGGAAAGAGTTATTACATATAAGTTTGAATTTTGGCCAGTAATAGTTGCTGCTATAGTTATTGGAGTAGCAACAATCTTCCTAATTATTATATATTATACTCCATTTGTTTCAAAACTTGTTGAGAAAGAAAAAGAATTGTACAAAATAAAAATTATTGCAAAGAATACGTCAAAGAAACCTATAAGAAATGTTATAATAAAAGATAGTGTGCCTAAAATTTTTGAAATAGTAGAATTTGAAACTAAAAAACCTGAGATTAAAAGATTAAGAGATTCTTATCAATTGATTTGGGTTATAGATAGATTGGAACCAAAAGAAGAGGCAATAATCTCTTACAAAGTAAGACCTTTGATAAAAATAATAGGAGAACCAAAGTTTCCAAAACCAAGGATGATATACACTATTAGAGACAAGAAATCTAAAATAACAAAAGAAGCTAGGAAAAAGTAAATATTATGCTGAGGAAAGATATTGAAGAAAGAATAAAAATAGTAGAAGAATTAAAAAATAGAGGAATAAATCCTTATCCATATGAGTATGAAATAACTCATTCTGTAAGAGAAATTATAGAGAGAAAAGAAGAATTAATGGATAAGAAAGTAAAAATTGCTGGAAGAATTTTTAATATAAGAAGGCATGGCAAACTAATTTTTTATGATTTATACGATGAAGGAAATAGAATTCAAGTAGCAGTAAGTGCCGATAAAACAAAAAATTTCGATATTGCAAAAAGATATATTCAAAGAGGGGATATTGTGGGTTTTGAAGGAATAATTGGAAAAACTTTTAGAGGAGAGCTAACAGTTTTTGCAGAAAGTTTTACAATTTTATCGAAAGCATTAATATCTTTGCCAGATAAATGGTTTGGCTTGCAAGATGTAGAAGAGAGATATAGAAAAAGATATTTAGATATACTTCTAAATGATGAAGTTAGAAAAATTTTTGAGTTTAGATTTAAAGCAATAAGCTTTATAAGAAGATTTTTTGAAAATTTAGGATATATAGAAATTGAAACTCCAAAGCTTCAACCAATTTATGGAGGTGCATATGCAAAACCATTCATAACTTATGTAAATGATTTAAAAGAAAATTGGTATTTAAGCATTAGCCCAGAATTATATTTAAAAAGAATGTTAGTTGCAGGATTTAATAAAGTTTTTGAAATTGCAAAAGACTTTAGGAATGAGTCTATAGATTCTAATCATAATCCAGAATTTACGATGCTAGAGGCTTATGAAGCTTATGCAAACAGAGAAAAAATGATGAAAATAGCAGAAGAGTTAATTTATTCTTTATCTAAAGAACTTTTAGGAAGAGATTATATTGAATTTGAAGGTAAAAAAATAAGTTTAAAACCTCCCTGGAGAAGAATTAGCGTAAAAGATGCATTAAGAGAATTTGAAGGAATTGATGTAGATTCTCTAAGTGATGAAGAAATAAAAAAATTATTAGAAAAACATAACATCCAACTAAAAACAAAAGAATATAATAGAGGATTGGCAATAACAGAACTTTTTGAAAGTCTAGTAGAGAAAAAATTGATTGAACCAACTTTTGTTTTAGATCATCCAATAGAAAGCACTCCTTTATGCAAGCCACATAGAAAAGATCCTAGTTTAGTAGAAAGAGCCGAAGCATATATTTTAGGAATTGAAATTGCAAACATTTATTCTGAACTAAACGATCCAATAACCCAAAATAAATTACTTTTAGAGCAGGCAAAAATGAGAGAAATTGGATTCGAAGAGGCGCATGAATATGATCAAGATTTTGTAGAAGCTTTAATGTACGGTATGCCACCAGCTGGTGGATTAGGAATAGGAGTAGATAGAGTGATAATGATATTAACTGGAGCAAAAAGCTTAAAAGAAGTCATTCTTTTTCCAATGATGAAAAAAAGAACTGAAAGCGAAGCTGTAAAAATTTTAACTGAACTTACTTATGAATTATTCTCTTCCAGGTAAATTAAGTTGATGGAAAAGATAATAGAAAGATATAGGAAAAAATTAGGAATAGATATTTCTCAATTTTTAGGATTACCAGATCAATTTATTAGGGTAAATACCTTAAAAGCTGATGTTGAAAAAGTAATAAAATCTTTGGAAGAAAGAGGATATATGTTTGAAAAGTTAAAATTTTGTGATTTTGGATTTAGAGTTTTGAATAAAGATAAAATAATTACAAAAGAAGTTGAGCATGCAGTTGGATATATTTTTTCCCAAGATGCATCTAGCATGTTGGTTCCTTTAGTTTTAGATCTTGAAGAAAAAGATATTGTTCTAGATTTATGTGCTGCACCTGGTGCAAAAACAACGGAAATTGCCCAAATAATGGATAATAAAGGAATAATTTTAGCAAATGATATAACTTTTGAAAGAATAAAAGCATTGGCATCTAACATTCAAAGAATGGGAATTTTGAATACAATAATTTCAATAGAAGATGGAAGATTTCTTTATAAAAAAATTAATGAAACTTTTGATAAAGTATTAGTAGATGTGCCATGTAGCGCAACAGGAACTTTCAAACCAGATGCTTTAATTTCTTTAAATGAAAAAATGTTAAAAGATTTAAGCAACTTGCAAAAATCTTTGCTATATAGTGCTTACCATTTAGCAAAAAAAGATGGAATTATAGTTTATTCTACTTGCTCTTTAGAAATTGAAGAAAACGAAGAAGTTGTGAATTGGTTTTTGAAAAAATTTAATGTAGAAATTGAGGAAATAAAAATAAAAGGTATTGAATTGATAGATGGAATTGTTAAAAATGATATTGATAAAGAAGTGAAAAAAGCAAAAAGAGTATTAATAAAGGGGCAAGAAGGATTTTTTATTGCAAAGTTTAGAAAAATTTAAGTCTTTCCAGCTACTAACATTCTTAAACTTCTTTTAGGTCTAAAAGCTCTTCTTCCACATCTCCTACATTTAACTTTTCCTTCTGCGATTTGAGATGGTAAAGCTCTTATTTTTGCTTTGCAATTTCTACAAACAAATACATTTCTGAAAAGTCTTGCTTCAACTTCTGGATCTAATTTCTTTACCATAATGATATTTAATTATAGGTTAATTATATAGAGAATATTAATGAAATCACGACGGTCAGCTGATTGATGATGAAAAATATTTTTTGATATTATTCCAAAAATTATTTAATTTTTTATGGAGTATTATCCAAGAAAAATTGAAGAAAAATTGGAACATTGGATAAATAGGAAAGAAGTGATAATTATTAAAGGGCCTAGACAAAGCGGAAAAACTACTTTATTATTGCATTTAAAAGAAAAGTATGGTGGAGAATATATAACTCTTGAAGATGATATTTTGCTGAAATCTCTTGAAGAAAATCCTAAAGAATTAGTAAAAAGATATCTCGATAAAAAAATTTTATACATAGATGAAGCACAATATTGTAAAAAAAATAGGAAAAATAGTTAAACTAATTTTTGATGTTTTTTCTGATAAAATAAAGATAGTAACTACTGGCTCTGGTTCTTTTGATATAAAAGTTGAAATCGGAAAATATTTGGTTGGGAGATGTGTTTATTTCGAACTTTTTCCTCTAGATTTTGAAGAATTTCTGCTTTGGAAAGCTAAAGATTTGCACAAAATTTTTATTGATCTAAAAAATTCTGTAAAAGAATTCATATTAAGCGGAAAAAATATAGAAAATCCTGTATTTGAAAAAGAATTTAAAAGTTTATTGAATGAATACTTAATATTTGGAGGGTTTCCAGCAATTGTTAAAGAAAGAGATGAAAAAATAAAAATAGAATTGTTAAAAAATCTAGTAAGAACTTATCTTGAAAAGGATGTTTTCTTTTTCTTTAATATTTATCATTTAGAAAAGTTTAGAAATCTTTTAAACTTTCTTAGTTTTAACATTGGTTCTATTATTGAATTTTCTTCTATTAGTAAAGATTTAAAAATAGATTATAAAACTATTGAAAAATACATTTCAATTTTAACAAATACTTACATAATTTCTTTACTACCTCCATTTTATAGAAATCTCCCTACAGAACTAAAAAAATCTAAAAAAATTTATTTCATAGATTTAGGGATAAGAAATTCTCTATTAAACAATTTTTTACCTATTGATAATAGAACAGATAAAGGACAAATTTTTGAAAATTTTGTTTTTAATGAATTAAGATCAAATTTTGAAGGAAAAATAAACTATTGGAGAACAACGAATAAAAATGAAGTGGATTTTGTTTTACAAGTAAATGATAAAATAATACCAATAGAAGTAAAAATCAGTCCAAACTTAAAAGGCGGTTTTGTAAAATTTATAAAAACTTATAAACCAGAATGCGCTATTATTTTCAATGAAAACGAATTCTCTATCAAAAAAATAAATAATACAAAAATTGCATTTATACCTTTCTACTACATTTAGTATTTATGAACAAAGAACTAGAAATGCTTAGAGAAATTGAAAAAAATATAAAATTTTTCAATGAAAGGTATAACGAAATAAAAGAGAAATATAAAGGAAAGTAGATAGTAATAAAAAACAGAGAAATAAAGCTTGTTGGAAACAATCTAGATGAAATCTATGAAATGATCGAAAAAAAGAAAATAAATATAGGTGGTGTATTAATTGAATACATTCCTGAAAAAGAGGAAGTTTGGATACTTTAAAAAATGAAAATTCCATTGATTAAACGTAAGACATTTGGTTATGAAAGATACGTTGTGACTTAAAATATAACAGTAAAAGATTTAAAAATTTTTGGAATAGAAGCAGAAGTTGATACAGGAAGTCCTCATACAATTTTAATGGAAAGAGACTTAAGAAGATTAAGATTACCTTACACTTTGCTACCAGAGGCTAAACAAATGAAACTTGGAGGATATACTGTAAAGCTTATTGATATTGGAGAATATATATTAACTTTTAAAGATGTTAATGAAAATCTTGTTTCATTTAAGCAAAAAGTATTTGGTGGATACATAACAAAAAGAGATGTTCAACACTTTCCAAATATTCTAGGACTAGATTTCTTGAATGCTCAAAAACTTAATTTTATTATAGATGAAAATGGAAACAGATCTTTAGAAAGAGAAAGATAAAAACTAAAACTTACTCAATCAATTTACATTTTTACAAAAAAGTCTAAATTGACAGTACCTCCCATATCGATAAGAAGAGTGTCCAAATCCTCTAAAATAGCCCCCGGTGGGATTCGAACCCACGGCCTGCTGCTTACGAGGCAGCCGCTCTTCCAGCTGAGCTACGGGGGCTTATCCTTTCATAATATTTTAGAACTTTTTGCCATTCAGTCTTTCGCACTTTTCTCTCATATATTTCTCTTATTTCATCGTATCTTTTTCATTATCATTGAAAAATTTTATGTTTTTTAATTTCCTCAAAACACTTTTATTTCTCCTTGTCTGATCAAGTTTGTGGATATAGATATAAGTCGCATATCGAGCAAGAGTTTGATTATATTGTGATTACTTGGTCTGCTGAAATGAAAGAACATGAAAGAGAGTATATGAGATCTACAGTTTGGAGGATAATAAGTGAAAAAGATGATGTTTTAAGAAGAATTCTAGATTTAAGCAAATTAGAAGAAAAATAGTAGCTGGGATTTAGTTTTTAAAATATTTGGAAAAAATGACAGGTTTTCTCAAAGTATTGGAATCTCCTTCTATAAACTTCTTTGCTTCTTCATAATAACTCTAATAACAATAACCAACAAATCATTAGTGTAAAAGCAGAATTTATAATTGTATCAATGAGTCTTGCAGAAAATGAAGGAGCAACAACTGCACAATCTTCTCAATAATTGTTTGTATTTATATTTATCTCAATACTCACTCTGGCTCATTTTTAACTTTTTAGATGTATGTTAATTATTTTTCATCCAACCATTCCCACATTAAAACTGAAAATTGCAGGTTCATGATTTTCCTTAATCTCGAAAAAGTAACATCTGCTGTCTGTTCTCTTGGCGGTATTTCTTTCCATCTTTGTAAAGGTAAACAATAATATTCTTTAAATTCTGTTTCAGTTGGTTCACGAAATTTATTATATCGATTCATTATTTCCAAATCTGATACTTCTTTATATGAATAACCCTTATCCGTCACTAGTAATTCGCCCAAGATATTGATACCTTCAGTTTTTGATCCAGTGTTATTTAGTATAACAAATAGTATCACAAATTTATAATTATCTTTGCTTGGAAAAGCTTTTTTATACCTGAATAGTCTGATACTAACCATTTTGTTATTTTTACATCTTTTACTATTAAAGAAATTCCATTAATTTTAACTGCTTCTCGTTAAGTCCTTTGGAACCGCTAAAGTAATCAGCACTAATCACTATATATCTCAAAGGTACTTCTTCAGACATAAACTTTTCTACTGGATAACTTATCGGTATTATTGGTAGAAAGAAAATTGTAAAGAAGATGATAAGAAATGAAATTATTCCAAAGACTCCAAAAGAAATTTTTCTTTTACCTATTAAAGATAACTTTACTCTTTGTTTTTGACGCTTTTTCATAATTCAACAAAGTATTTAATCAAAAATTTAAATTTTTTAATATCCTCTTATCACTCCTTTTCTCCGAATATAAACTGGCGCAAATTTCGTATTTTTTAACTAAACATCCAAGCCTTACAGTTTAAAAATCAAATGAAATAATTATGGAAATAGAAAAACCTATAACAATAAGCTCTGATGCAACCGTAAGAGAAGCTATAAAATTAATGAAAAATTTAAACGTAAAAAATTTAATAGCAATAAGAAATTCAAAATTTGACGGAATAGTAAGAGAAAGGGATTTATTATTGGTAAAAAATGTAAATACAAAATTGAGAAATGTAAAAAGAATTTTTGCAAGTTGCGAAAGCGAAGACATTAAAGAGATTGCAAAAATAATGTATGAAAACGATTGTTATTTAATTGCAGTAACAAGAAAAAAAGAGGTTATTGGACAAGTTTACATAGATAGTTTATTAGAGGTAGTAAGAAAAGATTTTGGAAATGTATTAGCAAAAGAGATTATGAGCTTTCCAGTGATAACTATAGAAAAAAGTCAATCAATTTCTAAAGCAATAGAATTAATGTATGAAAACTCTATTTCTCATTTGCCTGTTGTAGAGAATAATAGATTAGTTGCAATACTAAGTGCAAGAGATATAATCGAAAATTTAAAAGAAAGAGAAAGAGAAACTATTGGAGAATTGAGCGGAGAGAAAATAAAGTATTTAAGCAATCCAATAATTTCAATAGCAAAAAAGCCAGTAATAACTTTTGATGAAAACGATAAAATAAGATATTTAATAGATAAATTATTGAAAAATAATATTTCTTGTTTAGTAGAAAAGAATTTGAAAGGAATTATAACAAAAAAAGATTTTTTAAAAGTTTTATTAATTGAAAAAGAAGAAAAAATTTTAGTAAAAATAAATGCAAAAGATTTGAATTCTTATCAAAAAGATTTCTTAAATAAAAACATAAAAACTCTTTTAAGAAAAATTAAAAATGTAATAAAAAGCGGGGAATTAAGGGTAAATATAAAGAGAATTGGAATAAAAAAAGGTTATGAAAAATATTGGTTAATAAAGTTTTGGTTTTCGAATTTTAAAAAAGTATATGTTGCTGAAGTCGAAAGTCAAAAGTTTATGGAAGGAATTCAAAGAGCAGTTGAAAAATTAACAAGACAAATAATAGAAGAAAAAGAAATAAAAATTGGAAAAAGAGAAATTTATAACTACTTGTCAAATTTGTAATTATGATAGAAAAAATATTGCTATCAATAGCAATTTTAATTTCAGTAATTTCTCTTTCATTAATTTTAACTTATCATCCAGAAATTGAAATACCAATAAATTTGCCGTTTTCTTATGAAAACTATGAAAAAGTGAAAGATATAGATGTTACATTTGAAAATGAAACTGCAAAAATAACTTTATTTACAGATTGTTATAAATTGTATGCTTATGTTGAAGATGTACAGGGAAGATCAATATTGAATGGAAAATTGGGAAAAAGGGATATTAGACCAAATTCTCATGATATAGTAAAAGATATTTTTGATGAATTAGGAATTCAAGTTTTATCTGTTAGGATAACAGAGCTAAGAAATAATATTTATTTTGCACAGATTGATATAAAACAAAAGAAAAAAGTTATTTCTTTAGATATTAGACCTAGTGATGGAATTGCAATTGCATTAAGAACTAATTCCCCAATTTATATTAAAAAAGATTTGTTAGAAGAAAAAGGAGAAAAAATTTGCTAAATTTTTTCAAAATATAACATAACAACTTTTCTTTTTACTTTTGGTTTTCTATGAAAATTAAACAAATATGGAATTAAAAAATCAAAAAATCTTTTATACAAAATTTTAAATCCATTATTTTTTGCATATTTTTCTAAAAATTTAACATTTTTTTCAGTTCCATGATGAATAGAAAGTATTCTATCAGAATATTTAAATGCAAAATCGAGAAAAACTAAATCATTATATTTTCCTCTAAAACCGAATGGAGGATTTTGTACTACTAAATCAAATTTTTCTTTAAAGCAAACATTTTCAACATTTGCTATTAAGAGTTTAATATTTTCAATGTTTAAACTTTTAATGTTTTCCATTGCAATTTTTATCGCTTCTTTATCTATATCAAAAGCAATTATAAGTTTTGGATTAAAAAAAGATAAAGCAATTGAAATTTTTGCAGTTCCGCAAGCAGGTTCGAGAATTTTTTTATTTTCTATTAAATTGTTCAAATGCAAAAAATTTACAATTTCCTTTACTATTTCGCTTGGAGTTTCATATTGCTCATACTCAACTTTTGGATTTTCAAATTTTTTAAGTTTTTCCAGAATTATCTCTATTTTCATAAGCAATTAAATCGATATAATTAATAAAAGGAATTTTATACCTTTCGATATCGTCAAAAATTCTTGGACAAGCTAGATTTACTAAACAATCTACATCTATTCCGATAAGTTTTTCAGGAACAATTTCATCTGCAACAAAAATATAAACTTTTTTTCCTCTTTTCTCCAATTCTTTTTTTATTTTAAAAGGATCAAAAAACATTTGACCTTTTTTCCAGCTTACTAATAAACCAATTTCTTTTGCTTCTTTAAATTTTACGTAGTTCCATGCAATTATTTTCCTATATTTTTCTCTCAAACTTGAAATTTCATATATTTCTTCTTTTTCTAAATCAAAAACAAAAATTGGCTTTTCAGTATTTAATAATAAGCCAACAGGATAAAATTTTCCTTCAGTAATAACTAAAAATGCTTCTACAAAATTTTCAATAATTTTTGCAGCAGAAATATTGCAACCTAAAATTTGTGCTTCATATTCTAAAGTTTTTGATTTAAAAACTTCAAAATTATTTTCTTTCAATATTTTTTCTATTTCATTAACATATTTTACATACTGTAAGCTAGTTACAATTCCAATTTTTTTATATTTTATTTTTTTAATTTCTTCTTTAAACTTTTCAATTTTTTCTTCTTTTATATCGAAAATATAATGAATAAAGTAAATTGGTAATTTTGATTTTACTCCAAAGCTTGAATGACCAATATGAATTATTGCTTGGCAATTAAATCTCAATGCTTCTTCATCCTTTAT
>Ga0326760_1000948_pt1 | contig 13569 bp, 10 predicted proteins | sample GCREP_S_FD_207668 | JGI IMG/M metagenome (GOLD analysis project Ga0326760, IMG submission 207668) | Hot spring sediment microbial communities from Geyser Creek Basin, Yellowstone National Park, WY, United States - GCR.EP_S | ecosystem: Environmental > Aquatic > Thermal springs > Near-boiling... | reverse complement strand
GCGAGCCTGGCCTTCACAGTCCTGGCCTCGCTGTCGATCTTGAGCGCCTATGCCTCCATTTACGGCTCCGAGCTACAAGCGTTGGGGAGGACGAGGCCGATATTCTTGGCCGGCGCGGCGTCGACGGCGGCTTACGTGGTCCTGCTAGCGACCATCACCAAGCCCCTCGGGCAGGTTGGGGCGGCGCTGGCAAGGGCAGCCATGATCGCCGTCGGCTTCTCGATACTGTACAGGGAGGTGGGCGCGAAGCTCCCGAGCAACCTCGACAAGAGCCTCTTAGTGGCAATGGCCCTAGCATTGACCCTCGCACCGATAGAGCTTTTGGTGAGGACGAGCATTTACCTGAAGGCCTTCGTGGAGGCCTCGGCCTTCGTCGTCGTAGCGTTCTTGGCCTTCAAGCTCGTCAAACCACTCGACGACCACGAGATAGGTCTCTTGAAGGCGATGATTCCTTGGCAGACAAGGACAAACCATAGATCTGTGAAAATCAGTAAAGTGGAAAGTAGATAGCATTAAAGCATTTACAGGCGTGAAAGTCTCAGTTATACTTCCAGCCTATAACGAAGAGGACAAGATAGGAGAGGCAATTCGAAGAGTGGACGAGGCTTTGAAAAGGGCTGGCTTCGACTACGAAATAATCGTGGTAAACGATGGGAGTACCGACGCGACAGCGGTTGAAGTGCTTAAGCGCGCGAAGAACAACGATTGCGTGAAGCTCGTAAATCATTCAAGGAATCTCGGCAAGGGGGCGGCAGTGAGGACTGGTTTCGCACATTCGACGGGCGATTTAGTGGCCTTCATCGATAGCGACCTAGAAATAGCCCCAGAGCTCCTCCCGATGTACTTCAAAGCACTAAAGGAGGCCGACGTAGCCATTGGATCGAAGTGGCACCCGAAGTCGAGCGTTAAGGTATCTTGGACTAGGAAGTTCTTGAGCAAAGGCTTCTACGCCTTAGCCAAGCTCTTGGTTGGAATCAACGTCAGGGACACTCAAGTGGGCCTAAAAGCCTTCAGAAGAGAGGCATTGGAAAGAGTACTGAGGGCTCAGTACGTCAAGCGGTACGCCTTCGACGTAGAGCTCTTGGCAGTAGCGTCGCTCTTGAAGCTCAGGATAGTCGAGCTACCGGTGATTATGGAGCTGAAAGAGAGGTTCAGGCTATCGGAGGTCTTCAGAATGCTAATGGAGCTCCTAGGGATAGCCTACAGGCTAAGGGTCACTAAGTGGTATCAAAAGACCATGGGCATGGTAGTGGCATAAAGGGTACTAGGGAAGAGTTTTCGGTCGACATAAAATGATTAAGTGCCCGATGGTATCAATAATAATTCCCTGCAAGAAAATAGATGAGTATACAAAAGAGTGCATAGAGTATTGTAAAAAATTAGAGTTTGACAGCTATGAAATTATAGTGCTCCCAGATCATTGTGATGTCTCAGTTCAAACAATAGAAGGAGTAAGGATCATACCAACGGGAGATGCTACGCCTGGCAAAAAGAGAAACCTTGGTGTGAAGCACGCAAAGGGAGAGATATGTGCTTTTATAGATTCAGATGCTAGGCCTGAGAGAGATTGGTTAAAAAACGCTCTTCGATATCTTAGCGACCCTGAAGTGGTAGCAGTAGGAGGGCCGGGGTTAACTCCGCCAGAAGACTCGCTCATGCAAAGAGCCTCAGGCTATATTTTATCATCCTTCATGGTTGGTGGGCTATCTAACAGATATAGAAAGTTTAAGAGGGCTATAGAATCAGATGATGTCCATTCCTGCAACTTTATAGCAAAGAAGTACGTATTTGAGAAAATGAAATGGAATGAAAAGTATTGGCCCGGAGAGGATACGTTGCTGTGTCTCGAAATAAGAAGATCTGGGAAGAAAATTATTTACGCCCCTGATGTCGTGGTATATCACCATCGTAAGCCGCTTTTCAAAGATCACTTAAGACAAATTGCTAGGTTTGGCTTACATAGAGGATTCTTCGCTAAGAAGTTCCCAAAGAACTCCTTAAGGCTGGTATACTTCACCCCCTTGCTCTTACTGCTGTTCTTAGTCGCTGGTGGAATAACCTCGTTTTTCTTGCCAGAGCTCAGGGTTCTCTTCCTCAGCCTAATCACGATATACTTGATCCTAACATTAATAAATGCAATCCTTTCGAAAGACCTCAAACTTTTCCTTCCAGTATGGGCTGGGACGATATTGACTCACTTGACCTATGGAGCCTTCTTCTTAGTAGGGTTGATGAAGAGGGATCTTAAGATATGAAGATCTCGATCTCATACCCTCCGATAGAGAGCGGAAAGGGAACACCGCTCTTATCGCAAAACAGGCAATTCCAGTACTTCTCTGAACCGACTTACATATACCCCATGGTTCCAGCCTATGCTGCGACTTTGTTAGAAAAAGAAGGCTATGAAGTAATATGGGACGACGCAATAGCCGAGGAGAAGACGTACGCTCAATGGCTGAAAGAAGTCGAGAAGAGATCCCCCGATTTAATGGTTATAGAGACGAAGACTCCTGTTGTCAAGAGGCACTGGAAGATAATTGACGATGTCAAGAGAGTGAGCCCTGAGACTAAGGTCGTACTTGTAGGCGATCACGTTACAGCTTTACCAAAGGAGTCCATGGAGAATAGCAAGGTCGATTACATACTTACAGGCGGCGACTACGACTTCCTGCTACTAAACTTAGTCAAGTACCTAGACGGAAAGGGAAAGTCACTCGAGCCCGGAATATGGTACCGAGAAGGCGATGAGATAAAGAATACTGGGAGCTTCCTCCTAAATCATGACTTAAACTCCCTTCCCTTCATAGATAGAGATCTCACGAAGTGGTACTTATACGCCTACAAAAACGGGAACTTCAAGAGGACCCCAGGCACGTACACGATGGTGGGGAGAGATTGTTGGTGGAGGAAGAATGGGGGTTGCACATTTTGCGCTTGGACCGTGCTTTATCCAACGTTTAGAGTCAGAAGACCGGAATTACTGGTCGACGAGGTAGAAATGTTGGTAGAGAAGTACAAGGTGAAAGAAGTCTTCGATGACACAGGAACATTTCCAGTCGGCGGATGGTTGAGAAGCTTCGCTAAGCTGATGATAGAGAGAGGACTAAACGAGAAAGTGTACTTCAGTTGTAACATGCGTTTTGGTGCATTGAACGAGGAGGACTACAAATTATTAAAAAGAGCTGGATTTAGAATGCTTTTATTTGGCTTAGAATCAGCGAGTCAGAAGACATTGGACATGATAAACAAGGGGGTTACCGTGGGGAGGATGATAGAAGAAATACGATGGGCATCCGAAGCAGGCTTAGAACCCCATATCACGATAATGGTTGGCTATCCATGGGAGTCAAAGGAAGATGCTTGGAACACTTTTAAGCTGGCAAAGTACCTTTTCGAGAAAGGATGGGCAAAGACTCTGCAAGTGACAATAGTCATACCCTATCTGGGAACTAAGTTATTTGAGCAAGCCAGAAAAGAAGGATGGCTAAAAACGATGGACTGGGAAGATTATGATATGAAAAGACCAGTCATGAAGACCCCCCTACCAGAAGAAGACATCGAACTCATGGCTAAGAAAATATATCAACTGCACTTCAATCCCAAGTATGTGCTAAATAGAATCCTCACGATAAGAAGTTTAGAAGATGTAAGGTTCATCTTAAGAGGAGCGAAGAAAGTTTTAGGCCACGTAAAAGACTTCTCCATGTAAAATGCATAAAAATGCGAGTACTGCTTGTGAGCGTTTGATCGTGATTTTTCAATGAAAGACCTCCCCTCTATAAGTGTAGTCATCCCAACTTACAACTCAGAGAAATACCTACCCCTCTGTCTGCGATCGATAGGTGAACAAGACTACCCTAAGGACAAGCTCGAGATAATAATTGCCGATGGCGGTTCAACCGACCGAACTCTCGATATCGCTTGGAAGTTCAAAGTAAACAAAATACTTCACAACCCCTTGAGAACTGGAGAGGCCGGCAAGGCCTTGGGAGTGAAAGTAGCAAAGAACGAAATCGTAGCCTTCATAGACTCAGACAACATTTTAGACACGAAAGACTGGTTCAAACGTATGGTCGAGCCCTTTGAAGACGAGGAGATCGTAGGAGCTGAGCCTCTTTACTATTCTTATAGAAGAGAAGATGGGTACATCACAAGATATTGCGCATTAATAGGAATGAACGATCCCCTCTGCCTCTTCTTAGGGAACTACGATAGGTACAACTACCTCACAGAGAGGTGGACCGAACTTGACGTGAAGCAAGAAGACAAAGGAAATTACCTGAAGATCGAGCTCAGTGAGAGGGCCATTCCAACCATGGGAGCAAACGGCTTCTTGATAAGAAGAAAGGCCCTCGACAAGTGCTCAATAGGAGATTATCTTTTCGACGTAGACGTCATATATGAGCTTGTAAGGAAAGGCTATAATAAATTCGCAAAAGTGAAGATAGGCATAGTCCATGTGTTCTCTGACAGCATTTCCACCTTCGTCAAAAAGCAAAGGAGAAGAATTAGGGATTACCTCTATTACAAAAGGCTTGGGCTAAGAAGATATCCTTGGCCTTCGATGAGCAGAAGCAAACTTGCCAAATTCGTCATCTACACAATGTTTTTAGTGCCCCTGCTTATTCAAGTAATGAAAGGATATGCAAAGAAGCCTGATAATGCGTGGTATTTTCATGTACTCGCTTGCTGGATCACACTAGTAGTTTACAGCATTGAAATGATGAGGACTCGAAACTCATAGCTATAGTTCCGAACCTAAGCTTGGGGCATGCATGATTCTAGGATGTTCGATGGACTCTGTGAGGAGGCGGAGCTTAGGTTCAAGGACTTTACGAAGGACCTAGCAACTTTAAGGCTTATTAGGCCTCCCCATTTAAGTTTTTACACTATGGCTAAGCATAAAGTCTCTGATTGAGGGGCTTGGAGTCTTTAAGAGGAACAAAGCCCCATTAGAACTCAAAGCACTAGGCCTAACATTCTACATACAGCTATCAAGCCTAAGGAGAACTACCAAGGTTCTCTCCAAGATACACAAAGCCTCAAAGACGGCTATTGTTCATAAGTGTCTTTCCATCTGGGAATGTATTGGACACTAAGCTCTCCGTAGGGGATGCCTTGAAGTACTGCAATGGAAGGCCTACATTCGTCGTGGACAGCGCTCTACGGTTGGAGAGTGTCTTTGAGGAGCTCGGGCTACAATATAGTGTAGAGCCCTTTTCGGTGATAGGAGCTTAGTAGAGTCTGTGTATTCATCTTTCAAGCAGAGGACTAGGACATTCTTTTCAACAACATAAACTTGAACCCGCTGAACAGAAGTGAGAGGTTTAGGAGGTCAATGCTATGCAGGAGACTATTCATAAAGCTATTCATGCTGTACCACAACTACTTAAGGAGGTGAGCTTAAGTTGCTAAATCCGACTTTACGCACACAACTCTTAAATTACCCTTCTTTAAATCATTAGTTCTGAATATAATTTAAAAGTGAGAGTCTAGTGTCTAGCAATCACGGGAGGAAGGAAGATGAAAGTGCTAATAACTGGTGGAGCAGGCCTTGTGGGGTTTGAGTGTTGCAAACTTTTTGCAGAGAAAGGATGGAAGGTCATCAGTGTCGACAACTATATGCGAGGTAAGTTATTCGGTCCAGAAGGTGATACGAGGCAGAATATAGCATGGCTCTTAAAGAATTATGATATCGAACACTATGAACTGGACATAAGGGATGAGAAGGTTATTCCATTAATTAAACAAGTGGACGCGGTAATACATGCAGCAGCTCAGCCTTCTCATCCTAAATCAATAGAAATACCGATAGAAGATTTTCTGATAAATGCCTATGGGACATTATTCTTACTTGAAGCTTTAAGGAAGTATAACAAAGACGCGGTTTTTGTTTTCTGCTCTACAAACAAAGTATATGGTGATGCACCAAACTACTTTTCCTATAAGAAGGTAGGAAAAAGATTTGAGCCAGTAGATCCCCTTCTATGGAATGGCTTTGATGAAAGATTAAGGATCGACATGTGTATGCACACACCTTTTGGCGTTTCCAAAGCCGCTGCAGATCTATATGTTCAAGAGTATGCACGGCTCTATGGTCTAAAAACAGGTGTTTTTAGAATGGGTTGTATCACAGGCGAGGCTGCTAGAGCCGTGGAAGTCCATAATTGGGAGCCATACTTCGTAAAAAAAGCTTTAAAGGGCGAGAAAGTGAAGATCTATGGTTATGGGGGGTATCAAGTTAGAGACGTATTGCACGCTAGGGATTTAGCAAGGCTTTTTTACGAGTTCATAAACAATCCGAGACCTGGCGAAGTTTATAATGTTGGTGGTGGTAGGAAAAATTCTATATCATTGCTTGAAGCAATAGATCTGATAGAAAAGATAACTGGCAAGAGATTAGAGTATGAGCTTGGACCAGCTAGAGAAGGGGATCATATTTGGTGGATTACTAATATTAGTAAGGTCAGGTCACACTACCCAAACTGGGACGTTAATATAAGCCTTGAAGAGATATTTAAAAGAATTTATGAAGCTTTAGTCGAGCATGACCTCAATAAGAGGTAGCGATTTAGTAGTAGAGGTAGCACATATCACTGAAATTTATGGCCCTGTGCAGGCCTTAGAGAAGTACTTAAAGCAAAACTGTAGTGTCTTCCTGATATTAGCTCACCCACTTTCGACATCCTCCTTGAACTATTCTTCTTGTAAAATCTACATTAATGGACATCTTCAAAGTGCCTTACTGTATAGAATCCTTAAATCTTCAGAAGTCATTTCTTATATTCAACAATTCTTCTTAACACTCTATATCTTGATATTTAAGGTGAGAAGGAAGATAGACCTCTACATCGGGGTCGATAACTTAAATGCCTTTGCCGGTTTAATACTTAAAACTCTTGGTCTTACAAGCAAAGTAATCTTCTACGTTATTGATTACACCCCAGTAAGGTTTAAGAACAAGATTCTCAACTCTCTCTACTACGTCCTTAACCTTATTTGCATTAAAAATGCTGATTATATATGGAGCGTATCTAAGCGAATAGCCAGTCTATGGAAGAGGTTAGGAGTAAAAGATTGGAAGAATGTCGTAGTACCTATAGGAGTAGAACTTGAAAAAATTAAAAGGGTTCCCAAAAGCGATGTAAGAAGGAACGTTCTAGTGTACGCAGGCCATCTAACCAAATCAAAAGGTGTTCAGCTTATAATCGAAGTTATGGAAGAAATTATCAAAATTTTTCCTAACGTTAGGTTAGAGATAATAGGTACAGGCCCCTTTGAAAGGGAGTTAAGAGAAATGGTTAAGAAGAAAAAATTAGAGGGATATGTAAGATTTCTAGGAAAGATGGAGCATGACGAATTGATGCGATATCTTCCTACTTGTGGGATTGCATTGGCAACTTACGAACCAGATCCAAATAACATCACCCATTATGCCGACCCCATGAAACCTAAGGAGTATTTGGCATGCGGACTACCAGTAATAATCACTAAGGTACCTTGGATTGCAAGAGAAATAGAAAGAGTGCCCATGGGTATTGCAATCAATTACGATAAACATGAGCTGGTTAACGCAATTACCAAGCTCTTATCAGATGAGAATTTTTACGAGAAGTGTAGGAAAAATGCCATAGAATTCACTTCTAAACTCGACTGGAACAAGATATTCGACGAGGCTTTTACTAAATCTCGATATGGAAAACAATGAATGCCGATCCTAGAGTTCCTTATATGCAATGATTGTTAAAGAAGATTCTTAGACACCTCCATTTTAGTGGTAGAGAAATTCTATTAAATGTTGGTTGCGGCGATGGACTTTTCTCACAATTATTTTCAAAACATGTTGGACTAGTTTTGGGTAGACATAATACCACACTCAGTCATTTGGAAAAGTTAAAATTTAGATATAAAAATATTGAATTTTTAGTCGTGGATGCATGAAAACCACCTTTTATCGATGGGTGCTTTGATATAGTATTCGAAAAAGACGTACTTCACCATATCAAAAATCATTGGAGAGTGCTACAGGAAATTGTACGTATTATGCGACGAAAAAGTATAGTGATTTTTCTTGAGGCAAATAAATGTAACCCCATCCTTTATATTCACATGACTTTGATAAAACATCGTGAGCATTTTACCAAGAAGCATTTTGAAAGCCTTCTTCAATCAGTCTTTAGAAAAGAATGTATTAATTGGGTGTCTGGTGAGAGCCACGTGATCCCGTTAAAAGGTTATGGCTTAAAACTTATTTGGATTCTTTGGGACCTCTTCGAGAGAATACCATTCTTCAAGGATCACCTCTTATCTTATAACATCGCAATAGTTAAAAAATTACAATAGAAAACGTGAATCGAGCCTAGTGAGAGGCTTCTATTAAGCAAAGGTGACAGCATTGATTAAATCATTTAAACAGGTCACTTCGTTATTAAGAACTTTTGGACTGAAGGAGACTCTAAGAAGAGCCCTCTATTACTCGGCTTCAGTAATGTTTGGCGAAAAGCTGTATCAGAAACCAATCATTGACTGCATTGTCAAACATGCCAAGGGTTATCCTACATTTATTGATATAGGTGCATATCGAGGAATAATCACCATAGCTGTCTCTAACTTATTTGAGCAATGTATTGCTATTGAGCCTATACCAGAAAACTTTCTGTACTTGCTCCATAATGTATCAATCCATGGGGTTAAAAATTGCATCTTGTTACCTCTTGCATTAGGTGAAGAACCAGGAGTTAAGATGATGTACTATAATCCCTTAAATCCTGACACCGCAAGTCTTTTGCCAAGCTCTTCGCCACGAAGTCTAAAAAGACTTGTCAAAGTTGGTACATTAGATGGAGTCATTAAGATGAGCGGTGCAAAGGATCCTTACTTGATTAAAATAGATGTCCAAGGGTATGAGTTTAAAGTTATGAAAGGGGGTAAAGAGACTTTAAAAAAAGAATGCCTCATAATTTCGGAGTTTTGGCCTTTCGGCTTAAGATCTGCTGGTGATAATCCCCTTCAATACATTCAATTCATGAAAGAGCTTGGATATCAAGTATGCAATTTGCAAGGGCTTCCTCTCGCTAAGTCAGAACTTAGTCGTTTATGTCTGCTAGGCCTTCGCGATCCTTTTATTGTGACGGACATCCTTTTTGTCAAGAGACGTCATCCATAAATAGCAGGATTTTCAACGTAGTAATATCTAGAAAGGGCATGAAGGGCATGAAAATCATGTACATCGTAAATGGTAATGGATTATCGGATAGAATAGGGGGAAGCCTTGTTCGCACAATAAATATAGCAAAAAGGTTGAGAGAAAGAGGGTGTGAGATATATTTTCTCACTACTAGTGGTGGATATAAAGCTTGTATAAGAGAAGGCTTGACAGGTATTAAGTACTATCTCCTTCCTGCCTCTCTTTGGAAACGAGAAGAGACTAGCTTATTTGACAGATTTCTGTCCTACATCATCAGCACATTAGCTTTCATTTTTATAGTTTTTAAACTCCCTAAGGTTGACGTCATATATACTGACTCGGATTACCCCTGCGATACCATTCCGGCTACTCTTTATAAACTAAGATATAAGGCTAAATGGGTCGCTATGACTCACCATAAGTTCTCAGTCATAAAAAGGGATTTTAAGAGCTTAGTTATTACATTCATTTCATCAAAGATGCAAGAGCTTAGTTATTACCTGTTCAAAAAGTATGCCGATAAAATTTTGATACTAAGGACACCAACGGGAAGATTCGTAGAAAGAATTTTGACTTCTCGAGGGATCAGCCCGTCCAAGTTTGAATATGTCTTAAATGGAATCGATGTAAAGCTCATAGAATCAATTCAATCAAAACATAAAATATTTGATGGATGCTTTTTAGGAGGATTAAGACCGAATAAGGGTCTCCATGAAATCGTTCCAATATGGAAAAACGTTTGCAAAATCAAGAAAGATGCTACATTAATTATTATTGGGCATATTGACGAAGTTTATTTGAAGGAATTGAATAAAGAAATCTCCAAGAACGGACTAGAGCATAATATAAGAATACTTGGTTTCATAGGCAACGAGGAGAAAAAGATTAAATATTTGAAATCAAGTAAAGTGTTCGTCTTTCCAAGCTATGAAGAAGGCTTTGGTATCGCTGTTTTAGAAGCGATGGCATGTGGACTTCCGGTTGTCGCTTGGGACTTGCCAGTTTATCGCGTAGTCTTCCCTAAGGGGATCGTCAGGGTTCCCTTAGGAGATGTCGAGAGGTTCGCGAATGAAGTTTTGAGATTATTAAGTGACCCGGAATTATATGAGAAAACGAAGTATGAAGCGCTTCAAGTAGCGTTAAGATATAATTGGGACGAGATTGCTAAAAGGGAGCTAAAACTGCTTGAGGATTTAGTTAAGCTTCAAGGTAGCAGGGGAATGTAAAAATATGCCCCCTGCATATGGTACTCATAAATATCATCATAGTATTAAAAAGAGTATTCTAACGTATTCGTTAACGCCCTTGACTTACATAGGTATGTCGCTATTCTTTTTCAAAGATCTGGTGTTCTCAAGAGGGGTGATACTGCGATGCGATTGGTCGATACCGCCTAATATCAATCAAATTTCGAATATCATGTATAATCATTTGTTCTGTTGGTCTCAAAATTCCAATTTATTAGGAGATTCTCAAAGACTTTCTGATGCTTCTTTCCGCGTTTTCTGCTACATAATTTCGTGCATCTTTCATGTTGACGGATCTATAATAAGTAAAGGTGCTTGCATTTTATTAATAGCATTAATAGGATTTTCGATGTTTTGCCTTTGTAGGTATATAATGATTCCTTATCATTTGTCTTATATTGCCGGCGTGTTTTATATGACAACCCCTGTAGTATTTGACTGTATAATTTTAGGTCACATTTACAAAGCTCTTACGTTCGCAATACTCCCTTTCACTTTAATGTTTATGGATAAGTCAATTCGGTACAACGACATGAAGTATGCTATTGTGGCCGCCATTTTAGTGGCAATAGCGTACTTGGATGTAGGCTCCATAATTTTCATCTGGCTAGCCATGTTTCTCTTTTTATTAGTAAACTTCGTTATAAGGCGTATAAACATATCCACGTCCTTTAAAGTTACTATTATAATAGCATTAGTCTCTTTACTATTACATTCATATTGGATCTTTCCAATAATATATTCAATAGTTGAAGGAATACCTTTATCATCATCTGTTCTAACCGAACCTAGTCTACAAAGAATTATGGAAATTAATTGCAGACTCACCCCATTTAATGTAGTGAGAATGTGGGGTGGTCTATTCAATTATCAATTTGAAACATCATTCAATAAGAATATCGAGATTGTGACAATTATGCCAGCAATATTAGCATCAGTACCACTCTTAGTTTTGCGACAAAAGTTCCGTAAAAATGATAAATATGTTGTATTCATTCTCTTCTCGGCAGTTTTAATGTTGATACCTATGGCAATTTCTCTCAATAGATCCATCTTGGCATTGAATTCGATACTTTATACACAACGTGAAATAAATAGATACTTGATATACGAAGCATTAAGTTATAGTCTGTCGATTAGCATGTTGTTCCAAATAATTGAGAAAAAATTTAAGAAGCCAAGAAGGTATTTTGTTACAGGAATATTGATCGGTATTATAGTCATGAATGCACATCCATGGTTCTTAGGTGAGATAACCACTCACAACAAAAATTTTTTCGATGCAAGACTTAGCACGTTTGAACCCCCTGATGAATATGATCTTGTTGAAAACCTCATCATGAACATTAACAAAGACGTCAAAGTTTTATGGCTTCCAACTGGTTCTTATTTATTATATGTCAAATACGATAAAAACTATGATGAACCGTTCAAAAATATGGCTGACATATGGTCGTCAACGTCATTAAAAGCTGGTGGCTTCGCTTATGTTGATGGTTTTGCGCAATTAATCTTGGACACGCTGTTAAACCCGTCTGTAAATAAAACAATCATTGAACGAATACTTGGCCTCTGTAGTATTGAATCAATTATTTTAAGAAAGCAAATGGTTTGTTGGAACGTTGATGGAGACTTGCTATTTGAAGTTTTAGTTCGAAAGGAATTTAATGATACGTTTATATACAACGGTCATTATATAACTATTATTAAGATCCCGTACGAAAACTTTTTACCTCACATTTATTCATCTGTTTCCCCAGTTTTGATTAGCGGTTCCTTAAAAAGTGTTCTACTCTACCTGGCCTCTGATTGCTATGCCAAAACCAATGTTTTCCTCTTTAATGAGACATTTAAAGAGGGCTTGTTCTCTGCTAAGAGCATGAACTTCACGGCGATTTTTAACGAGAACCCAAGAACCATTACCGTTCCTGCTGAAAGCGAATCGGAAAAGCCCTTCAACTTTAGTCAATTGGCTGAAAATTCCATAGAAGCTAGGTATTATTTTGGATGGAAATCCGTTGTAAGGACGGATGGCAAGGAGTCGGAGAGTTCTTTGAGTTTTTCGTCTCCGAAGGAGTGTCCTTACGTGTTTCCGCCGTTTAGCCTTGGATGTTGGAATGCGCTGAACTCTACGCTTGTCTTCATTAAGACAGGCTCGCAACCGATGGTAATTAAAGAGGTTCTAGAGGATGGTAATTTGATTAAAGATATTTACGGTATCTGGTGGGAAACTGAGTGGATGGGTATGATGACCAGTCCCATAAAGTTTCCTGTCGTAATTCCTGCGCATCAGAGGGCTATAATTCAAATAGGACATATAATCAAAGGGAACATCACCGTGGCTCTTATGAATTTGACTTGCTCGAGAGAACTAGCTACGCATAAACTTCAGCTAATGCCGACAATAACTTTCAAAAGAGTCAATCCGACGAAATATGTGGTCTCAGTCGAAAACGCGTCGACTCCCTTTTTGTTAGTGTTCTCAGAATCTTACGATCCCCAATGGAAGGTATACGTTGAAGATAGGAGAGAAAAGTTTGACGAAATCATCGCCGAATACTCCGATCTAAACGTTAAAGAGGCTAAACATGATTGGTTCAAACTAACACTTCAAGACGTTGCCTATTTACTTAAGAGGCCTGCTATTGACGAAATTCGCCATTTCAAGGTCAACGGTTATGCTAATGCCTGGTACATAGATCCGAAGGAGATCGATGCGGATGGTGATGGTCGCTTTACAATAACAATCTACTACTTGCCTCAAAGCTGGTTTTATGTTGGTCTGATAATTTCAAGCCTAACTCTTATTACTTGCATAAGTTGTCTACTTTACTGGAGAATACGAAGGGGTCTTAAATGAGAGGTAAGTACCCTTACGACTGGCACCTTTGCAAGAGGGAAGTTGAGAGATTAAATCTAGCTAAGAGCTCGTGGGTTCTTGACGTTGGGAGCGGAGACTGCGAGAAAGCATATTATGTGTTTTCGAAGACAAAAGCGAACTTGGTTTTGTCCGACATAAAGATCAGAAAACCTCATGAAGGTTATTTCATTAATTGTGACGCTAGAAGTCTTCCGTTTAGAGATGGCGTTTTCGATTTAGTCACTGCTTTCCATGTACTTGAGCATATAGGGGGG
>Ga0326760_1000947_pt1 | contig 13590 bp, 18 predicted proteins | sample GCREP_S_FD_207668 | JGI IMG/M metagenome (GOLD analysis project Ga0326760, IMG submission 207668) | Hot spring sediment microbial communities from Geyser Creek Basin, Yellowstone National Park, WY, United States - GCR.EP_S | ecosystem: Environmental > Aquatic > Thermal springs > Near-boiling... | reverse complement strand
ACGTGCTTTCGGAGGTGGCTAGGAGGGGAGTCCGCGTCCTCGTCACGGTTCCCCGCGACGATTATTTAACTATGATTTTTGAGAGGAGGTACTCGCCGCCTGGCCCCGCCTTTATGTGGTGTACAGCACGGTTTAAGGAGAGGCCCACAGCCAGGCTGGCTGAGATGTTGGCTTGGCGGAAGTATGTGCTTCTCACCGGCGTGCGTATGGCTGAGTCGCCGCGCAGATCTGTATACATCAAGGCTAGGTGCAAGATAGGCGACGTCTGTGGCGAGACGTATTTTATACAGAAAATGACCGGCCACAGCCTCCACCTCGCGCCGATAGTGGACTGGAGCGACCACGAGGTAATTGCCTATCTGAAAAGCCACAGGCAACCGTGGAATAACGAAGACTATTCGTATCTCCTCGAAAAGGTGTATTGTGGCGAGACCAAAATAAGGACTGGGTGTACCCTATGCACTGTGGTTGAACGCGACTCTATGCTGGAGATGTATGCTAAGTGTCACGGCGACCAGAGGTATCTAAAGGTAGCGGAAATTAAAGAGGAGTTGAGGGCGATAGGCTTTGACTGGGACATGAGGCTGTACAAATCTAAGAAGCTCAACGACATTGGTCTCAGGCGGGTGAGGGAGCTATTGATAGAGCTCTTCGACAGCTTTCCCGAGCTCCTTGCCAGCTACGCCACCTTCAAGCCAGAAGTAGTAGAGAAACACCTACCCGAGGTAGCGCACCACTTGCCACGGGTCAGATGGAATCTTCCTAGCAACGTCCATGTGGTACAGCTCTGACCCTCTGAAGAAGAAACGGCGCGGCACTATGAATCGCTTGGCCGCTTGGTGGGAGGATCTGGGCCGCGTGAGGCACCTGCCGCTCGGCGGCGGCTGGCAGGCCAGCGGCTTCTTCGACAACTGCGTCTCAAGGACGTGTCTCGTGAAACGGGTGAGGCTCATCCTCAAGGCGCCTAGGGAGCCGCCCCGCCGCGTCTACAGGCTGGCAGACGTCGCGCTGGACTACCTGTTCGGCATGGTCTCCGACGCCGAGCTGGACAGCTACGAGGTAAGGCTCGGCGTGAATATAGGCGCCGCAGACAGGTACGACAAGGCCCTGGCGGAAACCATCACCACAAGGCTGACAGGAAAAAGAATCCAAAAGCCTAGCGGCGGCGGCGGATTCCCCGAGCTTTTCCTCAGCATGTCTCTTACATACGACGCATATGACTGCCCCAACAGCGATGACGAACTCTGTGAGGGGTGGTGGCTAGGCGTCTCGGCAGTGTACAGCCTGCCAGGCGAGTCCTGCGCGGTTGAGTGGAGCCGCTACGTCGGCACCGACGTACACGTGATAAACAAAGACGCGGTTCTGCGTGCCGCCTACAAGGCGCTTAGGCACGCATACAACACCCCGATTATATGATGCCGGATTACGGCGTTAGAGACGTCGTGCTGTACGTCGCGAAGAAGTTGCGTTGCTTCTACAGCGTGAGCAAGCTCACATCGATCATCTTCTTGGCGCAGTACGACGTGGAAGGACGCGGCGTCTATGAGTACAGATGCGGCGGCAGGCCCCTGGCCCGCACCGAATTCTACATATGGACGCACGGCCCCACGAGCAACGAGGTGCACGACGTCCTTGAGTCCGGGGACTTCGACCTGGTGTCGGGCGAGCTGGGGCTTGAGCTCTGCTATTCAGGCCCAGCGCCGCAGTTGCCCCAGCCGGCGGCGGCCCGGCTCTCCGACGCGGCGGCTAAATACGGCGGCTGGAAGCCCTGGCAGTTGAGATACTACGTGAAGAAGCTGTTGGGGCTAGACATCCCGGAGCGGCTGAGCGACTACATGGGCCTCTCTCTGCATACATACCTACACGCCGAGGGCTTCCGCCTGACAAGGCATGAGGTGTGTACAGGTCTATGATGGCCGAGGTGCAGATGTTTGAACTAGCTGATAGAGTCGTTCGTAAGAAAACCTCCGGACACGAGCTAGAGATTCCTCAGCCGCCGCAACATTTACATCCACGACTTCTATCAGCGACATCTTTATATCTGCGTATAAAGTTGTAGACATGGCTAAACGTCTAGTTGAAAAATGGAAGCGAACCGACGAGAAGTTTAAAGCCGCCGCCGCCGTGTTGCTAGTTGCCATGGTTGCAGATGCAGTGGTATCGGCTGTGGCGTTTGGACGTCTGGGGGTGTTTCTGCGTCTGGATATGCTGTTTGCGCTGGCTGAGGCGGTTGCGGTCTACTTATTCTTCCTGCCCATGGCGATGCACCTCATACAGCGCGACATACAGCGCGGACGCGCCGACATCACAGACTTCGCCTTGTTGCTCATCCTATTCCACGTAATTGTAACAACCATGTTCAGGTTAGCCATAGCGTCGTGAACGAGACCGACGTCGACGACGAATGCGGCACAGCTCAACGCATATATCCGACGGCTTAATGGCGTACAAACGGCCACGGGTCATCTTCAACCGCGTGCATAATATCTGCACAATCTTCTCTAGCGTGTCTTTATGGATCAAGAGCAACCTACCTTTAATATGGGTCATATCACTGCGACGAAGCGCCGGCGACAGAAGTCCCTTATGTGCATTTTGTCAACGCTACCATCTTCATAATGTAGCACAACCTGGCTGTCGGTTCTCTCCATTGCAGTGACACGCCTGCGTTTGTAGAGAGTCTTCACCTCAACGCCGATCTGCAGAAGCGTTTTGAGGAGCACAAACTTCTCCTCAGGCGTCATACTCTATTCAACGCCGCTCTCAACATCTCGGCTACTTCTTCGTCCTCGGCGTAGTCCAGCGGCGTCTTGCCACTTCTGTCGCGTATGCGGGGATCTGCGCCGTATTCTAAGAGCAACTCGACTATTTTGGCTTTGGCGTGGCATCTGCACTTGACAGCTACATGAAGTGGCGTCTCTCCGTTCTTGTTGCGGACGTTCGGGTCAGCCCCTAAGCTCAGCGGAACCTCAACTAAGCTGTCGTCTATCCAGCCATACTGCACCGCATAATGCAGAAACGTATTGCCCCTTCTGTCTCTGACGTTAGGGTCGGCTCCGTAAAAAATAAACGTCCTCGCAACAACCACCGCCTGCAGGTTATAATCACTCCCAATGGAGTCCAACACAATGCTAAGCACGGGTCGTCTCCTGTACGTTGCGTTTGGATTCGCCCCCAGTATAAACAAACTGCTTAGCACATACGGCTGTTCATGCTTATGGCACAGGTTCGTTGTCGCCACAAGATAGACGATATAGTCCCCTACCTTTGGGTCACGTCCACATTCTGTAAACAGTTTTATTACGTTATGGCACCTGAGGTGTTTCCTTAACGTCTCTCTTCTACATTCGTCTGGGGGATTCTGTTGCCAGGCTCCCCCCAGGGCCCCGCCCGCCTGACTGGCGGGCACTTGGGAGTTTTTGTTCTGCACGTATGGATGGAATTTCCAAGCATTTAAATGTTTCGTCTGGATTTTCCACGGCGTATATTTCTGCGCCGTGTTGGCGTGTTATCGGGGACCAGCTAACACATGTTCAAAAGTAAAGCGGCATTCTGAACAAACTGAAAAGGTGTTGTAGATGTGAGTAAAGAGGAGGGGGTTTCGGAAAAAATGTGTAATTTAAAGACGAGATATGTGTAGCGCGTGCGCCACCAGTTCGCCCCACAGTGCTCCTTCACGCCTTAGATCGTCTTCATATAGCATTGCCCTGAAATTGAGATAGTGGTACTTCAACAGCCCTGCAACGTGTAGTGCCTCTGTTGACGGAAGTCCTAAGGCCGTCGCGACCTCATAAGCGACTTCTGCTATAGTGCGGGCTGTTTGCGTATCAACGCCGCTACTGTCGCATCCACGTATTGTGCACCGCAAAATGGTGTCGTAGTCGGCCCGTCCACATGAATATATCAACACGCCAGCCGCCGCCGCAGTGGCGACCGCGTCGCCGAAACGCTTCTTCGAGACGTTTCTGAGCACCCAAGCCGCAAGCAGTGGACATGGCAATTTCAAAACTGCGGCTTGGGCGCCCCGCACAATTGCCAACGCGTCGTCATAGCTGATTTGCAACGTTTTTGCCAGTCTCGCCACTGTGGATTGGAATTCCCTAACAATGACCGGGTTTTTGTTGCTCATGTGTAAAAGTAATTGTTCGATATTTAAGTTTTTGCCCCTAGCGCTGGTCTGAGACGTCGGTTTTACGTCAGCAAGCGCAGAGCCATCCTCAGCATGACGCGCACCACGGCGGCGTCACCATGCGCCATATGCCGTAGCTGTGGGTGAAGCCCCTTATGCAGGCGCCGAGCTCCCGCTCCCTGGGGTCGCCTATTGGAAACAGTGGCTCGCCCAGCGGTGCGCTGAGCCACAGCTTGACGTACAGCTCGTTGCCGTGCACCTTATATCCTTGGCGCGCCGCGGCGCGGTAGACGGGGTCGAGAATCGAGATTTTTCTACATGCGGCTTCATGTGCGTACATATCTATCAGCTTAGCCACGTCTGCGGCGCGGACGCGAATAGAGTAAGCCTCAATCCCGCCAACCACCCACCTCTTCCTAACCCTACCGCGAAGCTCCGCCCCAGCCGGAACAGCAAAAACAAACGAAAAACCGCCCCCAGCATACAGCACCACCTTCTTAACCCTCCTCTTCCTGTACACAACAGCAGTAAAAGTCCCCCTCAGCCATCTCCTATTAACCCGACTAGGTTTAACGGGTTCAGCCGCCGCTGGCGCCCTAGCCGTTTTCTGCTTCCTCTGACGTCTCCACATTTGTTTTAAACTCATTACATAGAAACCCCCACCATCTATTTTAACTTTTTCAGCACCAGGTTCCAGCCCATCGGCTGTAGCCGTCGGCCCCAGCGGACACCTCATCACGGAGAGGAAAAAGAATGTGGTTAGAAAAACGGGGGATTAGAGCTGGAGGAGCGTGAGTGTTTTCTCGACGTCAGCTGTGTAATGCGTGTCGAAACCTACCCACAGCGTCTCGGCGATGTCAAGGACGCGGCTACATAGCTCCTGCGGCAACCTGCAGATCGACAGTATTACTGAACGCTTGCCGCTGTTGCTCTGCTCCAGATACAACAGGATGTCAACATCGTCGCGCAAATAATACCACCTGCCGTGGTTGCCCGAGCGGCTTAACTCCTTCCGTGTCGGCCGCACTAGCACCACTCTATTGCCGACCGCCCTCAAAGCTATGGGGTGGGTAATAGCCCCCATCCCCGTCCTCCTCCAACTTGCTGTAATGAACGTTTCTTCTAATTTCTTGACTTGGTTTATTTGGTTTAGGTCGTTTTGTTGGGTTTGAGTTTGAGTGTTCATGAGTATAAAGAAATTCTGTATTTATAAATTTTTCTCCCATTTAGGAATGGGCAAAGAAAAAAGGGGGATATTTAGAGCCAGTGCGTGAGCTGAAGAATGCGCTTTATCGTTTCCTTAACAAGTTGCCGTATTTCGGCTGGCGTAAAGTACTCCTCCGTGCCGTCCCATGTGATCATCTCGCCTTTTGCAACTGGCGCATATAAGCCGTTCTCGCCCACACAAAGTAGCAGGAATTTCTCATCGGCAATCAAGGCGCAGTCGGGTACCCTTATCATGACGGCACTGACGCCGAGCAGAGGGGAAAACAACCAATAATAAATATAGAAAAATGCGTGGAACTTCTTCTTACTTGGTCGCTTTCTTCATCTTTGTCAGTGCCTTCCTGAGCCTTGTCTGGACGGCGCGGTCGAGGGCGGCGGTTTTCTTGCGGCTTCTGAGGACTCTCCTGTAGAGCTTCTTGTATTCCTCCGGCACATACATGTCCCAGGAGTCCGGGTTATTCATGTGAATTGCTAAGCACTCAACAACAGGGTCGCCAGAGGAGTGGTAGCACCACATCACTATCTCTCTCGCGATGGCATTGGCGAGGGTCTTGACGTCTTCCCTAGACACCCTCCTCTTGAGTTTTTGGCTCTTCACGGCGGTTGCCTACATCCATGTATTTAAGCTAACAGCCGCGTGTCTTACGTATTCTGCGGTCTTCGGTGTGTATTACTGCGTAATGCTTTTATGCGCCGCAGTTTGTAAACGCATGACGTGTGTCCTGGATGTGCGGGGGTTGAAGTCTGTTGTTGAGGCTCTGAACGTGCTGGCACGGCGGGGGATGCTACGCGGCGGGAGGTCGCTGAGGCTGGCGGTGGCTGAGGTGCGGGCGAGCGAGACGGGCCGCACACTGCGCGTAGTCTACGCGCGGTCTGGGAGGCCCTCGGTGGCTTCGTACAGGGCTGGGGAGGGGTTCGGCCGCGGGCTGGCCGCCGCCGTCGGGAGGCTGGACGCGGCGGATAGGTTTGAGGTGGAGTCTGCGCTCAGCCTCCTGGCCCGTTGCGGCTTGCTGTTCGGCGGGCGGGGCTTCTCGAAGCGCGTAGAGGAGGTGCGCTTCGATGCATGCGGTATGCTGAGGATCAGATACGACGGCAGGGAGCGCGTGGCGCGCGGGGGGACGCGTCTGCTGATAAACCTCCGCCTTGTGAGGCTGAAGAAGGAGGTCTGCTGACTATGCCGCACGGCGCCACCGCCAGGGTGAAGAGCAGGGCGGCGCAGGCGCTGAGGCTGATCGAGGAGAGGGGGTGCGTCTCGACGGCGCTTCTGGCGTCGGCAGTAGGCGTCAACATGAACGAGGCGTACTACGCCGCGAGGCTGTTGGAGAGGGGAGGTGCCGTCATGCGGGTGGTGCTGGGACAGCACTCCCTGTGGTGCGCAAGCAGAGAAGCCGCGGAGGCCGCGACGCAGGAGCTGAAGAGGGAGCTGGCGAGGGTGCTGTGCAGAAGCGGCGCGAGGTACGCCACGCCGGCACGCGCCTACAGGCTCGTCGCGGCGGACAAGCAGGCATGCGCCGCATTCCTCAGGTACGTCCCCCTCGAAAAAACCACAGTCTCGCTTATCAACGCCCTCCTCCACCAAATGCTCGGCGAACCCATCCGCTACCGATACCGCGGCACACAGCCGATGTATTACGTCCCGCCGGAGGTATGCAGAAACGTGGGGGAGAGGTCGGTTTGAAAAAACCTACTTTTTCCTCCCCAAGAACCTGTACACCTTCACGCCTGTGTACGGCGACGCCGCGACGGCGAAAAGCACCACACCGCGGGCGGTCTCCTTCTCCACCACCTCGTAGCTGTCCGTTTCAAACGTCTGCTTCGCCTTCAAGTCGAAGAACTTCAGCTTCTGTCGCATAGGGAGAAATCTGCACGGATAGAAAAACATTGCGCTTAATTTAAGACTATTAATAAATAATTAGAAGTTGACGCCACATATGGAGGTTGTCGTTAGGAGCAGGGGACTGCCTGCCGACAGGGTGATTGCCGTCAGAAACGGCTTCTTGACTCTCTATAGGGAATATCCAAACGGCCGCGTTGAAGCCGTCACGGCGATCCCCATCTGCAACGGCGCAGAGGACGAGCTGATAGAGGTTGCGTTGAAGGCGTTTAAACGCCTTCGACGCCGTCTGGGAGGAGCTGTTGAAGAGGGCAGACGCCGCGCTTGAGAAGGGTTGCGTCTCTTAAGCCGCCACGGCTTTTTTCCTCCTCCCCGCCCTCCTCCCCTGGGGCGTCTCTGCATGGGTGGGCGGCGTCTCCGCCAGCTGTGCGTCTCTGGTAATTCTTATCTTGAATGCTTCTTTCTTCGGCGGGCTGTGTTGCGCAACCACGCAACGCTGGCAGAGACTGCAGGCCTTCTCGCCGCCAGGCTCTACAAACACCTCGACTGGCTCGCCAGCGCCAGGTATGCTGAACACTTTGACCGGTCTCTTGAAGCCGAACTCGACCCCCTCTATCTTCTTAGTCCAAACGCCTTCTACGTCTTTGACGTGGCTGTAGCCCCTTCCGGCGAGGAGGTTGGCCACCTCGTTAAGCGTCTCCACCTTCTCTCTGTCGAGTAGCGCCGCGGCGCTTCTGAGGTAGGGGTCGCCGATTTCTCCCAGGGAGACTTTGGCTTCTTTGCCAAGCTTGACGCCTGCGGCGTACGCCGTCTCAGGCACCGAAATCTTCATAGGTATCCCCGCCCTTTCGGCGTAGTCCGCAACCTCCCTTACGACTCTGACCAAGTTCGGCGGAGACTTCACCGACCTCTTCGGGCCCAAGCCGTGTTCAAACTCAAGCACGAGCTTCTTGCCAGTAGTTCTCCTAGCCGCCTCCACCAGCGCCTCGGCGAGCTCACGCCACCTCTCCTCCCTCCCGCGGTAGTACTTGTCCATGTTGCCCGAGGCGTAGAAGAACACGCCGGGGACGCGCACGCCAAGCTTGGCCAAGGCCTCCACGGCGCCTGTCAGGAACTTGTAGTTGGTCGCGGTCGCGGATACGTTTACGTTGAAGTTCTGCGGAGGCGGCTCGCCGAACAGAGCGCTGTAAAGCTCGACAGCTTTTTGCCAGACAGGAGGCATGCCTTCAACGTTTGGAAACGTCTTTGTGTACGTGTAGATCTTCTTGTCTGGCAACAGCTTTGCCGCGACCAGCCACGCGGCTAGGTACTTCTCATCGCTGAAGTCGCCTGAGTCGTGCAGACGCACGATCTCTCCGAAGCCCGCCGCCCTTACGCCGCCGGCAAAAGCCGCACCCAGCAGGCCGGCTGTGAGAGCCGCGTCGGAGTTCAGCCTCTTAGACAGCTCGCCTTGGAGCGCAATTATAAACGCGTCGCGTGCGGCTATCGCCCTCTTTACATGCATCTGGGCGTAATTGCTATGTAGCGCGTAGCACTGTGCGGCACAGACGTCCGCGCCTGGACACGTCACGAGAACCGTCCTTGAGAATTTCTGCATGCGCCTAGGCTCATGCTGTAGGCTCTCAGAAGCCTCTACAAACAGATAATCTACGAGTCTCCTCCCGCCGTATAACAGATAATCTACGAGTCTCCTCCCGCCGTATTTAGCCCTTCTGAAGTACTCATACGCCGAATTCGCCGCCTCCTCCAAGCCGCCGCGTCTGTACGCATCTATGAGGATATCGGCAAGCTCTCTGACGTACGGCTCCAGCTCCGGCCTCAGCACTGTGTTTAGTATCTGCGTCGTCGCCATCGTCCTGAGCTTGTTCCTCACGCCGCTTCGCAGGTCTTCAACTACGGCGGGGCTGTTGCCAAAATGCTTATACACCGCCTTCATCATCACTGTGCCGAACTTGTCGATATCTTCGTCTGATATCTTTAGCCTCTTCGCCAGATCCTCTACTTCCTTTATCTTTTGATTCACCAACTCGTTCAACTGCGCACCTCTCAATCCACGTCTCACCGCCTCTCCAACCTCTCTTGCCTTCTGGTTAGCCAGTGCGATGAACTCCGACGCGTTTATTCTCCGAGATTCTACGCCCACTACAGCCACAAGACAACGTTGTCAACTGATATTTAAGCCAATGGTCTGCTAAGCTTAAAAATAAGTACAACAACACCGACATGTTGGCATCTGTTAGGAGGGGCAGGGCGCTTCAGAAGATCTGCGTATATACGGCCAGCGGCGAATGGATAGACACGGTGCGGATATATAAGCACGGCGGTAAGTACCTCGTGGCGCACATCGAAGACGAAGACGTATACGAGTTCGACAGTCTGGAGGACGCATTGCGCTACGTCGGAACCGAGCGTCTCAGCATAGACGAGCCGCTTAGGGTGGGGGAGTGCCCGCCTCCCCCGGGAATAGCTTAAATTTTTTCTCGGTTTCTCTTTCGTGGTCATAAGCAGAATCGGCAGGAAGAGGAAGAGGAAGACGGCGCCTGCGGCTGAGCCGCCTGCCCTGACCCCCGCGGCTGGCTTCGACAAGCCGGCTTCTCTGTATGAGTATCTTAAGAACAGCGGCTACCTTATAGACCGCACCTCAGCCGACCTCGTACAGATTGCGTTGGAGCTACCTGGCGTAAAGGCTGTGCTTCTTGAGGGGCCGCCGGGCGTCGGGAAGACCGCCCTCACGGAGAAGATTGCGCGGTGGCTCGGCGCGGAGTACATCTACGTCTTGGCGACGCCGAACACAGACGAAGACGCTCTGTTGTACAAGTTCGTCCCCGACGAAAACACGAAGTCGGGGATAAGAGTGGCTGAGGGCCCCCTGACGCAGGCCGTGAAGAAGGCGGCGGCGGGGAAGAAGGTGGTGCTGGTCATCGACGAGTTCGACAAGACGAGGCCCTCCACAGACGCCCTCCTGCTGGATCTGCTCCAGAACGGCCGCGTCACCCTGTACCTAGGCGGCAAGGAGGACGTGCTCGTGGCTGACCCCAGCAACCTGTACATCTTCCTCACCAGCAACAGCATGAGGGAGTTCTCGGAGCCGCTCATGCGGAGGCTCGTCCGCATGGACTTCAAACTGCTTGACGTGTCGGACGTGGCTGAACTGCTGAGGAGGAGGTTCGACGGGCAGACCGCAGACCTGCTCGCCGAGATATACCGGGACACGGTGGAGGCTGGGCTCAGGAAGCCAGCCACGTTGCAGGAGCTGATACAGCTTGGCCACGCCTTGAAGAAGATGCCAGACGCCCCGCTGGACAGGCTCCTGCGGATGTTCGTCATAAAATACGACGACGACTGGGAAAGGTTTATACAGTATCTGAAGAGCAAGCGGCCTATGCCGCAATTTAGGACAGCCGTGCAACAGCCAGCAGAACAACAGCAACTTGTTGAACAGCAGTCTAGGACAGCTGTACAACAGCCAGCACAACAACAACAACAGCAATCTACCGAACGGCAACCTGTAGTGCAGGCCAACTACGCGGCGCAGGTTCTCGGCGTCGGCGTGTATACGTTTAAGGCGCCGTTTGAGGGAGACGTCTACACCGCCATCGCCAAGATCAGCATGCCCGGCAGTAGCCCAGAGACTGTCGGCAAGTTCAAAGTGATGCAACTAAACGGCGAACGCGTAATCGTGTCGGAGGAGCCGCTGACTATAGACGAGTATCTGCACCTATACGACAACACGAAGAGCGGCTTCGAGGCGTATGTAGAAGACAAGGTTCCGCTCGTCATACCTGACGACGTAGAGGAGCTGATCAACGTTGCAAACACGGTCAAGGCCTATAGCGATAGGTATGTGGCGGTTGCGGCCAACACAGGAGAGACTGAGGAGGAGGTTCACATAGAGCTACCGGAGCCGCTGTCCGACCAGACAAAGCTCGTGGAGACAACAGTCAAGGCCTACGCCAAGGCGGAGCCGTTAGAAGACGAAGCGAGGAGCGGCCGCGGGTTCTCGCCTCTGCTTGGACAGTTGCACAACACGCGTAAGTACATCTGCAGTAAGAGACTGAAGCTCAGGAAAGGAACTGCAGATGTTGTTGCAGGCATAGTGAGCGCGTGTGTGGGAAGGGGCAATCCGCCTAGCGTAAGAATAGAGGGGGAAATAGCCGACAGAGACGTCGAGGAGATCGAGAAGGCGCTGTCTGCCAAGGGCCTCGAAGTGGAAAAGAGAGACTGCGAAGGCGACAGATTCCGCGAAATAGCGGTTGATAGAGGCTTCGGAAACAGCGTGGTGATATGGTGCTGGCGGTGAGCACCGCAGTCAAGAAGAGGTCAGCGCTGGACAGAATCACAGTGAAGAGACCGACGCCTCCTCCGGAGCTTCTGCAGGTAGCGGCGCAGGCACCGCCGCCCACGGCAGTCAACCCCGAGTTTGAGCAGAAGCCGTTGGCAGAGTTGAGCCTACAGGTGTCTGAAGACTTCCACGGGGGTTCCGAGCTGACGTTTTCCATGTCTCAGCGGAGCGGCGGAGGAGAGACTCAACGACAAACGCCTGCGGGGCAGGAATCGGGCGGGGCCTCTCAACAGCGGGGGGATGCCGACGTACGGCGCCGTCAAGAATTAGGCGCCAGTCTAAAACAGCAGAGCGAGACAGGGTCTAAAGACGTGCAACAGGAACGCGAAACTGCCGAAGACGGCGGTGAAGAGGAGAGCGCTGAGGAGGGCGGCGGGAGCCAGACAGGTGTCTTCAACACGGCGCAGGTGGTCGACGTCAGGTCGGAGGGGCTTCAGAGGTCTGACCTCAGGCGTCTGCAGACTGAGTTCTACAGGGTGCTTGAGATGCTGGCTGAGGAGAAGACCAAGTACTTCGACCCGTCTCTGGTTGGGGGCCTGGTCAAGGCGGAGTACGACGTGAAGAAGATGGCGCTGAGGAGGTACGAGGGGAAGCCGCCTACGAGGTACAAGGCGCCTAGGGTCAGGGAGGCCGTAGTGCTGGTGCTGGACAACTCAGGCTCCATGGCGAGCTGGGCCGACATGCTGAGGGCGATGGCGGAGCTGGCGGCCAGGAGGAGAGACGTGGAGGTGTACCTGGCGCCGAACGGTTACGTGGAGGAGCAGATTGCGCCGGTCAGGAGGAGGGTGAGCCACGACGAGTTCATGAAGAAGACGTCCGGGAGGAAGATAATCTACGTCGGCGACTTCGACGGTGCCAACACCTCAGTTGAGCTGTCATGGCGCAACGAAGTGATCTGGATAGCGCCGGAGAGCAGATACAGACGCTTCCTGTCGCACAGCTGGGTCAAATACGACGAGTCTAAGTACAAAGGCGCCTTCATAAGGACGTTCACCATCGACGGCACGTTGAAAGCCCTCAAGAAGGTGCTCGGAGGCGCCAAGTGGATAGACACGTGCATGAAATGTGAAGACGAATGAAAAACCTTTAACGCGCTACCTTGTCCATCAAGGCGCTTCCGGCCTTGTAGACGCCGAGAAACAGCAACACGATAAATACTGCCGCCGCCACGAGGATCCAGCTGTCCGCCTGCGGCTTAGACGCGGCGTACGGAGACGGTATGTCGGGTTCGGGGGGCTCCTCGGCGAGGAGCATCGGCCTGAAGGCGCCTCTCGTGATGTGCACCGTGCCGTTGACCAGCCGAGCCTCCACGTTCAGCGAGACCGCTTCGGCGGTGTTGAAGCCGAAGTTGAAGACCCTAGGCGCCGGCCGCCACGAAGAGCCGTCCCACACAAGCAGGGCCAGTCTCACGTCGACGTCCTCCAGCTCTGCCCGGGGCGAGTCTGCGGTGTAGCCGCAGAGCACCAGCTCCAGCGACGCAATGGTGCGGATCGGCGTAACTGCGTGCCCAGCCAGTATGTAGGCCCTCTCGACGGGGGCGTAGGGCCTTATTGCAACGGAGTCGTACCAGACGGCGCCGCCCCCCACGTTGTAGCCGAAGTCGATCCTAGCAACGCCGCCTGCGGCTGTGACGTTGATCAGGAGGAAGCCGGAGAGGGGCAAGGTGAACCGCTCCCCGCGCGTCTCGTATCCGTAGTACGACGGAGCCATGACGTGCCAGTAGAACCTCCCCCTCCCCTTAACGTCGCCGGTGAAGCTCCCGGACTTCGAAGTGTCGTTGAAGATGTTAACCACGAAGCTGTACTTCTTCTCGTCGGTGCGGAGGGCCAAGATGTTCTGCACGAAGTAGTACTGCCTAGCGCCGTCTGCCAGCTCAAGAACGACTATTGCGTTGAGCTGTATCGAGGCGCCGTCTTTCACTTCGCCCTCGTTCCGCGCCTTGATGCTCCTCACCTCGAAGTACCCGGCGGCGGCGCCGAACGCAGTCGGCTCCCTGGGCAGAGACGTGACCCCCACAGGAGCCCAGCCGCTGTACGAGCTGGCGTACGTCTGCGTCTC
>Ga0326760_1000945_pt1 | contig 13595 bp, 18 predicted proteins | sample GCREP_S_FD_207668 | JGI IMG/M metagenome (GOLD analysis project Ga0326760, IMG submission 207668) | Hot spring sediment microbial communities from Geyser Creek Basin, Yellowstone National Park, WY, United States - GCR.EP_S | ecosystem: Environmental > Aquatic > Thermal springs > Near-boiling... | reverse complement strand
GGGGATGAGGAGGCGGAGCAACCATATGGTCACCGCCAGGTTAGCCAAGGCGATGGCTATGACCACCACCTGGTACAACTCCATGTCTACAACCCTTCATGTGCTTATAAGAATATCGCTTCGTTGAAACTACAGTGTTGTTCGAAAGTGTCAGTAAAGTCCGTCTTCTTTGATTTCGTAATGTATCTCCACGTTTGGCGACATGCCTGGGACGTCTAGAGGCCACATGTAGCCCTCCAACTTTGACTTATTGGGCCTAGACATCATAAACAAGGCATTGACCCCATGTAGCAGGATGTTCCCACCAGCCGGCTTCTTGATCTTAGCCGCAAACACCTCAGGTATGTCAATAACCTGGTCTGTGAGTATAGCCGCGGTGCCGTAAACCCGGGCGGCGCGGCGCAGGATGTCGAGGAGGTAGGCGAGGAACTGCTGACGCGGCGCCAGCATGCCTCTGCCGCGGAACTGCGCCCTAAGCGCATGCGACACGAAGGAGTCTATGACGACGAGGTCCGCCGGCTGTTTAAAAAGAGACAGAAGGATCTCCTTGACGTCTAACACGTCTGTGGCCTGGGTCACGACCAAGCGGTCTAGAAGGGAGCTAAGATCAGCGCCGAACCTCTTGGCGACGCGCTCGAACAGGGCGAGGTTCAAGCTCCCCTCGGTCTCGATAAACAACGTCCGCCACCCCTCGGCGGCGGCCTTCACGGCGCACTGAATGGCGAACATGGACTTCCCGGCGCCGAACTCCCCAGCGAAGCCGTAGAGCAACCCACGCCTAAGCCCGCCCCAAGGCACCTTCTCGTCGAATTCGGCTACACCGGTCTTGAGGACGGGGAGAGCTTGCTGAGCCTTAAGAGCCTCCGATATGCTAATGGGTCTCGGCGCCACGCCGGCCAGTTGCCTAATCTTTGAAAGGACCACCTCAGCCTTCTCCAGCTCGTCCTCCCGGCCCAAAAGCTGCGCCAGCTCCACCACGTTCATCGCGGCGAGGGCCTTTAGGCCGTACTCGGCGCAGATATGCCTAACCTCCTCCTTTAAAGGCCCATCATAGCGCCTGCACTCCTCAGAAACCTGGACCTCCACAGCCTCTTCGGCTTTCTTCTTGGTGGGCATGTCTCAACGCGTCGGGGGGCGGATAAACCCTACCCTCCTCTCGATGCGCCTCAGGTCTCTCGCCGCCAGCACCACCTCGTAGAGGCGGCGCACGACGCCGGCTTCGCCCTCCATCTCTGCATATATCTTCATGGCGGCACCCCAAGGCCCCCTGCGTATATCTACAAACTCGGCGCGGCACAGCGGCATGCACCAAATCCACTCCTCCACCCTCCCCAACGCCTCCAGAGGCCTCCTCCCGGCGAGGACATCTAGGAAGGTGGAGAAGCCGTCTCTGATTGTGATGAGGGGGCCGCCGTAGATGTTGAGGCGTGCCCAGTACTCCACCCCCCGCTCCGAAACCCTTCTATACAGCCTAAACTCGCCCAGCAGAAAACCAGCCGGCGTGTACAGGTCAAAGCGTTCAGAGGTGGTGTACTCCCGCATACCACCGTAAGAAATCCCCCCACTCCTCCTCCGAAAAATAAGCAACGCCCAGCTCCTCTGCAAGTCTCTTGTCGCCTACCACAACGAGGAAGGCCTTTCCCACATGCCGCCTCAGCTCCTCCGTGGTCTTCACCACGCGGAAGCCGCTGGGGGCCTCATCCACGCCGTAAACCACCACGTCCATACGTACACCTAGCCGGGTTCGGATAAATCTTCCGCCCGCCAAAACCGCCCACGCTGGAAGATCAACACGGCGCATTTCTCGGCGGCCTTAACCGCGTCGTAGTCTCTTGTCACCACGGCGCATCCGGCGCCGCATTCCGCCTCGCAGAGCTCCACGGCGTAAATCTCCGCCGGCTTCTGCTCGGAGAGTCGGCAGTCCAGGCCGTAGCGGCGGCAGAGGTCGAGGTAGCGCCGGGCGAGAGACATATGCGACTCATGCCAGGCATCTACCACAAACACCGCGTTGACGCCGGCCTCGGCGGCGGAGGCGAAGAGCTCCTCCGGCACGGCGAGAGAAGCCGCTATGGAGAAGACATCTACGTAGAGGCGTCTGTAGTTGGTGATAGAGTCTGGAGTCAAGTGGAAGCGTCCTTTTCTATTCTTCATCTTCATGCAACTTCTCCACGAGGAATTTGGCCACGGCGAGGGGCACCTCCTCGCCCTCGGCCTCGTAGATGACGTGGCCTGAGCACTTCACGGCGATGCGCCTATGTGCCGAGATGACGACTATGCGGTATCTAGGCGAGGCGAAAGACGTCAGCTTAGCCACCCCGCCGCTTTTCTCGACCAGCGGCTTGACGTAAAGCTCGCCGTCGGCCTCTAGGCGGCCGCGGCACTCCACCTCAGCCTCCACGACGTACACCCGCCTGTTCTCCAGCCGCTGAAGCGCCTTCCTGTATCGCCGATACAGCATTACGGCGGCTATGTGAGTACAGATTTCTTTACGGCGCCTAAAGCCGAAGGCCGAGGCGTAGCAGGTACAATACCAACGGCCTTCCCTCTCCGAAAACCACACCTGGTACTGCAACTTCCAGTCTCCCAGATCCCGGCGGCCGTAGACTAGATACAAGTTCTCCCTCACCTCCCTCACGTCGCCGAGGCGCAGAAGGGCCCTCCTTATCCAGCTTCGCGATTTGCCGGGGAAGGTACTTGATAGAGACTCCACCGCCCTCCTAAGAGGGTCTTGCCGCATAAGGCGGCACGACCATGCGGAGCTGGCCCCAGGTGCCGCGTAGCGGTATTACGCGGGACAGCTCCTGCTGAGCCTTGACGGATGCGGCGCGTATCACCACGAGAGCCTCCGACGGGTTAAGAGGTGCGGTTTTATTCTCATCCATGTCCCAGTCGGGGAATCTGATGACGACCTTGACGTAGCCTAGATGCCTCAAAAACTCCCGGTAGCTGTGGGAAATCAACACGAAGAAGCGCCGCGCCGCTCTCCCAGTCCTTAGGTGATCTGTGAGGAGGCTGTACCGGCCGGTGAAGGCCAAGAACCTGTGGGCCTCGTCTATGACGTAGATGACGTTTTTCAGAGACCTCGTAATCTCTAAATGGACTAAGACATAGGCTATTCTGCCCACGCGGTCTAGGCCGCTTAGGTCTATGCATGTGGATTTCCCCGGCTGGATGGGCACGTCTGTCTTGCCGAACTGCGGCACGTCTAGATGCGCCAGACGCCTGCGCAAGGCGTAGGCCGTATCCACCTCATGGGGCTCAGCCAGCTTTAGAACGTTGGCGCGGATGTCAGAAAGCGTCTTGTGTCCGCTCTCTATGGCGCGTAGCAGAAGCTCCGCCATTGCTGGCGTCATCAGGTAGGGATATTCGCCGTACGTCGCCGCGAGTGCCTCCTCCAGCACTTCAACCACCCTATGCGGCGGGAGGTCCAGCGGGTTGACGGAGTACCGCCCCACGTTGTCGCACTCTCTAAACTCGCCTGCTGTGTCGTAGATGACGACGCTGTGTTGCGGCGGTATGTTCCGCAAAGACCACTTCACCAGCGACGTCTTGCCGCTACCCGGCAGGCCGGTCACTAATGCATTCCCCTCGCCAGCCGACACGAGCCAAAACAACGACGTGTAGAGTGTCATGTCAAGACAGACATCCCCAGCTCGGTCAGCCTGAGCGACATGGTCAAGGGGTCCAGCTTGACGTAGCCCAGCTTCTGGGCCTTCGCGACGGCCTCCTGGCCGAAGTTTTCCACGGCGTATTTCAACGTAATGAACCCCCCAGCCTCGAAGATGGTCTGAAGAAGCTCCCTCACGTCCTCCTCCACCTCGACAATAGGCATCGGAACCTCCACGGCGCAGAGCCTCCCACCCGCCCACTCCTTCTTCAAACTCAGAGACTCGAAGGTGACGCCCGGCACAGCCATGGCCACCTTGTCAGCCACCACAATCCGCTGGTCGAATGTTGACGTGTAGATGCGCAAAACACCGCGCAGTGGCTTGGCCATGGCCAGCAAGTCTGAATACTGCGGCCATATGTCGCTGTATATCTCAGCTGCCCAACCTCCGCCCACCTCGCGCTCTAGCTTGAAGGCAAGCGCCAAGCCGAGCACCAGCTGGACTGGGTCTGCCGTGGGTGCCTTATATCGCCACGTCCCCTCACCGATTTGGAGATCTGAATAATCTACAAATTTAAAGAGGTGGCACAACGGGGCGCTACACGTCGCCAAGTCCTGCGTTCTTGCGAAGGGGGGAGCGGGGTTCTGAAGCCGCTGGAATACGGCCGTAGCCGCGAGAGAGCCCTCCGGCGTTAGGTCGAAGCCTAGGCCTGTCTCGCCGGCATCCTCGACTTGACAGAAGGTGTAGCGGATCTTAGCGGGGGGAGGCTCTATCAACCCGCCGATGACAACCTCCAACACGGTTAACAAGTCAGCTGGACGGGTATGCCAGACAGCTGAAGGATTTGGTTCAAGTGCTGGCTGTATATTGGACATCCCTTCTTGAGGAAGTCCACGGCGAATTTAGGCTTCGCCGTCGGGTCTAGCCGTATCAGCGCCATCTTCGCCGGCGCAGTGTTTACGACGTACCCCTCGTAGCGCCATATCTGGTACACCTCCTCCCTCCTAGGCGGCCGCACGACGGCGCGGGGGTCACACGTTGCAACTAGAGCAAACCTGCCGCTCCTCAGCTCTGCCGCTATTCTTTCAACATCTCTCTGCAAAACGAAGCCGTAGATGCAGAGGCGGCGCTCAACCACGCCTGGTATGCGGAGCTGAGCGTCGTCTATCCAATGGCGGCTTTTATGCGTTTGTCTTATGACGACGTAGTCGCCCGGGCTCTTGACTATGAGGACGTCCCCCACTCCGGCGTAGATGTCGCTTACCACCTGCCAAAAACTGGAGAAGAGGAGGCCTTTGTGTCTGACAGGTATCTGCATTACCTCCGTCGGAGGCGGCGGAGTGGGCTCAGGCGCCGGAGGCGCCTCCATGAGCGCCTCTGCGGGGGGTGTCTCTTCTGTCTGTGGAGTCTCGTTGTGGGGCTGTGGGGGTGGCTGCGCCTCCATCATGCGCCAGATTTCGCGCATGTCTACCGTGCCGGCGCCGCGTCTGTGCTCCACCTTCTCGTCTTTCTCGCCGCAGAGCATTGAGGGGCGGTATAAGCACTCTGTCCAGTCTGGCTTCTCGCTCATACAGCCTCTTTGAGCATGGGCTCCAGCGGGATTTTGACGTGGTATTTCAAGTCGCGGGGGGATACATACAGCAGGCCCATGGCGTAGGGCTTGCTTACGGCGGAGGCGGCGCCGCCGACGGTTTCTCTTGGCGTGGTGGCTGAGCGGAGGTACTCGTAGTCGTACCTATCCAACGCCAAAACCTCCAAGCTCTTCTTAAGCGCCCGCGTAGTTCCTCCCAACTGCAACACAAACCCAGCGTTTTCGATAACGTCTTCGGGGATGTGCCTGGCCAACTGTGCTATTAGCCAGAGGGCGAATCCGTATTTGCGGCCGCCCATGGAGAGTTGCCGGATCAAAGTGAGGATGGTGTTGGTCACCAGTCCTGTCTCGGTGAGTCTTGCGCTGTGTAGCAGTAGCGCCGCCTCGTCTACAACCACGAGGGTTTCCACCCGCTCCGCAGACGGCCTAGAGCCCCACTGGGTCAAATACCACAGCAGTATCAGCGAAACGAAGAAGGCCTGCGCCGCAGAGTCGTGTTTCAGCGGACGGAGATCCCACACCACGTGCCCTACGCCGGTTACGTGGGCTTCCTCTGGCCACTCAACGCCGGCTGTCTTGGCCATGGCCTTCACCGCCGCCTCCGCCACGCCCGCGCCGTCTGCGCCTGGATGCGCTAGGCCGAACTCCATCAGGAGCATGTGGAGGTATCTGTTGTTCTTCAACTGACTAATAGGCGGGATGTACTTCGGCACCTCGAAAACCCTTGCGCCGATGTGTTTAGCCAATGCCACATAGTCGCCGTGCGGATCGATCACGACGATCTTAAGATCCTCATGCGACTCAACAAGCCGCATCAGCAGAGTCGCCACAGCCCACGACTTGCCCATGCCGCTCGGCCCCAGTATGACGGAGTGTGACGTCGGCATGGAGTCGATGTCGATATCCACAGGCCTCCCGAATCTGTCAAACCCCACCAGGAGCTTCCTCCCCGACGACATCAACTTACCGCCGTAGAAGATCGGGGCCCTAGCCAAGTCATGCGACAAAGCCTTAGTCATGTACGCGCCTTTGGGCGTCCAGAACAACACGTTGGCCAAGTTGTCTCTTTTAACTTCCAGCTGAGTGGCGAGGTCTTGACTGCCAAAGATTTGGAGAAACACAGGCTTCTCATCGTACTTCAGCATCCGCTCCAGCAACTGCGAGGTCTTGTGCAACCTAACCACGACGCCCCGCTTCTCCACCACCGACTCATAGGCCTTGCCGAATTCCTTCTCCACCGCGGCCTCCGGCCTCGGCGCGAAGACGACGGCCCACTTCTTCATCTTAGCAATGGCGCTTGCCTCTGCCCCTGCGAAGGTTTCGAGGGTCTGACGCGAAGTGCCTATGTCCCGCTTCGTGCCCACCGCCTCAAAGGCCAGCTCCATATCCGCCTGGCGGTACCACTTGCGCACGTTCCGGCCGTGGTAGAGGAGGAGGGCTCCGATTAGGAGGAAGGTGGGGTTGAGGAGCCCGAAGACCAGCGGCGCCGCGGCTACGTACATAATCCAGCGGTCAGGCACGACCCTAAGCGACACCCACGTCGTGGGGTGCAAGACGAAGTAAGTCCTCAAGACCGCCTCGATGTGGGCGATGCGGCTTTCATCCGGCGCCTTGGTTGTGTACCTAACAAACCTCTCGTTGCCGATTTGCACAATAGCCAGGTACTCAGTCGGCTGGAGGGCGAGGGATGCATACATCTCGTGGATGGCTTGAGCCGCCGCGATGCCGAACTCTGAACGCGTCGGCTCCGCCTTCCACAAGACGTGGTAAATCTTGCGGCGTGGATCAAACGCGGCTAGGTATCTGCCCACCTGCACCTTCTCCCTATACGGCTCAAGCGGCCACTTGTGGCCGTATATCCACAGCAGTAGCCACTCCCCCCACAGCGCCGTTGTTGCAATTGCCATAAGCGCCGTGAGGGGATGCGGCGCGAGGAGGGCCGCGGCGAGGGCGAAGAGCGTGGCGTAGATGTAGATGTGTGGCCTCCTCATCTCCTCAACAACTTAACAGCCTCCTCACTCTTCCCGTTGTAGAGGAGGGTGATTATCATCTCCACGTCTACGCCAAGCCGCTCCGCCTCCCTCACCAGCTCTAAATCTGCCGCGCGGCCCTCCAGCTTGAAGTAGGCGAGCATGCGGTAGCACGTCCGCTGGTCTGTGCAGGCCTTAGCCAGCTCCCACAAATCTTTAAACAAAGGCTTCACCCTATACATCCTGAGGAAGTCCTCCACCGTCAGCTCGACGTACTCCAGCTCCCACTCCTTGTTCAACTTCTCAGCCTTTACTATGTCGCGGAACCTGCGCGCAACCTCTCTCATCTTCCTCTTCTCCTCCTTCTCGCGTTCCTCCACTCTGCGGTAAGCCTCGTCGGCTTCTCTTTTCATTTTTCTGAGGATGTCTAGGTGCTTCATTTCTTCACATGCTCTGCCACCTTGTTCATGAGCTGGAGGAAGGCCTTCTTCCACCGGCCCAACGTCTGCGCCTTGGGGTGGTGCGGCAGTATAGCCGGCGTCAGCTTGGCGTATGCCTTGGCCACTGCGGAGGAGTAGGGCAGTGCGACGGCTGAGTTGGCTAGGTTTTTGTATCTGCCGTCTAGCTTATCCACCATATTTGCCGCCAGAACCACGTGGGCGGCGTCGGCTTTGAACTCCGGCAGAAACTCCAGCCCCGGCCCATCTGCCACAACCACAGCAACGTCCAGCCGAGGCGTCTTCGGCATAGGCGGGAGGTCCACCACGGCGATAGACACCTTCATCTTCTCCAGGGCGCGTATCGCCGCGTCCAGCGACTCCGGCGTACGCGTCACGGCAACCGGCACGTCTTCCCTCCCCGCGTAGACACCGGGCTGAGTCCCGGCGGCCAACATAAGAGAGGCCACCGGTATGGGCGCCGTGTCGATGAGGCCTGCGGCGGCCACGGCGGCGTTTAGGTAGAGCACTGCCGACGAGGCAAGAGTGCTCTTCCCCGTCCCGCCCTTGATGTAGGCAAAACCTATTCTTATCATTTTGTTAGGAGCATTAGGGCTACTTTTAGATAGGGGTCGTTTTTCTTCTCCAGCGCCTTGGTGATCACCTCCCTGTCTAGACACCCCACAAGCTTCTGCGCCACATCTTCAGGCGCCGTAGAGAGAAGCCTCACCAAGAGATCCCTCCAGTCCTCAAGCTGAGGCGCCTCGGGCTCGGCGGCTTGAAAGGCCTCGGTCTGAGAGGCGGCGGCCAGCGCCGGCTGGGGAGAAGAAGCCGCCGGCAGTGGCGTCGGCTCGCCAGTGTCTAGGTCGGCTATCTTCTTGCCTAGTATTTGTGACCCTTTTTTGAAGTTTAGGATCATGTGGGCCCTAAGAGAGAGGCCGGATAAACCTTGTCTAGGAGGGCCTCCACGGTTCTGCGGTTGTGGCGGTTTTTGAGGAGGGCCTTCGCCACAGCTTCCCAATGGAGGTCTTTGGGCGTGGAGATTCTGCGTATTGTGTAGGGGGCGGTGTTGCGGGTGAAGAATGACGTGTTGTTTACCACGACGGCGTCGGCCAGCTTGAAATACGACGCGTAATGCTCCGCCTTGATGTCGGAGACGCGGCCCAGCGCCCTCACGTCGGCGACGAAGATAATCTTGACGCCTTTCTCCCTGAGCTTGTTCAGGAAGCCGAGCCTAAGCGTCGGCGTAGTGTCGATGATGGCCGCGGGGGGTAGGCCCCGCGAGGCTGTAAACGCCGGCATGTTCTCCACCCAAGTCTCAAGCGCGCGCTCCAGCTCCGAGATTTGGAAGTCGTAGAGCTGGTAGGCCTCCGCGGCGTCGTAGCCAGATATCAGGAAGAGGCCGTCGCGTATCTTGTAGACGGCGGGCTCCTCTCCCTTTAGAAACGGCGATAGCCATCCGGGGGCGTACTCCGCCCGGAAGAGCTGGGAGAGCTCTGCCTTTTCCCAGTCGGCGTCTATGAGAAGCACCTGCTGTCTTTTGTTTACCGCGGCGTGGTACGCCATGGCCGCTGTCAGCGTGGTTTTTCCGACGCCGCCGTCGAGAGACGTCACGAGGATTATCACGGGTCTCAACGCGGTGGGGTGCGGATAAACCCTAGCCCCGCCTTCTCAGTATCTCCACCTAGACGTTGCCGCCTGGGGGCGTCTTCCTCTGCTCCTCCGCCGGCTCACAGCCGGGGCCGCCCTGGAGACGGCGCTGTCTGTGCTGGACAAGCTACCTCTGCGTCTCCGCCGGCTCCGGGTCTCTTTTAGGCATCGTCTGAGGAGGATCTCTATGTTGGTGAGCTTCTCCTCTACGCCTCTCCACGCCTCTGCCTGTCTGAGGAGGCGCCTCAGCGCCTCCTCCACGAGGGCTGAGAAGGTGGTGTCCAGCCTAGCCGCCGTCTCCTCCGCCTCGGCCACGAGGAAGACGTCGATGGTGACGCACTTCGCTCTTTTCACAGACGCATAATAGAGCTGGGGGATAAACCGTGGCGATGTAGAGCCGGCGCAGAGTATTGCGGCATATTGCAAAACTGCTGTATTACGACGCAGTGCGAGTCAAGCGTCTGACGTTACACGGAACGCGGCGGAACGGCCATGAGGCTGAGTGCGGCTAAGATGAGCTGGAAGCCGTATGCCTTCTCACCGCGGTGAAACGCCAAGGCCCTCCTCCACAGCCTTCTGAAGAGGGCCTCATTTATCTCCAGCGCCTTCCGGGCCTCCTCCTCTGTGTATAGCCTGTCTGGCTCCAGCTCGGCGGCGCGCCAGAGGGGGTTCCTCGGGTCCTCCTGGCGCTTCTTCTGCGCCCAGAGGCAGAGGGCGAGGGCCAGATCCCGCCCATCTACGCGGCGCCGCCTGCCCAGGCCGAGGTAGAGGCGGAAGAAGGAGGCGGCCAAGGCGTCAAACCAACGCGGCTCAGGCCCAAGCTCCTCTGCGAGGGTCTCCAGCGCCGGGTCCGGCAGACCCAGCCCCTCCAGCCTAACCCTCCCTTCCATCACTTCGAGAAGCTCCTCTGCCCCTCTTGCGGAGGCGGCTCTGCGTATAAGCCGCTCCACAGCCTCTGCGAAGAGACACGGCGGGCCGCCTAGGCAGAGGGGGTAGTAGGCGGAGAAGGCTAGAGAGATCTGCATAAGCTCGCCGCAGACAACCACCACCGCCTTATCCATGGAAAAACGTCTAGAGGGGCGGGGGATAAACCTACCCCCGGGAGGGGGTGGGCCTATGCCTCTAGCTCCTTGAGGAAGAGCTCCGCCAGCTTTGCTAGGAGGGCCTCTGCCGGGGCCTTGTCGCCCAGCTCTCTTCTCAGCTGGGCCAGCGTCTCACCGGCTTTTTTGAGCAGGACGTTTCTGATTCGCTCGCGGTCTCGCCCAGCGGCGGCGGCCAGCTCCTCCACAAGCCTCCTGACTATCTCAGGTCTTAGCCTAACCATAGAGCCGGCGGGGGCCGCCTTGACGAGAGCCGCCAAGACGCAGAGCTCTAGGCGGGTGTTGAGAAACTGCGGCGACTTCTTACAGCCCCCCTTTAGCACCACGTCGGCAAACGTCCACACCTCTGCAAAAGGCCCGCCGTACGCCCTCCCCCTACTCATGGCAAGCCAGAAGTCTCGAGACGCACTCCTCTCCACAACACCGCCTCAACATCCCCAGCACAGCGGGGTCAAGCCGCAGGCGCGGCGGCTCCTCCGCGGGGCCGGCCCTCCCGGTATCTTGCGTCGGCACCTGCTTAGCCTGAAGCGGTGCATCTGCGTCTACGTGCGCCTCGCCTGCCCCTGGGCCGGCGCCGTTTCCAGTAGCTTCGGCGGAGTCGGCTCTCTGCGGCTCCGGGCGCCGGGCGACCAGCTGTTTCTTTATCGCCTCCACCTTCTTCGCCACGGCTTCTTCAGTGAGGCAGGCGTTTGGCTCTGCATCGCAGAGGCCAACTACTTTAAGCACGTCTCTGTTGAAGGCGATCCAGGGGAGGCTTCTAGTCCTCGCAATGTAGAGGAGGAGGGCCTCAAGGGCCTTCTTCTCCTCCCTCACGTCTACGTAGAAGGTGACTGGTCTGCACCTGCCCTCCAGCTCTGGCGCCCACTCCACGTCGCCGTAGACGTAGCAGACGGCCTCCCCCCGGCGGCAGGCCTCCTCAAGCGGCGTGGAGGAGTCTCGCCGCCTCACCGCGGCTATGTAGACCAGGGGGAAGCCTTCTTCGCATAGCCTCTCGGCGAGGCGGGGAGGATGCGCATTTTTGAGAATCTTGACGCCGGGGGGAGGCGGGCCGGGGCGCTCCACCCAGGCGTAGCCGCCCTCCGTTAGAAAGCGGCGGAGTCCCTCTCTAAAAACATCAAGAGCTTCGCCGTGCATACTACCCATGTTTTGGTGGCAGAATTGGCGCGCCGATTTTGCCACCGAATCGGCGTTCAACTCTCCTTCGTTTTAATACAACTGTGTCAAGAGAGGACCGGGGCGTAAACTTCCCCATGGCTACGTCTATGTGTGGCATCCGGACGTTGTCGAGCCAGTACAGCCACTCAGCCAGCGCGTCGTTGTATCTATCTCGCGACTTTATGCTGGCCACCCAGACGTAGCCCCGCGCAGAAAGCGCCTTCAGCTCTTCCGGAAACACAAGCGAGATGTAGCTGTGGGGGTTGTGCGACGTGGGGACGTCTTTGAGGTGCTTCAAGAGGGTGTGCGCCTTCCTCTGCCATGTCCTCTTAGTCTCGTCGAAGGGTAGGAGCATGTAGGCGGGCGATATCTGTATCCACACGTCGTCTCTCCTCACGCCCGTCTCCACCTTGGGGAACTTCACGCGGGCCCCCATCTCCAGCCTGCCGCGCAGGTAGTCCTCCCACTCCCGCCCGCGGCGGCCGGCGAACTCCACCCCCGCAAGGACGAGCCGCATAGCCGAGGGAGAAGACACGCTGTACTCCACAAGAGAGTCTAGGTCGTCGACGCCCACAAACCTCGCCCCCTCCAAAAACGCCTCGATGCACCCCCAGCCCAACAGCTCCTCCCAGGCACAAGGGTCGTGGTGTAGAAGAATCGCCGGATCAACCTGCGGCCTACAAGCCATGGCCCCCGTGCGCGGCGTTGCTACGCCGGACAGCAACACAGCTGGCTTCGCCGTCCCCAGCGCAGACGCGCCGCGGCGCATGAACATACACAACGCAAAGAAAATACTATCTAAAAAATACACTAGTTATACCAAACACAGACAAGACACACCTCCCCAAAACTTCCTAAAGACACAATATAGAAATGTATCGTATGTAGCTTGATAGTTTTTGTGAAGTGTCTCTCCCAGTGGGGCGCCGCGTAGATGCAGAGGCACCGCATTAGCGCTAAAGTACAGACCGGCAGAGAGAAGACGCCTACAAGCCGTCGGGAATAGGCCGGAAGCCCCTCAGCGGGCGGAGGGATGCCCCGTAGAGGCGTGAGCCGCTGGAGAGGCTTCTGCTGGAAAATCGTTCGGCGTATACGCCGTGGAGCCCGCGGCAGGCGCCGCTAAGGCGGTAGAGGAGGCGCCTGGACACGAGAAATGGCTACGTCCAAAAACCTCCGCGTTGAAGTTGTGTTGCCCTATTTCTCAGCATACGCGACTAAGCCGTGCAACTTATCACGTCAGTGGCTAACCGTGAGTAGGAAGACGTAGACACAGAGATGTTTGCGATATGTCCTCAGCAGAATCACCCCAAGCCGCGATTAGGTAGATTGGGTAGTAAGTTTCATTAACTTGGTCTGCTTTAAGCTTGCAGTAGCACTCTTTTATCTCAACCTCTCTTCCTTTCTCTGTCACTTCGTACCTAACCGGAATACCGTTTACTAATTGAAGTTCAGCCACTATCAACAAGTCGTAAGGAGTCACACGTCCTTTCTCAAAAGCCTTATAGACCGCTTTAACCATGCATTGATACAGGTTATATCTAAACTCCAAGGGGCCATAAAACTTACTATCTGCTTTACACTTATGCGGTATTTTACTTATGCCTTTCTTTCCTTCCAGTTCCTTTATTATTTCATCTTTTCGGGTGGAGTCGCATGGGACAAGATACCCTGTGTCGCCTACTACTTCTTTCAAAGCCGAAAGCAACGATTGAAATACCTCGTCCTTTCGCCATTTGTGCATCTCTGGACATTCGACTATCTTACATCTCTGGTTCCGCTGGTTTTCTTCCGTTGAGATGCCGTAGCAATTTACTTCTTTAGGCCAGGGTAGGAGTATTGCGAGGAAGGTTTTCAGTTCCGTACGGATAGGCAGAGGAGGCGTCAACGAGGCTAGAAGAGTGAGGATGAAAAAGTTGAATGCAGAAAGACGCTGACAGACTTTAGACAATAACCGGCGTATAATTCCTGGCATCTTTTGCCACAACTGGCGTACAAACCCTGTTAAGACGTAGAGTTGCAAATGAGGGTATAGGCTGTATTTGCCGTTGCTTGTAACGGAAAGCCATGTATGGACGATATGGACA
>Ga0326760_1000944_pt1 | contig 13607 bp, 16 predicted proteins | sample GCREP_S_FD_207668 | JGI IMG/M metagenome (GOLD analysis project Ga0326760, IMG submission 207668) | Hot spring sediment microbial communities from Geyser Creek Basin, Yellowstone National Park, WY, United States - GCR.EP_S | ecosystem: Environmental > Aquatic > Thermal springs > Near-boiling... | reverse complement strand
GCTTCTCAACAACCTCAATCTCTAAACCTAAATCAATTAATTCACCAACATTCATCCTAACTAGTTGAGCTATTGAAACTCTCCACAAAGGCTTTGGCACTAGCTTTGGGCAAAACCTCTTAAACACAGTACAAATACTGCTATAAGCATCTACATTCGTAAGTCTCAAAACCGTAGAGCCGAGCTTTAGATGCAAAGATTGAGAGATTATCCGCTCTTGAGTAGCTCCCTTAAGCTACTCACAAAGCACCTTAATATCTTATTATTTCTCCTAATCTTCATAAGAAACCTGAATACTATGCTCAGACGGTTTAAGTCATGTTTTAACCTCTCTTTAACGCCATCATCTAGAAGTTTCTTTAATTCATCATTTAATTTTGCATTCTCTACACACAGCTTCTTCTCACTACAAATATTCAAGAATGATAGTTCATTATGCTTTTCCTCAGCATTTGAGTCATTAATCGGTTTCGAAACATATATTTAAAGCTTTTTCCACCACATCAAAATCAATTCTTTGTTTTGGAAACACACTGATTTTACGAAGTCCATGAAGTCTAGAAACACAACACTATACTCACAATCGTTTACCTTACCTCTAAATTCGAATAGTATTTCGAAAGCTTTCCTAACCCCCCTCAACATTTCTGTAAAACCTATACCAAAGCCTATAGCCAAGTAAGGGTATGTCGAAAGATTTTATGCTGTAGCCTATGACATAAACTGTTGCCCTCTTATCCTTCTCTCTAGTCCCTTTACATGCTTTTTCGCCAAAGAATTCAATTTCCTCAAGCAGTTTCTTTATAACAGCCTCTTCACACTTGCTCACTGTATCGCATTTTGGTTCTGAAGCCTATATATATTACGTCTGTATCACTCCTACATCCCTCAAAACTACACTCCCTAATGCCGAAAGCTAGTATCGGATCATTTAGAGTAGGTCTACCTGTACACGAACAGGTCTCTACATCAAATAGCAGGAATATCACAACTACACACCTTCACAAACAACTTTACATTTCTTATCCCAATGCATAGATAAAGGCCTTAAAACGCCGAGAACATTGTTAATAGCCTTTAGTGTAATCTCAAACTCTTCAATAATGTAACTAATAATCTTGTCAAAGTCTTTTGATTCGTATAGCCTCGGTATATCCTTACCACTAATCTTTATCTTAGCAAAGCAATCGATAAACCGATTCCAGCCCTTAACATAGAAATCGTTCAGCACTATGAAAATAGACTTATAAAATCTATCAAAGGTTTCCTATGCAAAACCTCTTCACAATCCACATCCTTATCTAGAAGCCCGTGAATCTTAGCTCTTTCACAAAGAGACAGAGTGTCAAAGTTTAGAGCTACACCTACAGGTATGAAGCAGAATAGGCAATTGTAATCAAAGAATTTTGAGACTTCTAGAAACTTTTTAATAAGCTCCTTTTCCGAGCCGCATTCCCAAACCTTGAGGATTTCAATGTTGCCCAAAGGTTCTAGCTGAGAATCTTTAAGACATAGCTTAGCATACTGAATAGTTACTATGCTATGACTCTTTGGATCCATACCCTCAGTCTCCAAATCAAAATAATATAGATGAATACTTTCACACAACATAATGGAAAAAACCGAATACGGATCCGCAGCAAGTGTATTATAAGTGTATTTCTTAAGGCTTGTCTCCAGGAGAGGATCCTAGAAATATAGTTAACCAAAGCTACTCAATCCTTAGTTTCGTTAAAGATTGGCGATAATAAGATACATTCTCGTAAGCTTTTTCCAAGGCTTTTGACCCCTGTAAATTATGGAGTAGGCAAAGAGGTTTCTCTTCACAGCGCTTTCAGAAAGCGCTGCTATTACTTCACTTTGCAAAGTCTTGAAATTGCATGAGGAAATGATGTGTTTGCTTGGAGTTGCAGGTAGCATGTTCTATTCTGTGAAAAGTGTTAGGTTAGGTTAGCAGCAGCTCAGAGCAAACCTAACACCGTCAAGGTGTTGAAGATACTACTCTAAATACATTGCTAGTATTAGTATTAATAGAATTGGCGGCTAACTATAGACTTTGATGTGTTGATATTCTAGGCAACCACTACAAATTTGTTGGGGGTTCAAAGCCTTTTCCAATTTACAGTGTTATGTACGTCAATGCTCTAGCAAAAACCTAGCACTAAGCAGTTTTTCGCTTTGAGTGTTCAACTCATTGAAAATGTGTTAGGTATGAGAATTTGCTGAGTATACCTAACACCTTCGTAGAGTAGAAGGGCTTTGCATTTAAAGCTTGGTCCACGGAACTAGAGCTTTCATCTTAATCCTCTTGGCAAGTATCTGCATGAGCTTCTCTTACCTTCTGCAACTTCGTGACAGCATTTGTGTCCCCATCCACCCTCCTTCAAAGTCTCTACAACAACTTTCCTAACAATTTCAGCTGACTTACTCCTATGATTGGAAACTATTGTTTGTCCACATACTGAGCATGGGTATGTGTAGAATAGTGGCTCTTCATTTGGGTAAAGCTTTTTAAATTCTTGGTAAAACAGTTGCGGATTCTCAACAAAATCAGTGATGGCTGCTTCATAGCCTTCTCCAAAAGCTCTACCCTCAATATCCTCGCAATACTTCTCAAAGCCATCAACAAGGCTCAATATGAGCTCCTTAATGCTCACACCCCTAGACTCAGCCAAGGACTTTAACCTCTCATACTCATCCCTCTTGAGGTATAGGGATATCCTTGGGTGCTCCCTTAACCACCTCTCTCTATAACTCTCCTTCTTAGCCTTTGATTTAGCCATATTAGCACCAATGTTGTGTGTAATGTTTACACCAATGTTTGCGCTCATATTCCTCTAATATTTGAGAGCATAAATCTATGTTGCACTGAAGCTGTGCAGAAGCTTCACCAAATCGCTACACACTGCACAGCGCTTCAACTCGCTCCACTTTCTCTTCCAGCTACTAACACTACAAAAAGTGCACAGGTAGCCGCTACAGGTAGCGAGTTGCAGACTACTCTTGGCGATGTTGTTAAAGGAGGTTGAGGCTCTTGAGAGGAGAATTAACGAGTTAGTGAAGCTACACAAATCTTCTCATTAGCAGCAGTACTGATGCAGTAAATTGAATGCTTAATGCTATCTGCTACTCGTATTCCTAATTGTTTCAAACACCTGCTAGTGTTGGTGAAGAGCTAAAGCTTTAAAGTGAAGGATGCGATTGTTAAGGGCTATAAGCCGTAATACCACAGAGGTGTTAATAGGTGGCACTTCAGGAGAGGAGGACAGGAGAATACTGATTGACAAGAACCTTGATAAGGCTGCTGAAGAGATTCACAAGGTTTTAGAGGATTTGAAGAAACGTAGAGAAGCTGTTAGGAGAGAGCTTATTAGAAAAGCAATTGTGTTAAGGGCGTCTGGATTAACAGTTAATGAAGTTATCGAGGCTACAGGTATTCCAAGATCAACACTATACAGATACTTATAGCAATTCTTCTACCCAATGCTATTCTACTGAGAAGCATTGCTTAGCGCTGTAAAGAACTCTATGAAGTGGATTATGGCTCACAAACTCTCTGCACCCCGCCTTGCCGAACACCACACCTTTACAGTTACAGTAACCTGTTTATGGAGGTTGAGGTCTAGAGAGTTCTGTTTCATCTCTTTAATGGTGTCAGGTTAGCTAGTCTACTTTGCTAACACCTTTACAAAATAGCTTTAGAAGCCCATAGCAACATCCATAGCCTCCACAAATCTAAAGCTTCCACAGTTTTGTTATAGCCTAACCTCTCCTTAACCTTCTCAACTTTGTATTAAATTTAATTTCCGTAATTTTTTTCAGTAAGTTTTCTTAAATCGTGAATAAATGGGCTCATATTAATGCCAAATATCCTTAGGTATAGATGAGGCTCATCTATGATAATCGATAATGAAAATTCTTTGAAACTTACGCTAAATGTCTTGCTGTTTTATTATGCGATTAAGGCTTCTCTCGTATTAGTTTACATGTAAATTTAATGAATTTCACAGTTAATTCATTATTATTGCAGAATTTGGCGACATGATATATGTAATTAATGCATAGTCTCAATGAATGTTAAGATTTTTCAAGTTGTTATTATATAAGAGATTATTCTCGGAAGCATTGTTATTACAAAGAATCTAGATTAAGGTCTTTATCTATAAGATAATAGCGTAATAATTGTATTATTAATGTTTGCTAAGATTCTACATAGTTAGTGCCACAAGAAACCCTTGTGAAACACTCACAGCATTACAGTAAGCTATAACACGCTGCATGTACAACCCCAGTCTAGTCCACCTGCTTGCAGACTGTAGGAGGTAGGTAGCGACCAGTAAGAAGAGGATTCCATAGGCTTAGACCCAGCACAAACAACTACTAATACTGCTTCTATCTCTTTTTCCAAATCTAATATTAAGAGCGCTAACCACTTAATTGCTTTATTTGTTTAGTCTCTCTTTAGCAAGAGTTTAGTCTACATTAAATAATTGAATATTTTTATTTTTTAAGAATTGAAAATAAAAATAAAAATGTTGAAGAATTGAATCTCAGCAACATTCTTAATATATTAAATAGAAGTAAGAGTGATGAGCCGTTCTTTAGTAGGTGCTACTCCAAGGTGATGAGTGTTCTTACCTGCCTTACCTGTTGCAGGTTACAGGTAGTTGTATCTGTTGTTGAATTCAATGTAAAGACACCTTCTCCATCTGTTTACCCGTCTCAATATCGGTGCAGGTAAGAAGTGTTTTAGTATATATAGTGCAGGTTCACAGTCAATTCAATGCTTGTGCAGAGCTTTGAAGAACCATTCTAAATACATAGCTAATTCTTAATAATATCTCGTTATTTTAATAAGTTTCGATATGACTATATATACGATAATGAATGCTACTGCACTTATAATTAAATTTAGTGTAATAGTGTGTAACCCAGTAGACATTGCTGATATAATTGCTAATATAACTGTTCCTATAATTAGAACAGTCAACGACTTTTTAATATATCTAAGAAAATCTCTTATAAAAACAATGAGATAAATCTTGTCATAATTAATAAAAAAATCTTTAAGAAGAAAAGACATTGAGATAATCCAAAAAATTAAAACAGACATAAACATTACATCAAATAATTTCATAATATTAAACTCTATATAACTCCATGTATAATCTAATGCAATTACAAGTTTGATAATCTGTAAAAATATTGGAATAAGCATAGCAATAACAAAAATATAGAAAACATACTTCAAAACTTCTACCCTTTTAACCATGATACCTCCTTCACATAACTTATTTTTTTCAAAGTATGGAAAAACCTAACTTCATTTTCTCTTTTACTTCATTTCTTATTTTTTCATCTAAATTATCACAATGTTTGCGAATATTTTTAAATGCTTCTGCATGTTTCTTAATCCTAGCATCTCTTTTACTTAAAGATTCAAGTTCTTTAATCGAACTACATAAATTTTTTAGTTGTTCATATTTATCTATAAAATCTTTAAAACTTTTATGAGCCTCATCATATCTACTTTTAATAATTAAATCTATGAAATCATCAAGAGAAAAGTTACTCAATGCATAATCTATAATGATCTTATCCCTATCAGTAAGATCACCTTGAGGAACTTTTTCAATAATGTTATGAAGAGTATTAAATATATTTTCTCTATTTAACTTCTCTCTCACTATCTTATCTAAAGCCGTTTTTAATGGTTCACAAAGGGGAATATTCTTTGCATATTCCATAGTTTCTATAAGCTCATCATAACTATCCTTAGGTAAGGTTTCTTTAAAGATTTCTTGAAGATCTCCTAGAAGATTTCGTAAATTAGGAATATGTTGTAGATCTTGGGATTTTGATAAAAGTTTATTGCAAAGTTCATTAACTTGCCCAATGATATTCTTATTAATAGGAGTTTTTCTTATTTCTACAATTATATTATTAATTTCGTTTATATATATAGGTTCATTTATAAGTATGTCAATATATTTCCTTATAATCTCTCTATAATTCTCTACATAATCTACAACAGTACAAGGATCCTGCCCATAAACTGCTTTCTGGATATATTTCTGGATATGCTCCTGTAAACTTTTACATAGATCCTCTACACTTCTATATCTAGATTTAAGATCTGTATCACTAAATTCTGGTAATTTATCCTGTCCACGAGAACCATAATTAATAATAATAGTATCTGCTAATAGAGTACCTCCATAATTTTCTACGATCAGAAAATCAAATAGTATTCGAAGCCAAATATTTTTATATAACTCTTTAAAACGATTCAAAGCCTCTTCAAAATTATTCGCATATAATATATAACCTACACGACCAGAATTTAGTGATTTAAATAGCCTTGTATCTATCTCATCTTCGGCTCTGATTTCATCAATATGAACAGATTTTATTTCTGGTTTTCTAGATTTAAACATATTATAGAGTTTATAATAGTCCTCAATTTTATTAATTAATTTATTTAAGTCTATAGAGTATTTTAGGAAATCAGAAAGTTTAAAGATAAACATGTATACATAATCAGCTTTTTGTCCTCTGGATTTATTTGTAACAGAAGTCTTGTAGCCAATAGCAACATAATTTCTATTTCCATAATAAAAAGATTTTACAAAATAACCTTGGATTTTTAAGTAATTAAGAATATTAACAATATTCCCTGCTATAGATGAAAAATCTTTTCTAGACGATAAAACTATATAATCAGAGTTTGGCGGACTTAAATAAACAATTACCTCAACCTCTGCATTATTAACCATTTTTGTTCCCACAGGAAATTTACGGCTCTAAAATATTTTAAAACTATTTAAAATGATTCTCTCATCCATAACGCCAATTTCTTATACTCATCAACAGTATACTGAATTCTATTCACACCACCTTTTGGTATAACTTGAAACCTCCTCTCTCCTGATTCAGTAGTATACTCATTATAAATAGCCGAAAAGAATACTTCATAATTACGCACATAACCAGATCTAGCTATAGCAGCATAGGTATATGGAAATTTATCTTTTATAAAGTTTTCACGTGTCGTCGGGAACAGGTATTTATCCATATGTGTTACCAATAAAGCAACATTAATTTTTTCTTTCTCTCCTCGATTTCTTTTGAAGTTCACATAGTTGGTTAAGAATTGAGCAAGCCTTGCATCAGGATCCTTCTCTGGCCCTATATCCATCACATTAGCTACTAATACAAAACCTTTACTATTAAATACTCTATTTATCACATATTGGACATCTTCCTCAGATAGTCCATAGTTCTTCAAGGTCTCTTGAACTTGTGTAGGGGTCATTCGACCTAAATCCGGCAATATTGGCATAAAAGTGTTAGTTATGGAGCCAGCCATATCAGCTACGACAATATTAACTTTTTTAGTGAATACCAAACCTTTGAATTCAACCTCAAATCTAATTCTAATATCTTTTTGTCCCGGAGATGTTGGCGCAGGTGGTATACCGTATCTTACAAGCCTAGTTGCTTCCGTATGAAGATCAAATGGGGAACCAGGTATGATATGAATAGCTTTAACACCTAATTCCTCTGCATAATCTATCAATGTGTGATAAAATAGGAGAAGTGCTGTTGTTTTACCAGCGGCTGGTGGTCCGACAAACATTAAATTAGTCTCTTCTAATTCAGATACAGTCATATCAGCCCCAGAAACTTTAGCTTTACATAGTTTAAAAATTTTTCTCTTAATAAATGTTCTGTAAACTTATGGATAGCTTTCTATAGGAATGTAGCAGTTATGATAGTATTTCTCTCTTAATGTGATTCTCAATTCTAGTCTTTGTACCAGTTTTGTGAATAACAGTCTTTTAAACGGTTTTACTATTGTCAAAATTGAAAGTTGTGTTAGGAGATGGGTAGGAATAGCATGCTTGCTGTAAGAATGAATAGTATGTGGAATCTTCCTCCTAACCTCATCACTAAGAGCCTTAACATTAACCCTCTCAAACCAAGATCTATCAACTTTCAACTCACTCACAAGTTCACACCAGAGTTCACGGACTTGAAAAATAGAGTGAACTGAAATCAGGTTAAAATACTTAGAATAGAAAGGGTTTCTATTCTGTGGCGGGCCCGCGGGGATTTGAACCCCGGACCACCGGCTTAGAAGGCCGGCGCTCTCTCCTAGCTGAGCTACGGGCCCTTAGGCGGCTGTGTTGTTATTTGTTATGTGTAGGTTTTTTAGTTTTTGCTCTACTTGCTTAGGAAGGTTTTTATCTTGTTCTTGATTATCTCGATGACCTTGTCTATGTCTGTTTGTATTGTGCCTGTTACATGGTCTTGTTTTCCACCTGCTTTTATAGGTAGTTCTCTCGTTAATTCTTTCAATATTTCTCTAGCGTCTATTTTTTTAGCTACTTCTCTTCCTAGGGATATCTCTATATATGTTCTGTTTTCTATAGGTATCAACCCTATGAATATTAGGTTGGGGTTCATCTCTATAGCTTTAATTATTATCTCTCTAAGGGTTTCCTTATCATCTACATCCATCCTATGTATGAAGAGATCTGCTACCGGTAGTTTCTCGATTTTGTTGCTCATGTTCTTGATCACTTCGTTTATATACATAGATCTGTAGATCTTTAGCAAAATCCTAAGGTTCTCCATATCTTTTACAAAACTCGTGATTCTCTTATCTATATCAGCTATGTTTATTGATAAAGTTTGTGCAACTGTTCTCAACTTATCCTCTACTTGGTATATGTAGTGTGGGAGAGCTGTTGAAGCTACGAATTCGAATCTTATAACTCCGTCAGCTATCTTATCAACATTCACTATCTTTATTACACCGACTTCGCTTGTGTTCTTGACATGGGTACCGAAACATGCCTGAGCATCCCATCCAGGTATCTCTACAACTCTTATCGTAGATGTCATAGGTACACCTCCTTGGTACAACGTGAAACCATACATCTTCTCAGCTTCATTCCTAGGCAGGAGATATACCTTGACATCTACAGCACTATCGATTATGCTGTTCGCCAGAGTTTCTATCTTCTTTACCTCTTCATCTGTAGGCATTTTGTAGTGAGTTACATCTAGTCTAGCTTTGAACTCTGTTTTCTCTGCACCTGCTTGCCATACATGGTCCCCCAGAACTTTTCTAAGAGCTCCTAGAAGTATATGTGTAGCTGTATGATGCCTCATCCTCTTATACCTTGTAGCCCAGTCTATCTCTCCTTCAACATATACACCTGGTTCTAACCCTTCGGAATTCTCAAGTATATGTACAACAACATCTCCAATCTTCTTCGTATCGATAACCTTGTAAACTCTCTCGTTCAGGTATAGATACCCTCTATCACCTAGCTGACCACCACCTTCAGGATAGAAAGCTGTTCTATCTAGAACAACGTAGTTCTTGTAAACACCTAGAACCTTGGCTTTGAATCTCTTTGTATAGGGTTCTAGATGGAATAGAGGTTCTGTTGAACTTAATCTAGAAAACTCTTCAACTACTTCTTTAGGTAGTTTAACTTCTTCAACAGTTTTCAAAACCTTAGGTCTACTATGTCTCGATGCTACTACTGAGTAGAAGTTCTCGGGTATCTCTATCTTCACCTTGTACCTCTTCTCAATTTCTTCAGCTAGTATCTCAGGTGGTATTCCGTGAGCATCGTAGATCTCTACAAGATCTTCAACTGTAGGTAATTTCGTAGAAGAGTATCTACTAGCTATAGCTGATACTCTAGATAGTGTTGATCTGTACTTCTCTTCCTCTAGCTCAACCATCTCTAGAATTCTATCCCTAGCTTTATAAGCGTTGGGGTACATATCGCTCCAGAAACTGATTTGTTTAGCGATAAGCTCTACAAGTTTCACATCTCTACTAAGTCTACTCAACCTCCTAAGGGTTCTCCTTATAACTAGTCTAGCTAGATAACCTTCACCACTATTAGAAGGTACAACACCATCTGCTAACATAAGCATAACTGTTTTAGTATGGTCTAGAATTGCGTAGAGGTCGAAAATCCTCGAGAGTTCTTCCTCAACCTCTCCTATCCTCAGCCCCAGGGTATTGGCAACATATTTGAAAAGCTCTTGTCTACCACCTATCTTTAACTTAGGCATACCTTGTAGAGCTGTTAACAAAAATTCGTTCCTAGGCTCTGGAACCCCTATAATTCTGTGGAATTCGCTGACAAGAGGACCGTAAACAGCGTGGAAAGCTGTCGGAGTTTTCTGTAGAAACCAAGCTATTCTCTCGATACCGTAGCCAGTATCTACAATCCTTATCGGCAACTCTTCGTATCTACCGTCAACAACTTTGTACATCATGAAGACTAGCGTAGCTAGCTCGAGACCCCCAGCTGATACCTCGAAACAAGGACCAGCATTTCCACCACCTTCCCACCACGATTCTTTAAATGTCAGCTCTTCTTCAGGTATACCTAGCTCTTCTACAAAGAATTGGTACGCATATTCAACTGTTTCATTTGTCCAGTACACGTATTTATCTCTATAGTTGAACGCGTGGTGCCCACCCATGATGAAGTTCGTTAGATGTCTTCCAAGAGTTAGACCTACGGAATCTATATCCTCAAGTCTTATACACGGTTGAGCAATTACTAAAGGGTTTGCTGGAGGTGGTACCAAGCCTGAGGTTACGTGAGGTTGGAAAACAACTATACTAGCTATGGTAAGGTACAGATCTTCTCTCCATCTAGCAACAACAGGTTTAGGTTCGATAACTTCGTGTCCACGTTTCTTGAAGAATTCTAGGAACAGATCTCTAACCTCTTTATAGCTTGAACTCCTTCTAGTAGGTATATTCATAAATGTATAGTTTGTGCAAGGAACATCTCCACAGTTATCACGTTCAACAATACTCCAGAAGAACGCTTTACACTGTGAACATTGAGCTCTTCGAAATCTCTTGATATCGAATAGCTTTACACGGAATATCGATGGATCGGTAATAGACATGGTATAACCTTACATAGCTTTGGGTTGGGGTATGGTTGTAAAAACATGTTCAATTTAATCGATTTAAATGGGTATAGCTCGGTAAGGTGTTTAACCGAATAGTGCTGCTAACCCTTCTGCAAGCTGTTCCTCTGTTACAGTCTCCTTCTTTTCCTCTTCTTTCTTCTCCTCCTTAGGTTTCGCAGCCTCGGCTGGGGCTTGGGATGGTGCTGGTGTAGCTGTTACAGGTACAGGTGTTAGAGGTACAGCAACAGCTGTTTTAAGAACTTCATCTAGGTTTATCTCTCTTAAAGCTGCTACAAATGATTTCAACCTTATCTCGTCTACACTTATACCAGCTGCTTCAAGTACTCTTCTCAAACTATCCTCCGATATCTCTTTACGTGCTGTATGTAGTAATAAAGTTGCGTATACATACTCCATTCCTATCTACACCTTACTAACTACATCTTGGGTTCAAATCTTATAAATCTAGATAGTTCTTGTTAAGAAGAGGTTATAAAGTCTTTAAGATCATGAAAAACTCAACTTTATCCCTATAAACAAACTCTTTCACTCTAAATATGTATTGCTATATTGAAACACTTATTTCCTCTGTTAACATGTCAACGTGTTTAGGTGGTGTCTACGATTAGAAAAGCTCTAACTATAGCGGGGAGCGACTCTGGTGGTGGGGCAGGTATCCAGGCAGATCTAAAGACTTTCGCAGCTCTAGGTGTTCACGGTTTAAGTGTTATAACATCGATTACTGCTCAAAATACTTACGAAGTTAGAGCTGTTTTCGATCTACCTCTAGATATCATAAAAACTCAGTTTGAGGCTGTTGTAGAGGATATAGGTGTTGATGCTGCTAAAACAGGTATGCTTAGCAGGAAAGAAGTTGTAGAACTTGTAGCTTCTCTTCTGAAAAGCTACGGTATCCCAACAGTTGTAGACCCTGTTATGGTTGCTAAAAGCGGTGCACCTCTACTAAGAGAAGATGCTGTAGAAGCTCTCATCAAGAAATTGATACCTGTAGCAACAGTTGTTACACCTAATAGATTTGAAGCTGAGAAGATCACAGGTATACAGATAAAATCTGTAGAAGATGCTAGAAAAGTAGCTAAAGTAATTGTTGAGGATCTCGGGGCTAGAGCAGCTGTTGTGAAAGGAGGTCATCTGGAAGGCGATGAATCTGTAGACGTTCTATACGTAGACGGTGTCTTCAAGGAGTTTAGGGGTAAGAGGGTATATACGAAGAATACCCATGGAACCGGGTGCAGTTTCTCAGCAGCTATAGCAGCTGAACTAGCTAAAGGGAAACCTATTGTAGAAGCTGTTAGAATAGCTAAAGAATTTATAACAATAGCTATCGAGTACGGTTTAGATATAGGTAGAGGTTATGGACCTGTAAACCCTACAGCATGGATATATATACCAGCAGAGAAATACTTCGTTCTAGAGAATCTTAAGAAAGCTGTTGAGATTATAGAGGAGAACGGAGAGCTAGTATCCCAGCTAATCCCCGAGGTAGGTATGAACATAGTTATGGCTCTACCGAAGCCGTACACTAGAACTGTAAACGATGTAGCTGGTATACCTGGGAGAATTGTGAGGATAGGTAATAAAGTTAAAGCTGTTTCTCCTCCAGAATTCGGCGCTTCTAAACATATGGCTAAAGCTGTTCTAATAGCTATGAAATACAATGAAAAGATCAGAGCAGTTGCTAATATAAGGTTTAGCGAAGAAATACTGAAAATAATTGAGAGTCTAGGGTACACAGTATCTTTCTACGATAGATCTAGAGAACCTCCGGAGATAAAATCTGTTGAAGGAGCTTCTATCCCGTGGGGAATAGAGGAAGCTATAAAGAGTATAGGTGGTAAAGTACCCGACGCTATATATCATCGAGGTGACTGGGGTAAGGAACCTATGATAAATATATTCGGTGAAACAGCTGTAGATGTGGCTATGAAGATAATAGCTATAGCTAAGAAACTGAAGAAAAGAATAGACGTTGGCTAAACCAAGCATATTTATTACTCTACTAAGATATGTAGTAGAGAGGTGTAAATCAGTGGACCCCGTGGTAGGAGAGCTAATAGCTAAACTACTATCCCAACCATCGACAGCCGTGGTAATGCTAATACAGTTTCTACTCGGTCTAGCCCTCGGCTACATATCTGTGAAAGTACTAAAGTATATACTAGCATTCATAGCCATAATAGCTCTCGGAACCTTTCTATCCATCTGGAGCTTGGGTATGACCCCGGCAGAGGTATTCTCAACTCTTGGAATAGCTGTAGAAGCCGCTAAAAGACTTGCAACCGTTTTAGGAATATTAACAGTAGGACCAGTAAGCATAGGGTTCATAATAGGGATCGTCATAGGCTTGCTAAAGAGGTAAAAAACTGAACCAAACTTTTTCCCTACAATATATAGCTTCCTCTACACAATTTAATGTACTAAGCTTCAGATAGGTAAGTATGATGATTGCCGTGGCCACTGAGTAGTGATGAATTTCGCGATACTGATCAAGATAAAAAAATACTTAGCTACACCCTCTCTATCCGTACAATACCTCCACTTCTAAATCTCGAGAAGATCGCGGGATCCCCTAGAACTCTCCCTACAACATTAACAGAACTTGCAGGTCTAATCTCGTTCCT
>Ga0326760_1000943_pt1 | contig 13625 bp, 14 predicted proteins | sample GCREP_S_FD_207668 | JGI IMG/M metagenome (GOLD analysis project Ga0326760, IMG submission 207668) | Hot spring sediment microbial communities from Geyser Creek Basin, Yellowstone National Park, WY, United States - GCR.EP_S | ecosystem: Environmental > Aquatic > Thermal springs > Near-boiling... | reverse complement strand
TCCAAGAACCTTCAAAACAAGGTTTTTCACATACGCGGGGACACTGAGCCCTTGTTCCTCGGCTAGCTTCCTAAGCTTCTCATAGCGCTCCTCATCAATATAGAACTTAACCTGCTTCATAGAACATACTCCCTACAGTACTTTTATAGTACTAAATAGTACTTGAAAACCTTATCTCTAAGTACTATCTAAGTACCATGAAAGTACTAGTGCACTACAATTAATAGTACTAATTAGTACTAGTATAGTACTATTTCATCCTTTATATGTTTGTAGAGAATTAAGAATTATAACTAAAGATTAAAGGTATGAGATGCGCCTAAAGAACGTTTTAAAAATAATGCCTTAAATAAAGTCTACACTCAAATAACATGCTTTACAACGAAAAGCCCGCTTTTAGATAGAGGCTGATCTCACTCTCCACCTAGTATAGTCTTCAATTGTGAATAGCTACTCGCACACTATATTAAACTATAAATTTGCGAGCCATGAAGATCTTTATAATATAAATGTAGAGCCCTGGCGGAGATGTCGCGATTCCTGTGAGCTATACATTTATAGTTGGTCTTACATTATGAGACATGCAGGGGTTTTGCCTATGAGTGAGGAGGAGTTTAGGGGTAAACTTGTAAAGGTTCTACGGGAGGAGCTTGGATCAGGCTACAGCGTTAAGGAGAAAGTCAACTTGATTTACTGGGTGATGATCGACAGGAACCTAGAGTATAGGCCTAAGGATCCCAAGAACCCCGGGAGAGGTATACGTGGAGGCAAGTATGCTTTTCAAACAGACATAGCGGTGGCTTTCTCCCACTCGTTGTTATCGAGGTAAAGTATGAGGGATTCACCACTCACGATGTCCTAGCCTACTCGGAGAAAGCGTTGAAGCATAAAGCAATATACCCCTACGTGAGATATGGATTAGTAGATGGTGGAGAAGACTACATTCCTTTAAAGTTCTTCGTCCACAACGTGGGCCTAGACTTCGCCATTGCAGTAAAAGACATAGATGATAGAAGTGAAAGACAGCTCTTGGTAAATACCGTTAAGGAGCAGATCGAAATTGCCCGAAATCTACTAGACGTCTTCGAAGGCAGAAAAGTAAAGGCATTCGTAGCACGAACATTAATTCAGTGGAGCGAGCATAGATCATAAGCCAAGAACCTCTCCATCCAAATATGATCTTTTTTTATCTTTTCACGTATTCATAGGGATTAACCAATAGCTTGTTATCCTCCCGAGTAGTCTCTCCAATCACTACATACGTGCTTGATTTATAACCCTCTCTCCTACTGTTAGGGGTATGGCATACCTGATAATACACGAGCCTCCAGAATTAAGCATCCCTCCTGGTCTTGGCTTAGACTGGAGGGGGTTAGCTTCACTATACTACCCTTCGAGGAACGGGACAGTGTGCTCAGGGACTACGCGGGGTTGTTGTCAAGTGTTAAGCGGGGTGTTCTACTAGCGAGGAGGGTTGAATACGAGTACAAGTACTCAGATTACTCCTTCAGCGTCAGCGACACAGCCTTCTACCTCAAGGCCTCTGCTGGAAGCCAAGTAGTGTACTTCAATCCCCGGCCCGAGGAGCCATCGAGGTCCCGGGTTAAGAGGCTGGTAAACCCCGCTACACTGGAACTAGAGGACGGCTCCTACGCGAGAGTCCTAGTGGCATACGGGTTCCCCGCGGGCCTCCCAGAGGGACTACTATACACACTCTACACAGAGGTCTCAGAGGTAGCACTAGTATACAAGGAAGTCGAAAAGGTGAAGGCAGTACGCATGGTTGAGACCGCTAGGCGCAGGAGGCTCACTAGTGGAAGCCAGGGAGTAGCAGAGGTCCATGAGGCCACCGCACTCGAGGAGCTCGCGTCAAGGGTTTTATCCGGGTCAAGCCTATTCGAGTTCTACCTATACTTCATAGTAAGGGATAGAGACCCGAAGGCCCTTAACGCGAGATCCAACACAGTTAAATCACTCCTCAAAGGATACGGAGTAGACGTGGATGCACCGCCGATCCAGCGGGAGCTATACAACCTAGAGACATGTCTAGGGGTTATGTGTATTGAGAAGCACTACGCTGACTCAGAGAGCCTCAAACCACTATTTCCATTGATAAGCGAGGAGCTACACGATGAGAACGGAGTGTTCCTAGGGGTCTCGGGGACGGGGAGCCCGGTGTTGCTAGATGTATGGAGCAAGCCAAACCTAAACTTCGTAATAGTGGGCGTGACAGGGTCTGGTAAGTCGATGACTGCGAAGGTCTACTTGAAGAGGCTCCGTGAATTAGACGATAAAATACTCTACGTGGGAGTGGATCCCGAGTCCGAGTACACGCGTGTAGCGGAGCTCCTCGGGGCACAGGCAGTTGAGATACATGAGAACCAGAGGCTTGGCTTAGACCCGATTAAGCTACTGCGTAGCGGGGCCCTAGAGCTGGGCCAAATAGCTGACATTGTCTCCGAGGTTTACGGGGTACCCGAGAACCTGCACGGGGTCTTAAGGAGGGAATTATTCATGAACAGCGACTTCGCTGATTCATTCGTAGAGTTCGCGAGCAGTGTCAAAGACCCAGAGCTATCCAAGTACCTTCAGGGAGCCACAGTCCCACCGGACAGCCTAGTCTACGAGGGTGAGCCACCGCCATTAGCAGGCAACGTCGTCTTAGAGAAGAAGACGAGCAGGCTTCTCAAGGTACTATTTACTGCTGGAACAGTAGTATTAGTGCTGTCCGCTGTAGCAGGGGTTTTAACGAGCGACCTAGGGGTATTCGGGGAGTACGCGTGCATGGCCTCAATTACAGTCATCACGCTCGGGATCCCGGGTTATACCTCACTCTAAAAGGTATTTACGGGTCACGGGTTGAGAGAGTAGTTGACAATGCATTGAACCATGTAAGAGTCTGGAGGAGCCTAGCGAACTACAGGGATCCAGGATTAGAGGCTGAGCTGAGGAGACCTGCGAAGCCCTGGATAGTTGACTACCTCGCGGAGACCCTGGGCTTCGCCAAGCTACTCGGTGACTGCGACCCAAGTGTCTTCGAGCTACTCGTAATGAGCATACACGAGCTCTACCGTGGATTAAAGAAGTACTCTCAGACAACAGTGATGATCCTAGTCGTCTCGGCAATGGTCCCATTGTTGAACGCCATGATCCTGCAACCGGCGGCCAGGATCTCTGTAGTGCACGCTGTAATAGCATACTCCTACACGCTGGCCTATGGATACGTAGCGTCCAGACTCATCCTAGGCAAGAACACGTCTACGCTAATACCTGGTTTAACAGCCCTGCTCTTCACGATCAGCATTTGATCAACCATGGGCGTCAGGTTTTTAAGCCCCAGCGAGATTCCGCGATTAGGGGGTTTACATAATGGTAACGTGGATTAAAGGCGTCGTGGCCATAGTATTTCTAGTCTTCCTGCTCTACAAGCTAATTAGTAGGCTAGTTAGCGGGCTCGAGGGGAAGTTACTGTTGATAGACGTGGTTAAGTCAGCAATACTACTCTGCTGGCCCCTAGCGGCATTGGCAACTCTTTATAGTGTTGCCTCCCTGATCTCCGATATCTACGTGTACGGCCAGGTACCATCGCAAACTATTTACTTGGATCTACCACAACTTGGGGAATACATCGTTAGGGTGGCGACCGAGTACCTGTTGAGAGTGCTCAACGACCTCTTCATACTCTCATTAAGCTTACTAGCTCATATAGCACTCTGCTTGGCGTATCGATTGATCAACGAAGAGCACACGTACTACTATATGTATAACCAGCTCATCGCCTCCACGTAGCCAAGCTTTTAGAGCCTCACACCGCTCTTTTTAAATCCCGTGGCTTAATTATCAGGGTTGAAGCATAAAGGACTGTGCTGCTTTCGGTCACCCAGCTACAGCGTTGACTGCAACAGTGGTTATAGTGGCCGTTGGCTTAACTATGGTCGCGTGGTACTGGTTTCCCGCTCCGCGAGGATCTGTGAAGGTTCCTGGACAGCCAGCTCTAGTGAGGAAAGGGGATTACTATGAAGCATGCATAGCTGTTAGGAACAGTGGTAGAGACGCTGTAGTAATGTATGGACTAGAAGTCGATGGTGGGAAATGCATTGTTGAAACCGGTAACAATATTAAACCAGGCGAGTCGTTGGTCATCAAGGCCCAGCATAAACCCCGACCCGGGGACTAGCGTTGTTAAAGAGGTTTTATTGACGAGCCAGGGCTTTTACCCGGTAGTCCTTGCAGTAGTGTAACGTGTGTTTTATAAGGGGGTTCTTTACTCACGGGCGAGAGACTTGAAGAAGCTAAGACAAAAGCTTGGTGGATTATTGCTGGCCGAGGTTCCGATAACTGTTACGCCTTCGCCGCCACCTGATGTTGGTCAAGCGGTCTCCACTATATTGAGCTGGCTGATGTGGTGTGGATGGATAGCCGTCGCGGCTGCATTTATAATTGGGGCAATAAACTTCGCTAGGGGGGACAGCGAGAAGGGGCGGAAGTACGTTGTTGGCGCTATTATAGGAGCAATTGTAATGGCCTTTTACACAGCGATAATAACTGGGCTAATTAGGTAGCAATAGTAAAAATCAGCTTGGAACCTCGACGTAAACCTTTATCTTTTTCCCACTCTGATAGACCTCCCTCCACAGGTCGTTTAACTCGAGCGGTAGGTATACTAAGTAGCGCTCTTTCTCCGGGTTAGTGGTCATCCTGGTGATCTTCTTAGGTCCCAGTGGTATAAGCCCTTTAGATATGAACTCAACAGCTTACCCAATGAAACCACCCCATACTAGCGAAAAAGGGTATTTAAAACAACCGCACCCACCAATACTTCACATCTAATTACCTATTAAGCAATTGAAATAACAAGGGATTTCAAAGTGGAAATAGAGTTCACGCTCAGAAAACCGATCGTGAACCGATCCACGCTAGGGATAAGCCTTGAGAGCCCTGTAAACTACGTTATCTGGCACTCTCCTAACCCCGTGGAGGTAGTTGTAGAGTGAGCCCTTGGCGATTCCAAGGGCTTCAAGCGTCTTAGTGAACCCGAGTTTGTGCTTAACCCTCTCGAGGATAAGCCTCCTAGCATCGTCCCCGAGAGCACTGACATTGACCTTACTGTACCAGGGGTTAGTAGGCATGATTTCACCCAGTAAATCACATAGTAGTTCACACCCCTTCCACGGAGGCGTGAACCCTGAAAGACAACTCAGTAAAATTTATCTGGGTATTTAAAGGAGGAGCGCCGGGGGCGGGAGTCGAACCCGCGCGGGGTTTCCCCCACCGGCTCTCCAACACCTAGAGGAGGGAGAGTTCAACGAGATAGTCAAGGGCCTCGACAGGCTCCGAGCCATTGGAATTATCCGTGTGGACGGATCTATTGACTACTCTCTAATACTACAGGCCATTGCACTAGCCACTCGAGACGAGTACCTCAAACAGGCTCTATTGAAATTCACCGTGGAGAACTTCAGGGAGGATCTCAGGAAAATGCTTGGAGCGAGCCTAGCACGCGTAGTCTTCAAGTGGGAGCCGGGCTTCGAGGAGTTCCTCAGGGAGAGGAAGAAGCGTAAGAAAGTGGCGAGCCCGGGGACAATATCCTACTACCGCAATCTATTCAAGAAGCACCTCGAGGGAAAGGCGCTCAGTGAGGAGCTGGTGGATTACGTGGTGAACCACGAGAATAAGTGGCTTAGAAATGTATTCAGGCACTATGTTCAATACCTCTATTACTCGAGGAAAATACCGCCTGAGACCTATGGTTGGCTAATGGAGGTAGTGCCCTCGCGGAGCTATAGACTAGACGTGAGGCCATACCCGATCAACTTAGAAGACGTAGCTAAAACTCTGAAGTACTTGGAGGGTAACCACGAGCTCTACTACCTGGCCTACAGACTAATGCTCGAAGGTGGGTTGAGGCTATCGCACGCTTTATTGCTAATTAAATCATTTAGCCCCGGGGACCTAGCCGAGATCCCAGGCGTGGATTTAGAGACCAATAGACTAGTCTGCCTCGAGGAAAGAGGGTTCTGCAGGTACTACCTTGGAGTAGGGGGATACGTGAAGCCCTGCGAGTGGGCATACTTCTCCCTCGAGACCCTTAAGCTACTGGAGAAGCATGCTGGGAGAAAAATCAATAGAAGCACACTAGAAGAGTACACTAAAAACCATGGTTTACTACTACCCAAGTACATACGGAAAGCAGCATGGAGGCTAATGATAAGAGCAATGCTAAGGGAAGTAGCCCGGTTCATACAGAGCCGCTTCAGGGAGCTCAAGGTATCCGAGGCTAGGTATGAAGACCTACTAGGCGAGGCGGATAAGCACTATTCAAAATACCTAGATTACTTACAAAAAGTTTTATATACATGGAGATCATAGTTGTTTATTTCCCTTATTTTAAGGCTTTATAGCAAGGGAATTAAAAATTAAACTGAGGAGGGTAAATATATGAGTACTTCTGTTCTACAAGTTGTGAAAATAGTGTCCATGGATGCGTCTAGGGCTTATGAAGAGTTGAAGAAGCTCTTCCAAGTCTCATCGTTTTTGTTTAGGATTTATTTTAGTATTATTCCTCTGTAAAGAAGCGCTATGCTGCAGAAACTAAGTTTTCTAAATATCTCTAGGTTTCTATTCACATCAGTAGATAGTATGATGATGCTCAGCGAATTATCCGCTTAATAATCATGTTATTATTAGTCCCTGCCTTAGAATACAAAGTTTATGCATCGATCTTTATAAGTAAAATAAATACACAGATGTATTCATTCGAATAAGCTTTACAGTTCTTTCTACTCGCTAAAGATTCATTAGAATAATGAATAGCTTTGATCATGGTCAGACACGTACTTGCATGAAGAAATACCCAGAATATTTTTATAGACTAGTTTATTGCCTTCTCGCCTGGCCCTAACCACTACCAGCTTGCACGGACTGGCATCTGCGTATAAGTGCTTCTGGTAGTCTATTAACTCGGCTGCCGAGTCCTTGAACGTGCTAATGGACTTGAATAATCATATAGCATTAAAAGGAAGTCATTAAAAAACATTACAAAGCAATAGTTTTAAAGCTTCTTTCCATCCTTTAAGAAGTTTTCTTCTCTGTTCTTCGCTCATTAGTGGTTTGTAGATCTTTTTTACACGGTAAAGTTTTCTAAGATCCTGTAAACTGCCCCATATACCTGCACCTAAACCAGCTAATAGGCCGGCTCCCCAACCAGTGATCTCCTGAATTTCGGGTATAACTACAGGTATTCCCAATATATCAGCTTGAAATTGCATGAGAAAACTGCTCGCAGTGGCTCCACCGTCAGCCTTAAGTTCGGAGGGAGATATATTCGAAGATAACCTCATAGCCTCTAATATGTCGTATACTTGTAGAGCTACTCCCTCTAAAGCCGCTCTAGCTATGTGTCTATAGTCTGTTTGAGGGTTCATACCAATAATAGCTGCTCTTATATGTGTATTCCAATAGGGTGCAGCTAGACCGACAAATGCTGGAATAAAGTATACGCCCCCGCTATCGCCGATGCTTTGAACTAGTACATCTAATTCATCTCTGCTTTTCGCAACTTTTAAATTTTCTACCAGCCAATCTATAACAGCCCCAGCATAGTATACTCCTCCGTCAAAGGCGTAGGTTACTTGATTATTTATAACCCACGCTATGGTTGTTAATAAGCCTTTTTCACTGATTACAGGTTCTGAGCCTATATTCATTAATATAAACGCTCCAGTACCATATGTGGCTTTAATGGATCCCCGCTCAAAACACATGTGTCCAAATAGGGCTGCCTGTTGATCCACTATTACTCCTGTTATTGGAATTTTTTCGCCTACAACTTCAGGATCTGCATATGCATTTGTCCCAATATTAGGCACCAGCTCAGGTAATAGATCCTCAGGAATATTAAAGATTTCAAGAAGGTCGTTATCCCATTTTAACGTGTTAATGTTTAATAGCATTGTTCTTGAAGCAGTAACATAATCTGTTATATGGTATTTACCACGAGTAAGATTCCATATAAGCCATGTATCAGTAGTGCCAGCTATTAGTTCTCCTCTCTTAGCTTTATCCCTAGCTTTATTTACATTTTCAAGTATCCATTTTATCTTAGTAGCGGAGAAGTATGGATCAAGGAATAACCCTGTTTTTCTCCTAATTTTTTTCTCGAGATCGGGAAACTCTCTTTTTAATTGCTCGATCATGTGCTCGGTTCTTCTACATTGCCAAACTATAGCATTATATACTGGTCTACCAGTATTTTTATCCCATAGTATTATAGTTTCCCCCTGATCTGCTATACCTATTCCAGCTATTTGTTTAACGTGTATACGAGATTTTGCAATAGCCTCTTTTATAGTTACAAGAGCACTTTTCCAAATGTCATCTGGATCTTGCTCTACCCAAGAGGGCTGAGGATGAATTCTTCGTATATTATATCGTGCTAAGGTGATGATGTCTCCATTCTCGTTTATAATAAGCGTCTTGGTGTTTGTTGTTCCCTGATCTATTGATAATATAAATGAAGGTTCGTTCATATAAAAACCTTCTATAATTTTACTACAACTTTATAATGGTGGTAATTCCTTATATGCCCATAAAATATCTATTCCCTCTTTTCTCAATATATACCAGCGTCTTACCAGGAATATTACTAGACCTAAACCGGCAAATAGTACATACCATCCTATAGTCCATGGTCCAATAGCGCCTCCTACAGCTGGATACAGCCAACATGATATTATCATCCATATTAGGTATCCAAACGTTATTGATCCGATTAACGTTATTCCTGGTATAGGCCCTATCTTAAAACTCACAAGTTTAGGTGCTCGTTCAAACTCTTCTTTTCTTAACCACGGGAATAGAATAGTGGCTAGTGTTGGAGGTATCATCATTATACAGGCGTAAAGTACAAAATTAAACTGAACGAATATTACAGTTGTCTGACTTAAGATCACTCCAATGCCCGCTACTATTGAAGCCAAGATCATTGATGCTATAGGAACACCTCCCTTTGTTACGTATGCTAAAATATCCGGTAGCGCCCTATCAAAAGCCATAGCAAATAACAAACGGCTTCCATAGAAGAAGTATGTTTGGGCAAGATTTATCAAGGTATATACAAAGCCTATCATTATTATTATTATCGCTATGGGGGCTATACTGGGCCACATGTAAGCCCATAATATACTAGCGTAATATGTTGAGAACGGCAGCACTTTTATGCTTGTATTATAGTATAAGTATCCTGCAGACGCCATGAATTCAAGGCTCATTAAGCGTGGATACATTAATGCCGCTGCACCAGTAAATACAGCCCAGGTAAATATTAGAGAGGACAACATGCCTATAGGCAAAGTTTTGGGGGCTTCTTTTAGTTCACCTGCGAAAAAGGAGGGGATATAATATCCGTAATAGATCCAGAACCCCATAATTAGCCCTGCTAAGACGGCTTCTACAGGTCCATAAAGACCCCACACAAGGCCGTTTTGTTTGGCAAGGGTTATTACCTCATCATAGGATACCGTGGAATAGGTGTTCCAAGCATTCACAAATATATCGTGATTAGCAAATATCAATGCTATATAGATGAACACCCATGAGAGAACTCCAAGAAAGAACCCGATTTCTAAAAGCTGTACTACTCTCTTTGTCGGCAGGGCTGTCATAATGAAAGTTATAAGGGTAAATATTAATCCTACAACGATAACGCCTGAAGGCGATGCAATCCAAGCTGCGAGATCCCTAAGTTGCTCTGCTTTATATAGCACTGCCCATGTCTCTAGGAAAGAGGGCAAGACAGCTGAAGGTATCCATGCTATTAAGGCACCTGCCGTTAGGAAGGTGAATATGAGAAAGCCGAAACTTAGTGGGAATTGAATTAATGGGTGGAATACTCTGCTGGCAAGTACGTAGTCTGCTCCGGAGCGAGGATATATTGAGCCTATTTGCGAGTATGTAATCGCATGAAATATACACATAATCATAGCTACAGTCAATACCGCGATCAAGTCTGCACCAGGCCACAACCATGGCACCCATGCGTAAGGTATCAACCCGGATGACGACAGGCTAATGCAGTGAACTCCGAAGACCATGGCGGCGAAAGGACCTATGATCCTAACCAGCCCAGATGCTCTTCTAACAAATACCTTCGGAGCTTCGCCCACTATGTGGTCACCTTTCAATAAACATTAATTTGGCGTTGGATTTATAAATATTTCTATTCCTCAAATTCTTCAGAAAAGACTTTAAAACACCTACTACATAACTAGTGTTTGAGGCGATTTCATGAATAGTGCTGAAGTAGAATATGTTTACATAGATGGGGTTTTTGTACCACGAGAGGAGGCAAAAATATCTGTGTGGGATCACGGACTACTATATGGTGATGGAGTATTTGAAGCCATAAGAGTATATGACTGGAATATTTTTAAGTTAAAGGAGCACATCGATAGATTATTTGAATCGGCCAAAGCTATAATGATCAATATTCCGTTATCAAAGGACGAGCTTATTTCTAAAGTTGTTGAACTCGTGAAGAAAAACAACCTACGTTATGGATATATAAGGATAATAGTTACTCGCGGAGTAGGTCCTATGGGCGTTGACCCTCGAAACTGCAAAAAGCCAACTATCATAATTATGACTGAGCGGCGCGAGCCTATATGGGGGGAGAGACCTATAGTAGCAATAACATCCTCTATTAGAAGAATTCCCCCCGAGTGTATAGATCCAAAAATAAAGTCGCTTAATTATCTCAATAATATCCTTGCAAAAATAGAGGCTATAAATGCGGGTGCTGATGCAGCCATAATGTTAAATATTCAAGGCTATGTTTCAGAAGCTTCTACAGAGAACATCTTTATTGTGAAGAACTCTGTTCTCTACACTCCCCCTCTAGAAGCAGGTATATTAAGAGGAATAACGAGAGAAACCGTTATAGAAATAGCTAAAGACTTAAACATACCAGTATTTGAGCGAAATCTAACAATACACGACTTATACACCGCAGATGAGGTATTCCTAGTAGGTACAGCCGCTGAACTAGTACCGGTAGTAAAAATTGATGGCAGAATTATTAATGATGGAAAGCCGGGGCCTATTTTTAGAAGAATATACGAGGAGTATAGAAAAAGAGCTCACGATCCAAGATATGGTGTGAAGGTGCAGTAATAGTGGGTACGCTAAAAATTCTTTTCACTTCTGATTTACACGGTTCTGATTTATGTTACAGAAAATTCCTTAAAGCAATTCAAAACTATAAAGCAGACGTGGCAATAATTGGTGGAGATCTTACAGGTAAAGCCCTAGTACCCGTGATAGCAAAAAAAGACGGCTCTTATGTAGCAACATTATTTGGAGTTGAGCACCGTGCACGCGACGAAAAAGAATTAGCAAGATTAATTGATAGAATATCTGCCGTAGGATTCTACTACAAAATAGTAACAAGAGAGGAGTATGAAGAACTCTCCCAAAATGATTCTCTATTAAAAGAAGTATTCAAAGAACTAATAGTGGATAGAATTAAGAAATGGCTGGATCTCGCCGAAAACGTTGTTAAAGAGCATAAGGTGCAATTTCTACTCATGCCTGGAAATGATGACATCTATGAAATAGATGAAATAATCAATAAATCAGAGCATGTAGTAAATCCCGCTGAAAAGATCATACAAATTAATAGTGTTCATGAGGTTGTTGGATGCGATCACGCTAATATAACTCCATGGAAGTGTCCAAGAGATATTGAAGACACAGCATTGGAAGCTAAACTGGAAGAAATTATGATGAACGTAAAGAATAAAAACACCGCTATATTAGTGGCACACGTCCCTCCCTACGGTACAAAGATCGATCTCGCTCCAGCACTTGATAAAGATTTAAAATATATAACTAAAGGTGGGCAAGTGATCTTCGAACACGTAGGTAGCAAGGCTGTTAGAAAAGTAATAGAAAAATACCAACCATTACTAGGTCTTCACGGACATATACACGAAAGTAAAGGTTACGATAAAATAGGCAGAACTCTAATAATAAATCCGGGAAGCGAGTATAATGAAGGAATTTTACATGTGGCAATAGTAGTAATATCTGATGATAAGATAAAAGGACATATGATACTAACAGGTTAACGACGTATGGCGTGAAGGCGGTTTACTATGGAAGAGGAACTAATTAAGGACGCTATTGCCATTGTTGAAAAAGCTCAGTCAGAAGGTATTATACTAAGAATACTGGGTGCTCTCGGTATATATTTACAGGCGAAAAAAGCAGGCTGCGAGGAATTCATGAAAAGCCTTAAAAGACTCGGAGAGAGTGAAAGGTTTCTCACCGATATAGATCTTATTGGTTATAAAAAACAAATGAAAAAAATTGTAGAGTTCTTTGAGAAAACAGGGTTTATTGTAGATAGAATGGTTCTTGCCTACTTTGGCGATAAAAGAATAATTGTTCACCATCCAACAAAAAAATACCACATAGATGTTTTCCTGAGTAAATTAGAATTTAGCCATATCATAGACTTCGGGAATGAACCGGGCAAAGGCAGGCTTGAACTTGATTATCCATCATGTGCAACGACTGATCTAGTTTTAGAAAAACTACAAATTCACGAGATCAATGAAAAAGATCTAAAAGACTTAATTACGTTATTTTATTGTTTCCAATTATCAGAAACAGGGGAGGAGACAGGCGGTAAAATTAACTGTAAGTACATCGCAACAATACTCTCTGATGATTGGGGCTTCTGGTATGACGCTATGGAAAATCTCAAGAAAACAATCTCATTAGCTGAATACCTTATGAGAAGTGGAATATTGAGCGAAGACCAATTCAATATTGTTAAAAACAAGACAACAAGGTTAATTGAAATAATTGAAAATACGCCAAAGACAAGTAAATGGTTGAAGCGCGCAAAGATAGGAACAAAGAAACCGTGGTATAATAAAGTCGAAGAATTAATCCGATAATTTATTTTTACCTTGTTCATTTGGTTTCGAATCTATGATACGCGAAGTGATCTTTGAGATAAGTTACGTATAAAACAAGTCCTCTATTAAGGCATACCTTATCGGCTTATATTACCCCCTAAATACAGACTTTTAACTTCATTTTAAGAATAATGTGTGGCAAACCCTAAAGCTATACTATACGATTACATTAACTCGGCAACGAGTAAATGGATTAGGGAGTGGTATAGAGCATTAGCTAAAACAAACCAGTTGCTTAAGTCATGATCCAGAAAATGTATTTCGTAAAGCCAAGTCTCAGCGATAACCACAGGGTCGAAGAAGTCAAAATAGAGCTTCATACTACCAGGTAGTAACTAAATAGATCCCGCATCCTTCATACAATAAAGCCGATAGCTCCCCAAAGCCTACACTTCAACGTGTCTCGATCACATGAAAATACCTCAATACGTGTTAAAGTACTTAAGGTACTTAAGTAAGAAGAGTATAGAAAAGAAAAAAGCTAAATTGGCTTTGTTGTACCCCACTTTTCAAGAGCTCTTGCAAGCTCTTTGTGGGTTTTAGCATATTCTTCTAGTGGTATGTTTTTGTTTATTGCTTCAAGTGCTTGTCTAACAGCTGCTGCGCCAGCTCGTGGTCCATCTGGATGTCCAATTACGCCGC